>PVMK01164286.1_pt1 | contig 18883 bp, 21 predicted proteins | sample 1853481 | NCBI WGS metagenome assembly PVMK01 (sample SAMN08533507, study PRJNA380276) | Marine sediment metagenome, whole genome shotgun sequencing project. | reverse complement strand
ATGGAAGTGACTAAAATAGCCAAAATGCCTAAAATGATCTAAGGTGCCTAAAATTAAGGAATTCTTTCGTTGAAATATAAAAAAGAAGGAGTGCAGCGAGACCATAACTTTAGGCACTTTAGTCACTTTAGATCACTTCCAACTTTAGTTCACTTTTCTTATCGGAGATAATTTATGAGCGATCGATTCACCTGTTGCCCGATAGACAAGCTGCTGCAATGGATCCTGGAAGAAGAAAAGCAGGGCCAGATCTTCGGGATTCGCAAGGAACTGTTTTTTGTTCCCCGGCGGGATGACCCTTTTAAAATGCAGCGTTACGGGCAGGAGCTGGAGACTCCCATCGGGGTGGCGGCGGGCCCTCACACGCAGCTTTCCCAAAACATTATCAGTGCCTGGCTGACCGGCGCCCGATACATGGAGTTGAAAACGGTCCAAACGCTGGACGAGCTCGAAGTGACCAAGCCCTGCATCGACATGACCGATGAAGGTTATAACTGCGAATGGTCCCAGGAACTTAAACTGGAACAGTCTTTTAACGAATATCTCAACGCCTGGATTATTCTTCATATTCTAAAAGACAAGTTCGGATGGGGCCAATCCCGATTCGAGGGGCTTTATATTTAATATGAGCGTCGGCTACAACCTGGAAGGCATCCTGAATCCCAATGTGCAGAACTTCCTGGATAAGATGACCGACTGTGGTGCGGAAAAGGCCGTTAAGGTTGACACGCTGGTCAAAATTTATCCGCGGGTGCGGGATTTAGAAATTCCCGACAGGATTACGGATAATATCGCCATTTCCACCATGCACGGGTGCCCACCGGATGAAGTGGAAAAGATCGGCCGCTATTTTGTCGAAGCACGCCAGCTGCACACCACGATCAAGCTGAATCCGACGTTGCTGGGTCCCCCAAAAACTGCGAAATATCCTGAACGACGAATTGGGCTTTGACGTGGAGGTGCCCGGATCATCGCCTTTGAGCACGACTTTGAAAATACGAAGCCGGCGTTGCATTGATTGAATCTCTGCAGACACGTGCGGCTAAAGCCGGCGTTGAGTTTAATCTGAAGCTGACCAATACGCTGGAAACGACCAACCGTGATCAGAAACCTGCCTGAGAACGAGCAAATGGTGTACATGAGCGGGCGGGCCCTGCATCCGATCAGCATTCATCTGGCCCGGCGCCTGCAAACTGATTTTAACGGCGAGCTGGATATCAGCTTTTCGGCCGGAACCGACTGCTTTAATGTGGCCGATATTCTGGCCTGCAATATGCGGCCGGTAACCGTCTGTTCAGATATCTTAAAGCCCGGCGGTTACGGACGTCTGGGCCAGTATCTTGAGGAGATCTCAACACGCTTTGCGCAAGTCGGCGCGGATTCAATAAATTCGTTTATTACGACCAAGGCCCAAACCAGGGATTTAGCCCGGGCGGTATTGAAAAACCTTCAAACCTATGCTGCGGCTGTGGTAGCCGATGAGACCTATCAAAAATCCAATTTTCCCCTATGAAAATATTAAAACCCCGCGGGCGCTTACCGCATTTGACTGTGTAAAACCGCCGTGTGTGTCCACCTGTCCCGGCCGGGTCAGGATATCCCCGGTTATATGTACTACACGGCGATGGGCAATTACCAGAAGGCCATGGATGTCATTCTGGAAACCAATCCCTTTCCCAATATGCAGGGGATGGTGTGTGATCATCTGTGCCAGTACAAATGCACCCGTATGAACTATGACAGTCCCCTGTTGATCAGGGAGATTAAGCGCTTTATCGCCCAGAGGCAGGACAGGTCATACCGCGTAAACCGGCAGCGCCCAATGGACTCAAAGTGGCAATCATCGGCGCCGGCCCATCCGGACTGGCCTGCGCTTATTTTTTAGCTCTAGACGGATTTGCGGTGGATATTTACGAAACCAAGGATATCCCCGGCGGTATGGCAGCCGACGGCATCCCCAGCTTTTCGCCTGGATGACGACAGCCTGAAAAAAGACATCGAAGGCATTGTCGCCCTGGGGGTCAAGATTCATTACGGCTCGAAAATAAACCTGAAACGGTTTGAAGAGCTGAGAAACACCTATCAATACGTGTATATTGCTGTTGGTGCTCAAAGCGGATTGAATTTGGGTATTCCCGGTGAAGATGCACCGGGAGTGTACGACCAGATCAGTTTTTTAAGTGCGGTAAACCGCGGCCAGGCTCCGGAGCTGGGCAAAAATGTAGTGGTGATCGGTGGCGGCAATTCGGCCATGGATGCTGCGCGAACCGCCAATCGGCTGGTGGGTCCGGACGGCCGGGTAAGTATCGTTTATCGTCGGACCCGAGCAGAAATGCCGGCTGATTTTGAAGAGATTCAAGCCACACTGGATGAAGGCATCGAGCTGATCGAGCTCACCGCGCCGGAATGCCTCCTGGTGGAAGACGGGCAGCGTGAAATCCAACGTCTGCTTCAAAATGGAGCTGGGTGAATCAGATGCCAGTGGCCGACCGCGACCCATTAAAATCGAGGGGACCGAATTTGAAATCCAGGTGGACAGCGTCATCTCCGCCATCGGCCAGCGAGTAGAGCTGGATTTTTTCCCGGAAAAAGATTTGCATTCCGATCCCGAGACTCTTGAAACCCGGTTGCCCAATGTATTTGCCGGCGGTGATGCCGTGCGCGGTGCCTCTACATTGATCAGAGCCATTGGCGACGGCAAGCGTGTGGCTGAAACCATCAGGCGGCGGGCAGCAGTCCAATTTGAGCTGCCGAGCCGGCAAAACCGACCGGAATCCCGATGTGAAAACCCTGCAAATCGCCCAAGCCCGACGCGTGCTCGGCCCGCAGATGCCTGAAATTGCCCTGGACCAGCGGCTTGATTTTAGACCTGGTGATACAAACCCTGGACCCAGAATCCGCGCAGCAGGAAGCCCGACGCTGTCTGCAATGTGACGTAATCTGTAATATTTGCACCACGGTTTGCCCCAATCGGGCCAATATTGCCTACACGTTAGATCCGATTGAATTTCGTGTTCAGCAGGCCGTCCGTTCCGGTAAAAATACCCGAATTGAGGATCAAGAAACCGTGCGGGTTGCCCAGAGGTTTCAGATTATTAACCTGGGTGATTTTTGTAACGAGTGCGGCAACTGCACCACCTTTTGCCCCACCAGCGGAGCGCCGTATCGTGTCAAACCCAAGTTTTATTTGACCCCCAAAAGCTTTGAAAACGAACAAAACGGTTACATGTTTGTTGACGGCGCGTTGAAAGCCCGAGTGGATGGGAAACTGGGAACCTTAACCCGGCATGAAGACCATCTGATTTATGAGACCCAGGACATCCGTGCACGAATGAATATAAATACCTATTCAGTTGAAGAGGTTAATTTTTTCCCTGATGTAACCGGTCCGGTGGACTTACGCCATGCCGTCCAAATGGCCATTATGTTCACGGCATTGAAAGATTTGTATTTGTTTGTCTGAATGAGTTATAGCGGAATGGATTCTATTTTAATTTCAGAATTTAGACAGGATTTACAGGATTCTGGATTTATATTTTCTTTCACGGTTTCCGGATGAAACCGTGAAAACACAATCCGCCTGCGGCGGAAACCTTTTCGTTCAGAAATCAGGCCGGTCGTTAGTTAAAAGCTACTTGTCGATATTCGCGCATACTTTTTAGCGAAGCCTCTATGAATACATATTTTTGTTATTGTAGCAGGTTCTCTTTTTACTGACTATTGTTGATTCCGCGAAGCGGATTAGGTTTCATCACTTTCTTCCGGAAAGTGATGAACATAAAAGAATCCAGTAAATCCTGTTAATCTTGTCTTAAAAAAATAATAAAAAGAATCCATTCCGATTTGGATAAGATTAAACCATGAGCTCCATTTTACTGAAAAACTGCTTTTACATATTTTTATCTGCTGATGAGGAATCACGGCGGGGCGATGATATCCTGATCCGGGAAAATCGCATAGCCGAAATCGGCAGCAATATTGCTGGAGGCGGCCGACCGGGTCATCGACTGCGCTTCGACATGTGTGGTGGTACCGGGCTTTGTTAACACCCATCACCACTTTTACCAGACCCTGACGCGCAACCTGCCGGCGGTTCAAAATGCCGAGCTGTTTGAATGGCTGGCCTATCTGTATGAGATCTGGAAACATCTGGACGAAGAAGCCGTTTATTACTCGTCCATGCTCGCCATAGGGGGAGTTGTTAAAGACCGGCTGCACCAGCATCAACCGATCACCATTATGTCTATCCCGCAAAACCTCAGTGGTGATTTGATTGCGGCAGCAGTTTAAAGCCGCTGCCAACCTGGGAATGCGGCTTTCCCCCACCCGGGGTTCCATGTCTCTGAGTAAAAAAGACGGGGGGCTGCCGCCCGACAGTGTGGTACAGACCGAAGATGAAATTCTTGAGGACTGCGAGCGGGTCATCCAAAAGTACCACGACGAAAAAGAACTGGCTATGCGCAAAATCATCCTGGCGCCGTGCAGTCCTTTTTCGGTGACCAAAGAACTGATGAAGGAGACGGTCAAACTGGCACGCAAATACAGCGTTCGACTGCATACTCATCTGGCGGAAACCGGGGATGAAAACGAATTCTGTCTTGAGATCTATGGGTGCCGACCATTGAAAGCTGATGGAGGACTGCGGGTTTCATCGGCAACGACGTCTCCTATGCCCATGGCATCCATTTTAATGACAGGGAGCTGGAACTGCTGGCGGACAGCGGCACGCACATCGCGCACTGCCCGACCTCCAATATGCGATTGGGGATCCGGGAATCTGCCGGGTCAAAGAGATGCTGCCCCTCGGGATCAACGTGGCGCTGGCGGTGGACGGCAGTGCCTCCAATGATTCATCCGATATGCTGGGAGAAATTCGCAATGCACTGCTGCTGCAACGGGTTCACTACGGTGCGGCAGCCATGTCTACATTGGATGTCATGAAGATGGGTACTGAAAACGGTGCCAGGCTGCTGGGTCTTGAAAAGGTCGGTAAAATCAAGGAGGGCTGGGCAGCGGATCTGGCCCATATTTAACGTGGGCAAACTGGAATACAGCGGATCTCTTTCAGATCCCTTAGCCGCCATTATTTTTTCAGGTTACAATCATGGAGCCGAATATACCATCGTTAATGGCAAAATAGCCGTGGAGCAGGGGAAGACTGACCGGATTTGATGAAACTGAGATAATGAATAAATGCAATGATATTTCAGAAAATCTGATAAACCAGATGAAATGTGATCCAAAGTTGTGGGAATGTCTACCCGTCGAGAGCCTCTGGGTCGAACGATGCATCTTAAAAGGGTAGACAGAATGCATAAACTTTAGGCAATTTTAGGCAATTTAGATCACTTTAGGCATTGTCTTTTAAGGAGACATTTCCAATGGCAATTGGCAAGTCCGTCAAACGGGTAGACGCGGTGGCTAAAGTTACCGGCCGGGCGCGTTATACCGATGATTTTTATATTCCCGGAATGCTGGTGGCTAAATATCTGCGCAGCACCATCGCACACGGTCGCGTCAAGCGAATCGACAGCAGCAAGGCGAAGCGTTTAGCCGGTGTCGAAGCGGTGTATACCTATGAGGATGTGCCCCCAAACCAAATTTGCCACTGCCGGTCACCCGTATTCATTGGACCCTGCTCACAAGGATGTGGAAGATCGCCTGTTGTTGACGCAGCATGTCTGCTACTGGGGTGATGAAATCGCTATCGTGGTAGCCGAAAATAGCCTTATCCTGCAAGATGCGCTGAAGCTGATCGAGGTGGAATATGAGGAGTATGAGCCCCTGATGACGCTGAAAGCCTCTTTGTCCAAGGACGCCCGCGAGATTCATGCCGGATCGAACAATGTCATCGGTGAATCTCAATATACGGTGGGAGGGAAGATCGAAGATGTCCTTGCCGGCGCCGATATTGTGCTGCAGAGCCGGTATCGGACGCAGATGTGCCAGCACTGTCATATCGAAAATCATATTGCCTATGCCTATATGGATGATCTGGAACATATCGTGGTGGTTTCATCGACGCAGATTCCGCATATCGCCAGAAGAATCGTCGGAGAGGCACTGGGCCTGCCGTGGGGTCGCATCAGAGTAATCAAACCGTATATCGGCGGCGGCTTCGGTGCCAAACAGGATGTCATCCTTGAACCCATGGTGGCTTTTTTAACCCTGAAATTGGAAGGCAGGCCGGTAAAAATAGATCTTTCCCGGGAAGAGTGCATGATCGGAACCCGAACCCGGCACCCGTTTGAAGTCAAAATGCGGGCCGGCGTAAACAAAGACGGGACACTGGTGGCATTGGACATGGACGCCGTGGCCAATACCGGTGCTTATGCCTCTCACGGGCACTCGGTGGCCGGTGCCGCCGGCGCAAAATCCCGTTCCCTTTATCCCCGCGCGGCCATGCATTACCATGCCAGAACCGTTTACACAAATATGCCCACGGCCGGCGCCATGCGGGCTTACGGAGCACCTCAGATGATATTTTCGGTGGAGTGCATCATCGAAGAGGCGGCGCGTAAAATCGGCATGGATCCGGTGGCGTTCCGGATAAAAAATGTGGCCCGGCAGGGCGATGCGGACCCGCTGACCGGTGAGCGATTTGAAAGCTGCGGACTGGTCGAATGCCTTCAACGGGGCAAGAATCTGATTCACTGGGATGAAAAGCGTGGGGCCTGGCCGAAGCAGCAGACCGGTCCGGTGCGTCGCGGACTCGGTGTTGCCTGTTTCAGTTATGCCTCCGGGACCTATCCGGTCTGCCTGGAGATTGCCGGAGCCCGCATCATTCTCAACCAGGACGCTTCCCTGCATATTCAGGTGGGCGCCACCGAAATCGGTCAGGGCCTGGATACCATTGTGGCTCAGATGGCGGCTGAGACGGTTGGCGTTCCCTTTGAGGATGTGCACGTCGTGTCCACCCAGGATACGGATGTGGCACCTTTTGATACCGGTGCTTATGCCTCGCGCCAGGCCTATGTGGCCAGCAATGCCGTATTTCGGGCGGCCAGAGAGCTGAAAGCCAAAATCCTTGAACATGCCGGCCGGGTAACCGGAATCCTGGGCGGAGAACTCGACATTCTAAACGGGGAAATTGTGGATCGTAAAGATCCAGCCCGCAAAGTGGTTTTGCTGAAGGAAGTGGCGCTGGACGCCTATTATGATAAGCAACGCGGTGGTCAATTAACTGCCGAAGTCTCCCACAAAACCTGCAGCAACGCGCCCACATTCGGCTGTACGTTTGTCGAGGTAGCGGTGGATGTGCCGCTTTGCAAGGTGGAAATCAAAGAAATATACAACGTCCATGATTCCGGTGTTATTCTTCACCCTGTAATGGCCAGGGGTCAGGTGCACGGCGGCGTTGCCATGGGAATTGCCGCCGGGCTCTATGAGGAGATGATGATCGATCGTGAATCCGGCTACATATACAATAATAATTTTCTGGATTACAAAATCCCCACCGCCGTGGATGTACCGGATATCGGCTGTGAGTTTGTCGAAACCTACGAGCCGACGTCCGGTTACGGCAACAAGGCATTAGGGGAGCCGCCCATTATTTCACCACCGCCGGCTATCCGCAATGCCATCTGGGATGCCACCGGTGTGCAAATTAACGCGCTGCCCATGACCCCGCATACCCTTTTTAAATATTTTAAAGAAGGCGGGGCTGTTGTAGAAAAACATTGAGGAATTTAGGTATTCAGGAATTCAGGGATTTAGGGATTTAGGGATTTAGGGATTGAGGTATTCAGGAATTGAGGTATTCAGGAATTGAAGGTAGAAGTGATTCCATTGTTTAAATCCGCAATCCAAAATCCGAAATCTAAAATGGGGACGATGGATGTTTAATTTTAAAAGCTACACCAAGGCCGGCAGCATTCAAGAAGCGATTCAGCTTTTAGAACAAAACCCCGAGGCGCATCTGATTGCCGGCGGTACGGATGTGCTGGTCAAACTGCACAAGGGCAAAGGACAGTTTGATCATCTGGTTGATATTCATGACATCGCCGAGCTCAATTTCATCGACCGCAACGATGATGGAGATCTGGTCATCGGGCCGTCGACCTGCTTTACGCATGTGGCTGAATCTGCGTTGATCCGCAAGCATATTCCGGTCCTCTCGGAAGCCATTCTCACCATTGGCGGACCCCAGGTGCGCAACATGGCCACCATCGGCGGCAATCTTTGCAACGGCGTGCCCAGCGCCGACAGTGCCACACCGCTTATGGCCCTCAATGCAGTGGTGACGATTGAAGGCCGGGACGGATCCCGGCAACTGCCCCTTGAAAGAAATTTTTTTCTGGGCCCCAGCCGGGTGGACCTTGAGCACCACGAAATTATGACAGCGATCACCGTAACCCGCGCCAACTATGACGGTTATTACGGTCATTTTTTTAAATATGCCATGCGCGGCGCCATGGATATTGCAACCATCGGTTGCGCGGCGGTGTGTAAGGTAGAAAACGATGTCCTGGCAGATCTTCGACTGGCTTACGGCGTGGCAGCACCGGTGCCCATCCGCTGCAAAGACACCGAAAACAAAATCCGGGGCCGCAAGATATCACCCCAACTGCTGGACGATATTTCTAAAAGCGTTGCAAATGACGTCAGCCCGCGGACATCGTGGCGGGCAGCCAGGGAATTTCGATTGCAGATTATCGCAACCCTGGCCCACCGGGTTGTCAAACAGGCCATTTTAAACGCAGGAGGAACGATTCAGTGAACTTAAACAGAACCATCACCTGTAACCTGAACGGAAAGAAAAAAGAACTTCGCGTTGATGTGCGTCAGTCGCTGCTGGAAGTGCTGCGGGAGCAGCTGGGAATGATCGGCGTTAAACAGGGTTGTGCCGTGGGTGAATGCGGCGCGTGCACTGTGTTGATCGATGAAGTGCCCATCGATGCCTGCCTTTACCTGGCGGTTTGGGCCGACGGCCGATCCATTCGAACGGTAGAGGGCGAAAGCCGCGACGGCAAGCTGTCCCGGGTACAGCAAGCCTTTGTCGATGAGGGCGCCGTGCAATGCGGCATCTGTACTCCCTGGTTTTGTTATGGCGGCCACGGCTTTTGTCGAAAAGCTCATGATCAGAAATTCAGTCGTTATGAAATTCGCCGTGGACTGGCAGGCAACCTGTGTCGCTGCACGGGTTATGACACGATTGTTACCGCCGTGCAAAAGTGCCTGGATGAGGACGATCAGTGAAACAGAGGACAGAGGTCAGATGACAGAAGACAGAGGTCAGATGACAGAAGACAGAAGGCAGATGGCAGATGGTAAAACTGGAAAATGAAGTATCCCTGGCCGAAGATGATTTGACAATACTTGAATACAGAGTTATTTGACGTGACAGTCACCAAAGGCGATATCTGTACCCAGATTGATTTCTTTAATGAGGTTAACCAATGAATTATATAATTATACTATTTGGCACCGCTACTATCGTTGCAGGTATAATAATTTTGATTAACCCTGAAACGGTTTTCGGTCTGATTCGCAGGAAATCGGAATCGTTAGGTCTGCATATTTTAGCAGTCGTTGTTAGAATCATTTTAGGTGTAGCACTAATAATGTACGCGACAGAGTCAAAATATCCGACAGCGATTTTAATCTTAGGGTGGATTTCGATCGTTGCTGCATCCGTTTTGGGAATAATGGGGCAAACTAATTTCAGGCGTTTAATGTCTTGGGCTCTTAGCGTTGCACCTTCCTTTGGGCGTATAGGTGGATTTTTGGCAATTTTATTCGGAGGTTTTCTTATACATGCCGTAATTTGATGGATGCAATTGCAGCTTAAGCAGTTTTTACGGTATACAGTTGATTGGTATAGTGCGGTGATGATATCTGCAATCAGGGTTAACCTGTGTTATTCTTAATTAATCACTACGTGGTTATCCAGAAAGAACAAGTGGTATTGCATGTGGAAGCCGCTCCCACAGAGAGTTTATCTAATGGTAACTTGGACTTTCCAGATGAGCAGGATAACTTTTTAAAATTAAAAGGGGCGAATATCAGTCGTCGGTTGGGTTGAGACCGTTTAATCTGATGTTGGGTTTCATCCCTCAACCCAACCTACTGGAATCGTGACCGTGTGATGCCCGTTGAGGCGCGGTCGAAACCCAACACAAAAGTAGTGCGGGCCACCGTGCCCGCTTGATTTTGGTCGGCTCGGTGTCCGACCCTACTTGCGATAGACGATCAACATGAATATCGAATATCGAACACGGAATTTCGAATGTGCTCAATCGGCAGAAATCAATAAATATAGACAATTGCGTCTTGAGCTAAATAACAAGGAGGTGTGTTATGTTTGGTTTAGGAAAAAACTCTAAACGCATAATGTTATACTTCTTTGTAATAATATTTTCGTCAATCGGATATGCGGCAGGCGAACCCTTACATGAAGCCGCAAAAAAAGGAGACATGGATCAGATAAATCGATTGATTGAAAAAGGTGCCACTGTAGATGTCATGGACGGAAACAGCAATACTCCTCTTTATATTGCAGTCGGTCAGGGCCACAAAGATGTTGTGGAACTGCTCATTTTAAAAGGCGCTAATGTAAATGTGGTTTGTTGGCGTGGTTATACTCCTTTGCACTGGGCTGTAGCTGCTTTAGGAGGAGAAAAAGAATTGGCGGAACTGCTGATCGCAAAAGGCGCTAATATAGATGCCGTTGACCGTAAAGGTAAGACTCCCTTATCCCATGCTGCTTATAGTGGCTACAAGGAATTAGCTCAACTGCTGATCTCTAAAGGTGCTAATGTAAATGCAATTGATAACAAGGGCCGGACTCCACTGGATTGGGCCGATTATAGCAGCCATAAAGATTTGATGGAACTGCTCATTAGGCATGGTGGAGAAACTCGAACACCATGGTCTGGTTCGTCTATTGGAAAATGGCTTTAAGATTCAGATGGTTGTGATCTACATGTATTAGGGGACAAGTGTTTTATTCTAATTAATTTCAATAAATCTGCCCATTCAAAGTTGGCGATACCTCCGACACATCCAAGCTTTTGAAGACTCCTGAAAAGTTGTGATATCATCTTTTCAATCGAATTTTTACCTTGCCTTCGTTTTTCGCTAACTCAAGTAGAGGTCAGCGCAGCTTAATATAACACAGAGGACAGAGGTCAGAAAACAGAAGTCAGAAAACAGAGGTCAGAAGACAGATGATAGCCTGCGGGATATGATAATTTCGACGGCTTCGGGTTCGCAATCCTGATACCTGTCTTCTGAAGTCTGTACTGGACGCCAACCGAGGACGAGAACGAGGACGATTACGATGAGGAGAATAAAATTTCGTCCTCGTCCTCGTCCTCGAGAACCGCAAACCACCCGAAATCTCCTATGAAACTTCATCTAATCTTCTCAAGTTTTGCCCCGCCCAACCGATATATTCTTATATACCTTTTCACTTTAATCTTAGATCACTCGGGTGGAGGTAAAATTTGTGACCAACCGAAAATTATACCGCATTACACTGGAAGTCGAAGCGTTTCCGGGCATGCCGGCTACGGCAGCGAAATTACTTCCGCTTATAGACAACCCGGATTCGACAGCATCTGAAATTGAAAGTATTTTAAAATATGATCCGGGGCTGACCGCCAACATCCTGAAGCTTACCAACTCTGCCTATTTTGGCATCCCCACCCGAGTCAGTTCGGTTAAACAGGCGATCGTTCTGTTGGGGTGGAAACGGTTGCTGCAGCTGGTGATGACCATCTGTATGAGTCCGCTAATGAAAAAAACCGTCCCCGGATATGATTTGCCCAGAGGGGAGTTATGGCGGCATTCCATCGCGGTTTCCGTGGCGGCAGAAATATTGGTAAAGGCCTTGAAAATATCCCGATGCGGATGAAGTTTTCACGGCGGCCCTGCTGCATGACGTCGGCAAACTGATACTCGGCGGTTTCGTAAAAGAAGATTTAAAGGAAATCGAAACCATGGTGATGAAGGGAATTACCTTTGATGTCGCCGAATCCATGGTGCTGGGAACAAACCATGCTGAAATCGGGGGACAGATACTGCACAAATGGTCTTTTCCGGGTGAGCTGGTTAATGCCGTTCAATGGCACCACGATCCGGAATCCTGTGATGAGAGCTGCACCTTGAGCGATATTGTGCATGTTGCCAACACGATGGGTTTGAGGACGGGTTTCGGAAAAGTTGAAGAAGGGCTTGCCATCGAATCGTTTGGCCCGGTGGCCGATCGGTTGGGTTTAAAGGCCGATGATCTTGAAGCCATGACCCGGCAGACATCCGCAGGGGTTAATAAATTGTCAGAATTCTGGGGACTGCATTAGAATTCTACTGATTTTGAAGCGATCCGTTTTCTTCAATGTGATTTTTCATCATCAGGTCATAAAGCGTCACGGTGTTTTCAAGGTTCTTAAGCTGCCGGATCTCATCGTCTGTGGCAGTTCCGTTCTGGATACTTTTATTGATATGTCCCAGATACTGATTGTATTGATTTTCCCAGTCAACCACCACGGCGTCCAGCATTCGGCGGTTTACAGTTGCGGTTTCTACAACTGCCCGATTGGCATCGTATTTTGACCAATCATCGGTTAAAATTCGAATTCCCAGCTCATCCTTTTTCTCACGCACCTCGGTTCCGGGAAAAGGCGCTAAGATGTGAAATCCGTAAGCGAGCCCTTCTTGCTGCAAATTTGCGGCAAAATCTGTGGTCTCTTTAATCGTTTCCGGAGTCTCACCCGGAAGTCCCCAGAATAAAGGATGCATACGGACTGATCCCCACCCGCCGGCATATGCGGACTGCATTTCGGATCTGCTCAACGGTAATTCCCTTTTTGATCGTCTTTAAAATATCCGGATTGGCCGATTCAATCCCAAAACTGACGGCCGTGCACCCGGCGGCTTTCATCCTTGATAAAAGCTTTTCTGAAACCGTGTCGACCCGGGCAAATGAGGTCCAATTGATTTCTAAATTTCTTTTCAAGATTTCTTCGCAGACCGCCAAGCAGTGATTTTGATTGGCGGTGAAAAGATCATCGGCAATGTTGATCTGATGAAATTTTAATTTTGCCAGGTTTTGCAGTTCAGCCACGACACGGGCGATGCCGTGGTAACGGACCTTTGCACCCGACCATCTTGCGACCGACACAAAAAATGCACTTATAGGGGCATCCCCGGCTGGTGGTCATGCTGATGGGCATCCCCAGCGCCCGATATCTGCCCAGCGGCAGCAGGTGCCTGGCCGGAACCGGCAGCGCATCCAGGTTTTTGATTACTTTGCGTTTTGCGGTGGTCCTAACTTCCGAACCCACGCGATAAGCGATTCCATTTACCGGATCTAAATTACGAGCGCCATCAACGGTACGTGTGAGGTCAACCAGGGTCTCTTCCCCCTCACCGAGCACAACAACGTCCAACTCCGGAAAGGTTTCCAATGTTTGGCGCGCACAAAATGTGACGTGCGGTCCTCCTATAACCGTCAAAATTTCAGGATCGATGGCCTTTACATCGCAGAGAATCTGCCTGGCATGATCAAACGTCATGCTTACCGCGGTGGCGCCGGCAATATGGGGTTTAAATTCTTCCAAAACAGATTCAAGCGCATCGCGCCGATACGGATAAACGACATAATCCAGAATCTTCACCTGGACGCCGGCCTGTTCCAGGGCCGCAGCCAGATAAGCCAAACCCAGCGGCGGGGAAGGGAGTTTCCGAAATGGGGTAGAAGGGGTTGATAAGCAGGACGCGCATAATTAAAAGTGCTTCACATATGGTTTCAGGTTTCAGAAATTAGTAGGTTTCAGGTGTCAGGTGTCAGGGTCAAAGACTTGTAGAAGTATTTGCAGGTGAATGGGGCAAACAGAACCAATTGAACGAATTAACCAATCAGACCAATAAACAGAGGTAACGCCTGCCAGCTGACTGAAACCTGACACCTGAAACCTGGTAGTAAAGAGGTAAGCACAGGTCATGAGAATATCGAATGTCGAACAAGGAATTTCGAATCATGAAGGTTTTCTTTTGTTTTGCTTAGCTGTTTTTACGCTTGATACAAAAATCGAAATCAACTCATCATCAAATGTTCTCTTATCTTTCGACATTCATTATTCCTTGTTCGATATTGGATATTCAGGCTGTTGCCAAAAAAAATGGGGCCCCCGTGAAGATATCGCGGACCCCATTTGCTTTGAAATAAATATTTCTGAATTAGAACAGTCCTGTCACCTTTCCGGTCTTAACGTCCACATCCACCCGTCTGAAAGCCGGGTTGGAACCGGTTCCAGGCATCAGGCTGATGGTGCCGGCGCAGGGGCACAGAAACTTGGCGCCGGAGTAAATCAGCACGTCGCGGATCGGCAGGGTCCAGCCCTTAGGGACGCCCTTCAAAGCCGGATCGTGGGTAAGACTCAGATGGGTTTTGACCATCATCGTAGCGAAATCATCGTATTTGGGATCATTTTCCAGCATTTTGGCCTTGGCCTCTGCATCCGGGGTCCAGGCCACGCCATCGGCACCGTAAACTTCCTTGGCGATGATATCGACACGGTCGCGCAGTTTCATCTCCAGAGGATACAGGAATTTAAAGTCACTTTCATCGTTGCAGGCGTCGATAACGGTATCGGCAAATTCCAGAGCGCCCTCGCCGCCCAGTTCCCAGTGTTTGGATTCAGCACAGCGGGCGCCGGCCGCTTCGGCCGCCTTGCGGACGATCTGGCACTCTGCGTCGGTGTCGGTGTAAAAGCGATTGATGCAAACCACCGGATTAATACCGGATTTGCGGATAACACCAATCATGTGAACCATGTTTTCGATTCCTTTTTCCACCAATTCCAGGTTTTCTTGCGTGTACTCGTCGGGCATGGCAATGCCGGGGATGACCTTGGGGCCGCCGCCGTGCATCTTCAGTGCGCGGATGGTGGTGGTCAGGACCGATACATGGGGTTTCAATCCGCTGAAGCGGGATTTGACGTTCCAGAACTTTTCAAAACCGATGTCGGCCGCAAAGCCGGATTCAGTAACATGATAGTCGAACAGCTTCAGCCCGACGCGGTCGGCAATGATGGAGGACTGGCCCACGGCGATGTTGGCAAACGGACCGGCGTGCACCATACAGGGGTTGTACTCGGCCGTGCACATCAAAGTGGGGTTGATGGTGTTGCGCATAAATGCGGTCATGGCATTGCCCACTTCCAGATCACCGGTGGTCACCGGTTTGCCGCTCTTGTCGAAAGCCACGGTGATATTGTTGAGCCGTTCTTTCAGATCAGCCAGATCCCGGATGACCGCCAGAGTGGCCATACACTCGGAACCGACCGCAATACCGAATTTGGACTGCATGGTAAAGCCGTCCATGCGGCCGCCGATTCCGATGATAATATTTCTTAAAGTCTGAGCACAAAAATCCATGACCCAGCCCAATTCCACGCGGGTCGGATCGATGTTCAAACGCGGCATGCCGGTCAGGCGATCCAGCTGCTCATCGTTGTAGTTACGTTCGTGCTGCATGCGGGAGGTTAAGGCCACCATGGCCAGGTTATGGGCGTTCATGATGTCATTGATATCGCCGGTCAGTCCCAAAGAAAATTCGGTCATCGGGATCAGGAGGGAATTACCCCCGCCAGCAGCGGTTCCCTTCACATTCATGGTGGGACCCCCGGAAGGTTGCCGGAGGGCGCCGCCGACGTTCACTCCACGCTTGCCCAATCCTTCCATCAGACCGCATGAGGTGGTGCTTTTGCCTTCGCCCAATGGGGTGGGCGTGATAGCGGTTACCTCGATGTATTTGCCATCCGGTTTGTCTTTGAGGCGCTCGATGATCTTAAGAAAATCAAGTTTCGCCAGCCTGCCCATGGGAAGTATTTCATCTTTTTCCAGCCCCAGCTTCTCTCTCCATTCATCCGGTGTCGGCATATTTTTTTCTGCTTCATCAGAAATCTGCCAGTCTGCCATTTTCACTGCATCATAAGCCATCTATTCAATCCTCCTTTCAATAATTTATAGATCTGTGAGATAGATTGTTGCTCGCGGTTTAAAAGATATCATTTTTATCATCTGGTTTTCCTTTTGGCAAGAGAATTATTACGGCAGGCATCAGGCGTTCAGGCATCTGGCATCAGGCACTGGAAGCGGGATTATAGATGGCAGGTATCGAGCAGACGTTATGTTGGTTTGATGGTTCTAATCGTTCAAGGTTCGGTTTAAGCCAACCAATCAACCAATGAGACAAATAAAACTAATGTAACAAATCCTTGTACCTCTGACGCCTGAACCTTTACTTCTGAAACTGACTGAGACGATAGTAGAATCCTTGGCGGTCCATCAACTCGGCATGGGTGCCGGTTTCGATGATGCGGCCCCGGTTCAGGACGATGATCCGGTCGGCATGGCGTACCGTGGATAGTCGATGGGCAATGATCAGCGCGGTTCTGTTTTTCATCAGTTTCTCCAGGGCCTGCTGGATCCACAGTTCGGTCTGTGAGTCGATATACGAAGTGGCCTCATCAAATAAAATCAGCTGGGGATTTCTGGCAAATGCCCTGGCAATGGAAATCAGTTGCCGTTCTCCGCTGGAGATGGATGTGCCCCCCCCCGTTAGAACCGTTTCCAGGCCATCGGGTAAGCGTTGAATCAGAGTGCGGCAGTTTGCGGCGTCTATGATTTCCTGCATCGTTTCTTCCGTCATGTGATGTGCCTGATCGAATATGTTTTCCCGGATGGTACCGGAAAACAGAAACGGCTCCTGCATCACCAGCGCCATCTTATCGCGAAATACAGCGCTGTCAAATTTTCTGATGTCGATGTCGTTGATAAGGATACGACCCGCTGTGGGGTCATAGAACCGGGGAATCAGATTAACCAGAGACGTTTTCCCGGCCCCTGTAGGGCCCACTACCGCCACGGTTTCCCCGGCCTTAATCTGCAGGGAGATGTTTTTGAGCACCTTTTCATCACCGATATAGCTGAAAGAAACATCTTCCAGCCGGATCTCTTGAATAGCATCCAAAATCGGCGGGCTGATCTGAAGATGGGTTTTCGGTAACGTATTTTTCGTATCCAGAATCAACACTATTCTTTCGGCCGAGGACATGGCATTTTGCAGAATATTGTATTTTTCCGCCAGATCTCTTATCGGTCTGAAGAACATCCGGATATAGGAGATGAAAGCTACCAGAGTCCCCAGACTCAGGGCTTCATTTAACACCCGGCTGCCGCCGTAAAAGATCACCAGGGCTGCGGCGATGACTCCCAAAAGCTCGATGATGGGCATAAATAAGGCCAGAACGTGAATCTGTCGCATGCCGGCTAAATAATTTTCGTGGTTAAGCTGCTTGAATTTTTTATAATTTTTGGATTCCTGAGCCAATAGCTGAATAACCCCGATGCCTTCGATGGTTTCGGCAAAGCGGGTGTTAATTTCGGCGATTTTTATTCTCAGGGTTCGGAAAACATCGCGGGCCTTTACAGAAAATTTTGCGGAAGCATAAATTACCATCGGCAGGACCGTAAACGAGACCAGGGCCAGCTTCCAGTTGAGAACCAGCATGACTGAAGCAATCCCCACCAGCAGGAAACAGTCTTTGAAAACCAGAGAGATGATCGAGGTAAATAATTCATGCATATTTTGGACATCATTGGTCACCCGGGTCACCAGCCGGCCGACCGGGTTGCGGGTAAAAAATTCAATGGCCAGATCCTGTACATGAATAAAAAGCTTCATCCTCAAATCGTGCATGATCATGTGTCCGCTGTATTCCATAATCATTTTCTGAGTAAAATTGAGAATGAAATTAAGAAAAACGATTGCCAAGAAGATCGCCGCCATTTTCCCAAGACCGTCAAAATCCTTGCGGCGCAACATTTTCAGATCGGATTTTTCAAGGCGCGCCAGCTTATCAAATGAAATAAGGGCTGTCTGGCCTTCAATTTGAAACAAAGCGCTGTATTTTTGGACAATGTCGCGTTGTCGGGGGTTCTTCAGATCCGCTCTAAAGTATCTCTTGCGGGTTCCATCGGTCCGGGTATCCGCTCCGGCCGCATCTGTTGTTTGCGGAACGATATAGCGGTCAATAGCGACCTTGGTCACATAGGGCAGCGCAAGATCCAGGGCTGTGATACCGATTACCAAAAAAATCGACCATAATATTAGCAATTTATATGGATGCACAAACGGAAAAAGACGCTTTAACAGCTTGACATCATAGGGTTTGCCCAGCCGAGTTTCCTCAAAATATCCATAATCAGGATGCATTTACACCCTCTTCATATTGTTGAAGTTGAAATGCTCTGGCATAATATTGATGGGTTGTGATCAAATCCCGGTGGGTGCCCTGTTCAATGATGCGTCCGTGTTCCAGGGCGATAATTTGGTCCGCAAAGCTCACCGCAGAAATACGATGGGAAACGATGATGATTGTTTTTTGGCCGATCATGGATTTGATGGCGTCGATAATTGCGGTCCCCGTTTCCAGATCCACCTGACTGATGGGGTCATCCAGGATTAGAACACCGGCCTCCTGGAGCAGGCAGCGGGCTAAAGCGATGCGCTGCTTTTGACCGCCGGAGAGGATAACCCCTTTTTCGCCGACAATGGTTTCAAAACCGTTCGGAAACGCGCGGATGGTATCGTAAAGCATTGCTTTTTGAGAGATCTTTTCCAACTGAGATTCTTCAATCAACGGGTTGTCGAAAGCAATGTTTTCCCGGATGGTTCCCGCAAACAAGAAGGGTTCCTGGGGCATGAAGGCGATATGCGATCTCAAATTGTCAATCTTCAATGAACGTATATCTTTACCGTCAACAAAGATGCCGCCCGCGTGACACGTCGTATAGTCTGGGGATTAAACTCAACAGCGTCGTTTTGCCGCTGCCTGGAGGGCCGACGATACCCAAAACTTTTCCCGGCTCCACC
>PVMK01126829.1_pt1 | contig 18895 bp, 13 predicted proteins | sample 1853481 | NCBI WGS metagenome assembly PVMK01 (sample SAMN08533507, study PRJNA380276) | Marine sediment metagenome, whole genome shotgun sequencing project. | reverse complement strand
GTTCACCCGGCTTGAGCGCAACGCACGATCCATCAATGCCCCCCGACGCTATTTTGCTGTCATCAGAGGCGATGCCCGAATCGTCGCCGATGGAACAATTTCGGCTCGTACTCACAATTTATTTTGCCTGGTCGACCCTTGCCTGGCTCAGCCATGTAGCCGGCGCCATGGTCATCACCCCGCGGACCGCGGCAATCACCCTGTTTGGCATCGGTGCTACGAATGCACTGTTCTTTATGGTCGCCCGCAGCAACGCCCTGCACAGGCCGCCCGACGAAACGATCACACTCGCACAATGCGTTGTCGGCATTGCATGGGCCACGCTTTTTACGTTCATGAGTTCAGGTTTCGGTGAACTTGCTATTGGTATCTACGTGTCGATCGTACTGTTTGCGATGCTGCGCGTGAGGCGCAGCGTCCTGAACCAGATCATTGTCTTTGCCGCAAGCAGCTACTCAATCGTGACCCTCGTCAAGATGCTATCCACAGAACCGCCATCAATTTCCCCGACAAGCCTGGTACAAGTACTGATCTTTGCCGGCATCATGCTGTGTCTGTCGGGAGTCGGCCGGTATGTGTACCACCGGTACCGTCTTCTTGAGACCAAATTCACACAACTGCAGGTGAAATTACAACGCGAACACGCAGGCACCAGCGAGAACTCGTTCAATCGTCGATACATACTCGATCTGCTGGCTCGCGAAAAAGGACGCACGGACCGCTCGAACGTGCCGTTTTGTATCTGTGTTTTCAATGCCGATCATATCGAGCCTTCCTGTGACGGTCTGGACGAAGGAGTCAAGACGCGTGCGTTGAAAACCGTCGAATCAATTATCCGTGCAGAGTTACGCGATATGGATTCACTAAATTCGACGGGCTTTCATGATTGCTTCGGTACATACAGCGACAAGGAGTTAATCGCGGTCCTGCCACAAACGAATCTGGCCGGCGCCCGGTACTCGGCCGAACGCGTGCTGGCCGCTATTACCGCATGTCGCAATACAGATGACGGCCGTGTCGAGGTATGTGGCGGCATTGCAGAATACCGTCGTGGTGAACATATTTCTGCGTTGCTCGCACGTGCAGAAGAAGCTTTGGGCAAGGCCCGCGCCTCCGGCGCCAGCTGCATAGGTGATAGTGAAGACAGTCGTGAGAAACGCGTAACACACCATGCGGCGATCGTCAGACTCGAAACACGACGTAGATAGTGGCTTTAGAGTTAACTGGAGACGATGACGAGCTGTCAGCAGATCCGCTTGTTCCGATTCGGAATCAGAGCTTGCCGGGCGGGCCGAAACCGACCCACCCGGCTTGTTTTTCTGCGCGGCCGATACCCGGCAACGCCAGAGCTTGTTAGTCGGCTGCCCGGCTGGTCAGGTTTGCCAGACGACCGGTCGACAGGCTCTCTTCGATGGACGATATCACCCAGCCCTCCAGATTTTTGTCCGGCAGGATTGACTCGACCTCGTTATACAAAACGTCTTCCGGGCGGTCAGATTCCAAACCGGCTTTGCCGATGATGTCTCTCTGGAACATATAGTCGTAAGCGACATAGACAGAGATCAGGATATCCTTTTCTTTCTCGGCCAGAACCTGGTTGATCGCCTTTTTGGTCGGCTCGATCGAATAATTCACCAAATGACCGCTCCACGCCGAATTGACCATATCGACACCGATATTCTCTTTCAGATGATTACCGAGTTCAGTCATCAGCTCTTCCCATTGCTGATTGAAACCGGCATCACCGTAAGCCGCCAGCGTCACGCCATACTTGCTGCCATCGGCGCCCTCGGGTATCAGGGCCTTCGTTCGACGCAGAATATTGGTCTTCAGGAACTCGGTTGCATCGATTGTTTGCAATAACGTCACACGGGCTTTTGGACGATAAACCGGCACGCCTTCTTTAGGCAGCGCTTCGAGCAGATCCTTGTCGTTCTTCAACCCGAGACCGTTCGGCAAATCCGCATTTGTGTGTCCACCGACCGTCAAAAACAACGGTAAGGCAATCACTTCGTCGTATCCTTCGTCGTCAAATGCTTTCATCTGTGTAGCTAGTGACGGCTCGGTGTATTCGTTAAACGCGGTCTTTACGCCATGAACGTTGGGCAGCGCGAGCAGTTGATCGTCGACATTCTTTTCAACGTCGACGAGCATGTCACGCCATGCCTTCTGTTCCGACCCATGATTAATAAGCAATACGCCGATTTTCGGTCCGGCATCTTTCGCTGCTGCTGCCTCCTGCTGCGTCGATTGACCGCAACCGGTCAACAGCAGCGTCGACAATGCCGCCATCATCAATACTGAGCATAATTTATTCATTACTCTCTACCTCCTTTCAAATCAGGTTTGGCTGGTTATGCCCCGGCCGGTTGTCCGACCGCCTTCGGGCTGACCTGCCCCAGATCCAGTGATTGTCTCTTCGCTGGATTAGATTTTGCCATAAACGCTATGCCGTCGAGAACCGCACCCGTCGGGCACAACATGCGGCACCACAGCATCGGGTAATAAGCTGATATCAGCACTGCGGCCAGCGACAGCCAGAACCACTGGGAATTCATGATTTCGAGCCCGAACAGGTCCGGGAACAACTCGAAGCTGCCCCAGTCCGGAAGACCGCTGAAGATGCCGCCGATCAGCGTAATCGTTATCGCCCATCGAACCGCTTCCATGACCCGGTTGGAGACTTTCAACTTGCCGTGCCATGGAATAAAACGAATCAGCAGTCTCTGCACGTTTCCGTATGGGCAGACATAACGGCAATACGTATTGGCGTCCCAGATTGCGCTGAGCAACACAAACACGGCGTAGACACAAAGAATATAAGACCAGCTGATGCCCAGGAACGGCTGCGTGTAGGTCACATAGGTGAATGAATTATTCTCAAAAAATCCGAGGTAAGCGACTGTCACGATGCCAAATGCCAGGCTCCATTGCTTTGAGCGTCGGGTAATCCGGGAAAACGCGATGATGAACAGTACGGCGATCATTGCAGCGTCGAGGATCCATGTACTCGGCAAAACCGAATCGACCTCGAACCCGGCTGGGTTCGTATCGATATAAATCCCCAACGGGGACTCACGCGCAATGCTCACCAGATCGCTGACACTACGAGCAATGCCTTCGGTTGTCAGCGACGCGCCGCTGACGATATCGATCTCGTACGTCTGGCCGTCGAGTGGAAGACTCTGAAACCGCTCATAGTATCCCTCGTCCTCGATGTCCTGCAGGTAACTGGTCGTTTCCATTGAGAACACGTGCGTTACAGATCTGATCTTGCCGTCGGCGCCAACCACCATGCCGATATCGATCGGTCCAGCATAACCCTTAATGCGTTTGTTCAGGCCCGTATTTTCGAAATAGAGTTGTTCGACTTTGCCGTCGGCATTCCGTTCCTCTGCATAATACAAATCGAGTGCAGTCTTGATCGTCACACCATCCGGGTTCGTTGCGTGAAGCAGGGCATTCTCTAGCACCTGTTCGGCGACTTCCTCGGCAAGACCTGGGTTCGTTCGCGAATCACCGATAATTGCGAAGTTCGGCCGATGCTTTTTCTTCGCGGTCATGATATGGAAATACGGACTGTGTTCCATCTCACCGACAACGCCGAATTTCGGGGGAACATATTCCTCCCCCATGCGAACCGGCTCCATGTATCCGGTGACGAATTCTTGAAATTCGAATACCGGCGGGCGCTCCTGTAGCGGTCCGTTAATCCAGAAGAAAACGAACGCAGCAACGGCGATCGCCGTCAGGCCGATTTTCTGCCACTGGGATTGAAAAATTGCAGCACTGGCGCTCATATGCGTTACGACTTCGTATCCAGGATTTCGTTCAATTGCGCCGGGGAATCATTAAAGCTCACTGGGAACCTTTACCTCGCCGATAATGTCACCCCCGGCGCTGTGAACACGCTCAACGCCTTCCGTGACGATCTTGATGACATATTTATTGACATCGGGATCAGGTAAAACCGAATCGGGAAGGTATCTGAGCCGCGATGCCGTCGGTATCGCGTTAACGGCTGCCTCGATGGTATTAGTCTGCAACATTGCATCGATGCCCAGAAGAACCGGTACGATTAATACTTCCTCTTCGAGCTCTAGAATCTCGTTAATCCCTTCAACAATGGGTTCTCCCGAGTAGTCGACCAGATCACCGGCAAATGCGTAACCAACCGTATCGATTTCACTCTTGATTTTCAGATACCGGCCGATGCCCTCCATCATTTCCTGCATTTGCTGGCCGTAGGCCTGGTCGCCATAACCGACCAGCAGGACACCCATGTCGTCACCGCTGTCCTCGCCCTGCAATGCCAGTACCCGGCGCAGTACATTTTTCTTCAGCGCTCCGCCTTCGTTTAATGCCGGCGTTACGCTGACGCGTGTGTATGGGTAATACACCTCGAACCCTTCTTTCTCAAGCTGCTTCATCTGCCCGGCATCAGAACGCACGCCGACGAGGTATTGCATGTATTTGTTGGCTCGTGTCGATTCCACCGCGATCAATAACGGCACAACAATAACCTCGTCATAGCCCGCTTCGTCGAATGCGCGCATCTGGCTCGCTATATTAGGTTTCGAGTGTTCTATAAAGGCAAGCCGGACGTCGCTGGCTGCAGTATTGTCCAGGATCGGCCCACGAACCTCGGCAGCCAATGTTTCGATCTGTTCTTTCCATTGCGTTGATTTTGATCCGTGTGCGACGAGCAAGACGCCGATACTGGTCTTACTCGGGTCGACAGGAGCGGGCCCGCTGTCACATGCCGTCAATAATGTGGCACTGCAGATCCCGGTCAATACCAGGCCATAGATTGTTCTGATCAACTTGTTCTCCTCAACTAACCGGTAAACCAGCAAAAATTGCTGCGGAACGAAAAATCATCGTCCTGAATGTTTTCTCACAATAATTGCCAGTGCAACCGATCATTTTACTTTAATTCGTCGCAATTGTTCATCCTGCTGAAATGGTCATGCCGGCAGCTGGCTGTCAAAAAAGCACTGTAACAATAATAATGGCCTAATCTTTACTCGGTGGTAACAGTTTGTAACAAATAGCTACAATTTCAGCTGGTTGGAATCTCTTTGATGATGCACCATTCTGAGAATGCTCGAATGATTCAACGCCTGCGCATCGATTTTAATTAATATGGTAAATTGCAGAATATAGATACTTTCAGCCTGTCTGCATGTGGTAAGTCCAATTTTAAGCGGAGAACAATCAATGATGGCAATGGCAATTCGCATTAGCGTACTGAGCGCCGTAATGTCAGTTTATATGGGCGTGGCTTTTCGTGGCATCGAATATGACCCGGTGGAGATGGCACCAGCATTGATCGGATTTTTCATCACTTTCACGATCTGCACGATTATCGCCACGGCAATCTACAAGATGAAAAACCAGCCGGATAGCGAAATATTGTCTACCTTTGCATTTCGTGTCTGGCTCATCACAGCATCGTTGGTGTCGGTAGGATGGCTGATTTTCTATGCACAGGATGTAGCGGCTGCCGGAGAATTTCGTGACAACATCATAATCGGCGGCATCATTATGGCCGTGATGGTCGGAATTCTAAATTTCGTACTCTCTTACGTAATCTCATTTGGCATTGATTACTTCAAGCTCAAACGACGCCGGACCTGAAAAAAAACATAAGTTAAGGCTGCTCATGTCATTTCAAGCTACTTTCCGATACAGAAGGACGAGAAGATCTCGCCGAGCAGCTCGTCACTACCGAATGCTCCGGTAATCTCTGCCAGCTGGTTTTGTACCTGTAATAATTCTTCCGCCATCAGCTCGCCGGCCGCATATTCGAGCAGTTGTCTCTTGCCCGCAACGAAACGCTCACGCGCCCTGCGCAAGCTATCGAGATGACGCTGCCGCGCTATTATTGCTTCACCGCTGTCAACTTCATACCCGATCGTCGTCTTAATATGGCCGCGTAACATATCGATGCCGTCGCCGGTCAATGCGGAAATATTAACGGTGTCGGGTCGTATCGCGTCCATACCCGGTTGATCACCGGACAGGTCAATTTTATTGCGCACATAAGTGAAGCCCAGATCGTCGGGTAATTCGTTACGCAATGCAACTCCATCATCCACTGATTCGTCAGATGCATCGATGACGATCAGGGCATGGTCCGCCTCTGCAATTTGTTGTCGCGCACGCCGTATGCCTTCCTGTTCGATAACGCCTTCGCCGTCGCGCAGCCCGGCCATATCGATAATGTGTACCGGCAAACCGTCGATCTCAATGTGTTCGCGCACCACGTCGCGCGTCGTACCCGGTATGTTCGTCACGATGGCCGCAGCGTAACCGGCCAGCGCATTCAGCAACGAAGACTTGCCGGCGTTCGGTCGCCCAGCGAGCACGATATGCACACCGTCGCGCAACAGTCGTCCACAGCGGATGGTTTTTTCCATTCGATCGAATTCAGCCTGTACATCATCGAGTCTGGCCAGTAACGCCGCATCACTCAGAAAATCAATCTCTTCTTCGGGAAAATCAATCGCGGCTTCGACGTGTACGCGCAGTTCCGTGACCTTGGCATTCAACGCAAACACCGCGGCTGAGAATTTTCCCTGTAACGAACGTTGCGCCGCTCGTGCCGCCGCTTTTGAACCGCTATCGATAAGATCGGCGATTGCCTCAGCCTGGCTCAGATCGATTTTGTCGTTGATAAACGCACGGCGTGTGAATTCACCGGGCTCTGCAAGTCGTGCGCCAAGTTGCGCGCAACGTTCAATCAGCATGTCGGTTACGACAGCGCCTCCGTGTCCCTGCAGTTCGAGTACGTCTTCACCGGTGAACGAGTGCGGCGCTGGAAAATATAAAGCGATGCCCGAGTCGATGGGTTCTCCGGCATCATCGAGAAAATCCCTGAGCGTTGCGAACCTCGGTTGCGGCAGTTTGCCGATCATGTGTCGCGCAATAGCACCGACGGCAGGACCGGAAATGCGAATAACCGCGATGCCACCACGACCGGCCGCCGACGCGCGCGCTACGATCGCGTCACTAACTTCGTCTTTGTTCGCAGCCGGCATCGAAGCAATGTCTGGCGAGCGCCCGGGCCACAGCACCGGTACTGAATCAGTCCGCCCCGAGAACCTTGTTGATGCGCCACTGCTGCGCCATCGACAAGACCGAGTTCGTCAACCAGTACAGAACGAGTCCCGCCGGGAAGAACGCGAACATTCCCGTGAACATGATCGGTAGAAATTGCATGACCTTGGCCTGCATCGGATCGGGCGGTGGCGGATTCAGTTTCTGCTGGAAGTACATGGCGCCACCCATCAACAGCGGCAGGATGAAATATGGATCGCGTGTCGACAGATCAGTGATCCATAACATGAACGGCGCCTGGCGCATCTCAACACTCTCGAGCAGAACCCAGTAGAACGCGATGAAGAATGGGATCTGGATCAACATTGGCCAGCACCCGGCAGCCGGGTTGACCTTTTCGCGTTTATATAACTCCATCATCGCTTTGCTCAGCGCTTCACGGTCATCCTTGTGCCGTTCCTGCACCGCTTTAAGACGCGGTGCGATTTTGCGCATCTTAGCCATCGACCGTCCGCTCTTTTCGGTCAGTTTGTAGAACACCAGCTTGATCAGCAGCGTGACGATGATGATTGTCCAGCCCCAGTTGCCGATGAAGTCATAAATCGTTTGCAGCAGCCAGAACAGTGGCTGGGCAAGCAAAGTCAGTCGGCCGTAATCTACCGTCAGATCCAGCCCGTCCGCGACCTCGAGTAGTTGCGCCTGCAGTTTGGGACCGACGAACAGCTTTGATTCGAAACTAATCCTTTCGCCAGGTGCAATCGACGTCACCTCGGAATCAATCACCCGGACCAGCGTATTTTTACCGTCATACGTACCGGTGTATTTTCGTGCGGGTCCCGCAGACGGCACGGCTGCGGTCAGGAAATGGTGCTGGATCGATGCAATCCAGCCGCCGGTGATCAACTGGTCTATCGGTTCCTTGATCAGGTCATCGGCATCGAGTTTTTCATATTTCTCTCCGTCATAGATGACCGGGCCAACGAACGAGTATGAATCGACATCGAACATCGATCGATCCGGTGGCATGTGCTTGCGCTTGATCTGCAAATAACTGATGGTGCGATACGGTTCCTCCCCACCATTGTGCATGACCTGGTCCAGGCCGATCGCATAACTGGCGCGATTAAAACGAAAGATCTTTTGTGCCGTCAGACCACCATCACCCTGCCAGTTCAGCGTAACAACGAGTTGGTCCTGACCGTCGGCCAGAACATACTCGTTCCGTTCCGCGGTAAATGTACTCTGGTGATTTGGTTCCGGTGCGCCATCCAAAGACCGCAATCCGGAACCGAACACGTATATAGCGGCTGGATCCGGTGACAGCAGCTGCACAGGATTATCCGGCTCATCCTTATGCACCGGGTAAGCAGGCAAACCGGCGTACTGCAGGTCGCCGCCGACGAGATTGATCTTAAGATCCAGCACGTCTGTTCTTACCCGAATCATTTTACTGCTGGTGACGGTGGGACCCACCGGTAATGCGTCATCACCCGGAATCTGTGCAACAGAGTCTTCCGGAAGGCTGGGCAGATCTTCGCTCGCCAGCAACGCAGCCGATGAATCTGACGGCAACTGAGTCGATGGCAGGCCGGTAGCATCGGTTGCGGACGGTTGCAGAGCATAGTCCTGTTGCCAGGCCTGAAACGATAGCCAGAGCAGGACCCCGAGGCCCGCCCACAGAAAAAGTCGGATGTTATCCATATATCGCGGTCACTAAGTTCGTTTACAGCGAGCCACTGCCCGCCAATGTTGTTCCAGGCTCAAAAACAGGTCGCGGTTGACTGCCTGTTCCGTCTGGTCGCGCGCCATAATAACGATGTCGACGCCCAATAGCTGGCTTTTTGCGCGCCGAAAGCTGTCGCGGATGATTCTTTTCAACCGATTCCGGGCCACTGCGCGGCGCACCCGCTTTTTCGCTATGGCAAGCCCAAGCCGGGGGTATCCCAGATTGTTGCGGCAATACAGCACGGTAAAAAACGGGTCGCCGGACCGTTTGGCGCGCTTGAAAACACGATCATAATCCGCCGCATGAGTGAGGCGATTGGGCCGCGGGAATGCCTGTGCGTCGATGAACAGGTCATCGGACATCACTACTGAAGACTTTTGTTCCACAACAACATAATCGCGGATACGTTGAGCCGCGCTGATTAATGACGGCTTGTCACCGGCGACCGAACAGTAACGGTGCGTTGCCCGGCTCAGCGAGAGAGCTGTGCGCGTCCTTTCGCTCGACGCCGTTTGAGAATCAGGCGCCCGCCGCGAGTAGACATTCGCGCCCGAAAACCATGTGTGCGTTTACGTTTCAGCTTGCTTGGTTGATAGGTGCGTTTCATGGCCGTGAAATTCCAGCCTCACCGGCTGGCCTGACGTAAAAAGAGCGCGAAGATTACGCACGGCCACGAGTCATGTCAATACTAATTGCTCCTGTGGATAAGTCCGCCTGAGCGGTATAGACTTTGCCTCTTGCCTTCAACCTAACAATAACTTAGTCCACTGGGAACTCTTACGTGCAGGCCTCCATCTGGAATCGCTGTATCAGCCAGCTTCGCTCCGATTTGTCTGAGCAACAGTTCAACACATGGATTCGGCCGCTACAGGCGATCGAGGACGACGTGACACTCAGACTGCTGGCGCCCAACCGGTTTGTCGTCGACTGGATTAATCAAAATTGCATGGAAAAGATAACGGCTCTCGTGGGTGAGGACGGTACCGAACAGTTTGCAGTCAGTGTTGAGGTCGGCAGCCGATCCCCCAGTCCGGTCGCAGATTCAGCCCCCCGTTCGATGCTGGAGCCTGAGAACGCTCGCTCCAGATTTTTATCCGGCGCTTATATCGGCGGTAAACTGAACCCTGAGCTTACTTTTAACCAGTTTGTCGAGGGCAAGAGCAACCAGCTGGCCCGCGCCGCTGCCATGCAGGTCGCGCTTAATCCTGGCCAGGCATATAACCCACTATTTATTTACGGTGGCGTGGGGCTCGGCAAAACCCACCTGATGCAAAGCATCGGTAACCTGATCATCGAACAACGCCCTTCTGCCCAGGTTGCGTATGTACATTCAGAAAAATTTGTCGGCGACATGGTTTCTGCGTTTCGGCACAACACAATCAACGAATTTAAACAGGCTTACCGTTCGCTCGATGCGCTGATGATTGATGATATCCAGTTTTTCGCCCGCAAAGAACGCTCTCAGGAAGAATTCTTCCATACTTTCAATGCCTTACTAGAAGGGCAGCAGCAAGTTATCCTGACCTGCGACCGCTACCCCAAGGAAGTCGATGGCCTCGAGGAACGCCTGAAATCACGGTTTGGCTGGGGATTGACCGTCGCAATCGATCCGCCGGAACTTGAGACCAGCGTCGCGATCCTGATCAGCAAAGCTGCGGTAGTCAATATCGACCTGCCGGAGGACATCGCATTTTTCATCGCCCAGCGAATTCGCTCGAATGTCCGCGAGCTCGAAGGCGCGTTGCGGCGAGTTATCGCGACTGCTTCGTTCACCGGCCGTCCGATCACCCTCGACTTTGCCAAGGAAGCGCTGAAGGATTTAATCGCTTTACAGGACAAGCTGGTATCAATCGAAAATATTCAGAAGACTGTCGCTGAATATTTTAAGATTCGTATCGCCGACTTGCTGTCAAAAAGCCGACGTCGATCTATCACCCGGCCTCGGCAAATCGCAATGAGCCTGGCTAAAGAACTAACCACGCACAGTCTGCCAGAAATTGGCGATGCGTTCGGAGGACGAGATCATACGACTGTACTGCATGCCTGCCGTAAAATTTCAGATCTACGTGATTCGGAAAGTCGTATTGCCGAGGATTACCAAAACTTATATCGCAAGCTGACGGGTTAGTGGTTATGCAAATTTATTTATTGATCGTTGATAAACAGCGCACAAGCTGTGGACAATTTACTGACGCAAAAATGGACACAGGTTATCAACAGATCATACCGCTTTTCGGTGGGTATATACCCATGGAAATAAACATGTAACTTATTGATTAATAATTGTTAAACAGGGTTACACACGGTTAGAGATGTCCCTAATAATAATAATAATCTTATATATATATTTAATTTATTAAGGGATTACGAATGAATATCACGAGCTCCAGAGAATCTTTACTAAGGCCGCTTCAGGCGGTTATTGGTGTTGTAGAGCGCCGCCAGACCATGCCGATCCTGGCTAATGTGTTGTTGCAAGTGAAGGACAGTCGATTATCGGTGACCGCCTCGGATCTTGAGGTCGAACTCGTCGCCGAAACCACGGTTGATGAAGTCAAGGAACCTGGTGAAATTACAGTACCGGCACGAAAACTTCTGGATATATGTCGTGCTTTACCGGAAGAATCGACAATCAGGATTCAGCTTGATGGTGATCGTCTGGTCGTTAAATCAGGACGCAGCAGATTTGTTCTGTCTACGTTGCCGGCAACAGATTTTCCGATCGTCGAAGATATTAATGCAAATCTTGAAATTACGATTGGTCAGTCTGACCTTCGGCATCTTCTCGATAAGACACATTTCTCGATGGCGCAACAGGATGTACGTTATTACCTGAATGGCTTGCTTGTAGAGTTTGGAGGCGGATGCGTTCGAGCTGTGGCGACAGATGGCCATCGACTCGCGCTATGTGAGATTGAAGCCGGCAACCAGTCTGACGCGTCGCAGCAAGTGATTATTCCGCGTAAAGGTGTCCTGGAACTGCAAAAATTGCTCGGTGATGATGACGAGGTAACATTGTCAATTGGCACAAACCACGTAAGAGCAAGTATAGGTAAAATTCGTTTCACATCTAAGCTGATTGATGGACGATTTCCGGATTACGATCGGGTAATTCCCAAGCCGGAAGGTAATTTGCTGATCATTGGACGTGATTACCTGCGCAGCGCATTGCAACGAGCAGCTATTCTGTCTAATGAAAAGTATCGTGGAGTCAGGCTGGATTTGGGCGCTAAATCGTTACGTATTCAGGCCAATAATCCTGATCAGGAAGAAGCACAGGATGAACTGGAGGTCGACTATAGCGGGGAGGATATGGAAATTGGCTTTAATGTCAATTACTTACTGGATGCGCTTGCGGCAGTCGATACCGAGGATGTGGAAGTCGGGTTCGTGGATTCAAATAGCAGCTGCGTGATTAAATGCCCCGGGGATGTTGATTCTAAGTTTGTCGTTATGCCGATGCGGTTGTAGAGTCGATCACTGGAGTGGCGTTAGCCACGATTCTTTGTTTCTATATTAGTATCTCCGCAACGGCCTTTTGCGTTCGATGAGGCCGCGGAAACAATCAGCCCTTCCTATTGGAATTGGTTCCGCCATTGAAAACCAGGATCAAATGAAGTGACGGTTTTCATGTGTATTTCGACCATTTTATCCACGCAATGAGCATAGAAACGGGTCTCTTTTTGTTGCGGGCACAAAACCTGCGTTGTCTGGATTCAATCGAATTAGTAGCTGATCCAGCTCAAAATATCATTGTTGGCGCGAATGGCGCGGGGAAGACCAGCATTCTGGAGGCGATATATTTTCTGGGGCGGGGAAAATCTTTCCGTCCTGGCCAGTCGTCGATGCTAATACAGACGGACCAGGAAGAATTGACGGTTTTTGGGGAAGCCGGGGAGGGTTTGGGTAAAAACCGTCTCGGTGTCAGTTTAGGCCACGCTGGTCTGGAAGTTCATTTCAATGGTCAGTCAAACGTTACATTAGCGGAACTGGCAGCGGCGTTACCGGTACAGATTATCGATCCTGAGGTTCATCAATTGATTCAGGGTGGGCCCAAGGGCAGGCGAGAATTTGTCGATTGGGGTGTGTTTCACGTGAAACATGAGTTTCTCAATGCGTGGCGGCGGTACCGACGAGCGTTAAAGCAACGCAATGCAGCATTAAAGCAGGGCTTGTCGAGACCAGCGGTAACCGCCTGGGATTCTGAATTAATTGAATTTGGCCTAGAGATTGATGCGGCCAGGCAAGAATATGTGAGTGAGTATTTACCGCTATTATCGTCGATAAGCATCGATCTACTTCATATGGACGCTAATTGTAATTATCTCCATGGATGGACAGAGGGTCAAACATTGCATGAGGCGCTTTCCTTAAGCTGGGATCGAGATTTTAAATATGGCGCGACGCAAGTAGGGCCACACCGTGCTGAATTGCAAATTCAGGTCGATGGCCAGATAGCAAGGAATCGACTGTCGCGCGGCCAACAAAAATTGCTATCGATAGCTCTGGTTCTCGCACAAAGTATTTTTGTGGCACGGACACTGGGCCGGAAGGTCACGTTGCTGGTAGACGAACCTGCTGCCGAACTCGATATGGATCATTTGTGTAGACTGATTAAAATTCTCGGCTGTGCTGAATTGCAGTTATTTATCTCTACGCTGGATCTTAATGCATTGCCGTTAACCGACTCTGCGCGCGTGTTTCACGTGGAACGAGGCGCATTGTCTACTCTGGTATAATTGATCAGTTCATAAGCAGGGAAAAATTAATGGCCGCGGAAGAAAAATACGATTCCAGTAATATCAAAGTATTAAAGGGCCTGGACGCCGTCAGAAAACGTCCTGGTATGTATATCGGTGACACTGATGACGGCACCGGTTTGCACCACCTGGTGTTCGAGGTCGTCGATAACTCGATTGATGAGGCGCTGGCTGGACATTGTTCTGAAATCAGCGTTACGATCCATCAGGATGAATCGGTCACTGTCAGCGATGACGGGCGTGGTATTCCCGTCGGTGATCATCCTGAAGAAGGTAAGTCGGCGGCCGAAGTGATCATGACCGTGCTGCATGCCGGTGGTAAATTCGACGATAACTCCTACAAGGTTTCAGGCGGTCTGCATGGTGTTGGTGTATCAGTCGTCAATGCATTATCCGAATCACTGCACCTGATTATTTTTCGCGAAGGCCATATTCATGAACAACGCTACCAGTTGGGAGATCCAACTGGACCATTGACCGCAATAGGTGATTCGGAAAAAACCGGTACATCGATTCGCTTCAAGCCGAGCGCCAAAATTTTTACCAATATAGAGTTCCATTACGACGTTCTGGCCAAGCGACTCCGCGAGCTGTCCTTTCTGAACTCCGGCGTACGCATTCATCTTCTCGACGAGCGAGATAACAAAGAGGATGTATTCGAATTCGAAGGCGGTATCACGGCATTCGTTAAGCATCTGAACAGAAATAAAACTCCTATACAGGATACAGTTATTAGTTTAGAAGCAGAGCAGGATGGTGTTGTCGTCGAAGCCGCGTTGCAATGGAACGACGGCTATCAGGAAAACATGTTCTGTTTCACGAATAACATCCCACAACGTGACGGCGGCACACACTTGGCAGGTTTTCGCAGCGCATTAACGCGTATGTTGAATTCCTATATCGACAAAGAAGCGAAAATCAAGAAAGAAAAAACGAATACGACCGGCGACGATGCGCGCGAAGGTTTAACAGCCGTGTTATCAATCAAAGTACCTGATCCAAAGTTTTCATCGCAGACCAAGGACAAACTCGTTTCGTCGGAAATCAAGGGTATTGTCGAATCGACAATATCGAGTGGCCTTGAGGACTTCCTGCTCGAACATCCCCAGGAAGCCAAGATAATTGTGTCGAAAATCATTGATGCCTCGCGCGCGCGCGAGGCGGCGCGTAAGGCGCGTGAAATGACACGGCGTAAAGGTGCGTTGGATATTGCCGGACTACCGGGAAAACTTGCCGACTGTCAGGAAAAAGACCCGGCGTTGTCCGAACTGTTTCTCGTCGAGGGTGATTCGGCCGGTGGTTCAGCCAAGCAGGGTCGTGACCGCCGAACTCAGGCGATACTGCCGCTGAAAGGCAAGATTTTGAATGTTGAGCGATCACGCTTCGATAAAATGCTCGCATCAGCCGAGATTGGTACATTGATCACGGCGTTGGGCTGTGGCATCGGCCGTGAGGATTTTGACCCGGATAAACTGCGTTATCACCACATCATCATCATGACGGATGCGGATGTCGACGGATCGCATATTCGTACATTGCTGCTGACATTTTTCTATCGTCAGATGTTGCCACTCATCGAGCGGGGTCATATCTATATCGCGCAACCACCGTTATATAAAGTCAAACGTGGCAAACAGGAACATTACGTCAAGGATGATGCGGAACTGAATGAATACTTGTTGAATGTAGCAATCGAAAAAGCGGCGTTGCATGTCAACGGTGAAGCTCCGCCTATCACCGGGCAGGCTTTGTCCGCTCTCACATCAAAGTATGTTGGTGTCATGAGTATTCTGGATCGCCTGGCCAGGAGTCACGATCGTTTAATACTTGAACAGATGATCTATATGCCGGAGATCAGCGCCGAGAATCTCGAAGATGAGAAATTTCTAACCGAGTGGGCCGATAATTTGCAGACGGGGCTGAGTTCGGCCGTCAATGGAGCGAATATACATTACGCGGCGGAAGTCATTAAATCCGATGAAGGCATAACGGGCTTTCGTATACGTCGCAGTCAACACGGCGTCGAAGATACCAAAGACATTTCGATTCATTTCTTCGAATCACCCGAGTACGCACGCATCATTGAGCTTGGCAAAGACATCAATAACCTCATCGATGAAGATGCCTATATTTCGCGTGGCGAGAACCGTCATGATATCTCATCATTCAAAGAGGCTGTCGAGTGGATCATGGCTGAGGCCCGGAAGGGTCAATCAATCCAGCGTTATAAGGGTCTCGGTGAGATGAATCCTGCACAACTATGGGATACAACCGTCAATCCGGAGACGCGCCGACTGACGCAAGTCCGGATTGAAGATGCGGTTGCGGCTGACGAGATTTTCACGACGTTGATGGGTGATCAGGTCGAACCGCGCCGGCAATTTATCGAACATTACGCGCTGACGGTTGAAAATCTCGACATTTGAAAAACGGGATTCATAATCGACTGTAGGAGTGGCTTTAGCCGCGATTCCTGGTTTCTTTCCGGTCAGGGAAAGACTTGGAAGACGGCGTCATTTAAAGTTGGTCATACGGTTTGATTCATATTTCTGAGTTGCGCAACTCTTCAACCTTCGCTTCGATCCAGTCCTGAATCTCTGCGTTAACTTCACGTACTTCGCGCCCGGCGGGATCGATCGGCGGTCCGAAAACGAAACGTACCGTGCCGGGTTTTTTACGCCAGCCGCGTCGTGGCCAATAATCACCGGCATTGTGGGCGATCGGTAAAATAACGGTGTTCGCTTCTTGCGCCAACAGCGTCCCACTCACCCCGTAGCGTCGCGTTTCACCGGCGCGCATACGCGTACCCTCCGGAAAAATTATGACCCACAAGCCCTCTGCAAGAAGACTTTTGCCCTGTTTGATGACCTGTCCGACCGCCGACCGCCCGTCACTACGGTTAATCGCTATCGTGTGCAGGCAGGCGAGTCCCCAGCCGAGAAACGGCGTCCACATCAACTCGCGTTTCAGCACCCAGGTCTGACGGGGAAGCAGCACCCATTGTGTGATCGTCTCGTAGGCCGACGAGTGTTTGATGAACACGACGCAGTTAGTGTCGGGTATGTGTTCTCTACCCTCGACACTGAAGTCCAGCCGACAAAGCTTCTTGCAAACCCAGGTAATAACCCGGACCCAGCTCACTGCAACGTTGTAACTCGCCACGATGCTGAACGGACGCATGGCAATGACGACGAGCGTGAACGGTATGATGCTGACGAACATGATCGCGGTGAACAGTATGGATCTTAGTGTCTGCATCGCTAATCAGCTAATCAGCCAGTCGGCGACTGCGGTGAGGTTGTCAAAAATATCGATGCGACGATCAGCCGGCAGGCATTGCTCGGTGGCGCGACCATTGCCGGTGCGCACTAGTATTGCTTTGCCACCAAACGCCCAGGCGGCTTCAAGATCGCGCAGTGAATCGCCGACGACAACCAGTTCGGAGGCGGACCGGTCGTACTGCTCGGCGATTTGGCGTAATAATCCGGGTTTGGGTTTTCTGCAATCACAATTCGCGTCGGGAGTATGCGGACAAAAGTAGATTGCGTCGATACGACCGTCGGCAGCCGTTACGGTCATCGACATCTTGTCATGAATTTTCTCGAGCGTCTCAAGTGAGAGCAGCCCCCGTCCGACCCCTGACTGGTTCGTGGCGACGATGACTGTAAAGCCGGCACTATATAGACGTCCAATTGCCTCGGGACTGCCAGGTAGCGCGATCCATTCATCCGGCGACTTGATAAATGATGTCGAGTCACGATTGATGACGCCGTCACGATCCAGCACGATGAGAGACCGTTGCGACTGTTGGTCTGCACCTGTCGAAATTACATTCACGGTGTTTGTATCAACGTGTCGGTATGCAGGAAATATCCGCTACATCGAGGAACAGCCGGCGTAACCGGCTTAGCGTCGCGAGCCGATTCCGTCGCAGTCGCTCGTCATCAGCCATGACGAGTACCGTATCAAAATACGCATCAACCGGTTCCTTCAATGCGGCAAGCCGGGCAAGAATACTCGTGTAATCGCGCGACGCGATATCTGTTCGGTGTGGTTCGGTGATGTCGTTGATAGCTGCAAACAACGCTTTTTCCTGTTCGGTTTCGAATAGTGATGTATCTATAGCGTCTGCATCATCAGTAGCGGCGGTCTTGAGGATATTCGCGATACGTTTATTGGCGCTCGTCAGGCTGTCGGCCGCGTCCATGGTCATGAAGGCACAGACGGCCAGAATTCTCTGGTAAAGGTCGAGTGGCGATGCCGGGCGGCGAACACGCACGGACTCAAAAATTTCTGCTGTCACCGTGCCGACTTCGAGCTCCGGAGCATGCCCGTCGAGGAAATAACCACGTGCCCTGTCGAGCAGAAACGCGTAAAGATCCTCGCGCAGTGTCATGTGGTTTTCTTCACCGGTCGGCTGGGCCGAGATGGCACGGTCGATCAGTGTCGTGATGTCGACGTCGAGTCGAGCTTCGATCAGGATGCGGATGATGCCGAGTGCCGCGCGGCGCAGCCCGAACGGATCCTTGTTGCCGGTCGGCCGTTTCCCCGTAGAAAAAATACCGGCGAGTGTATCGAGCCGGTCGGCGACGGCCAGGATTCTGCCGGCCTCACTCGACGGTAATTGGCCGCCGGCCTGTATCGGCAAGTATTGTTCTTCAATGGCCTTGGCGACAGCGGCGTTCTCGCCATCGAGTTCAGCGTAATAATGGCCAATCCGACCCTGCAATTTTGGAAATTCGCCGACCATCTCGGTCAGCAGGTCTGTCTTGGCCAGTTCGGCTGCTCTTCGCACGATCTGTTCGTCGGCGCCAAGTGTTGCCGCGAGTGTTGCAGCCAGTTCTGCGACCCGGTTTGATTTGTCCCGGAGACTACCCAGGTGCGTCTCAAACACGACATCCGCCAGCGCCGCACGGCGCGACTCGAGCGTGGATTTACAATCGGTGTCCCAGAAGAACCCGGCATCGGCGAGGCGTGGCGCGACGACGCGTTCATTGCCCTTGCGCACTTCTTCGGGATGCGTGCTGTCGAGGTTGCTCATCGCGATGAAGTTCGGCATCAGTTTGCCGTCTGCGCCGCGTAACGGAAAATAACGCTGGTGATCCTGCAGGGTTGCGACCAGCACTTCTTCGGGCAGGCGCAGGAACTGCGGATCAAAGCTACCTGCCACCGGCACGGGCCACTCGACGAGTGCGGTCACTTCGTCGAGAACAGTTGGATCGAGCATGGCGCTGGCACCGAGTTCATGTGCGATCGCTTCAGCCAGCTCGACAATGCGAAGCCGGCGGACGTTGAAGTCGGCGATAACCCGTCCCTGTTCCCGGAGGGTTTGTTCATAGTCGCCAGG
>PVMK01117664.1_pt1 | contig 18897 bp, 10 predicted proteins | sample 1853481 | NCBI WGS metagenome assembly PVMK01 (sample SAMN08533507, study PRJNA380276) | Marine sediment metagenome, whole genome shotgun sequencing project. | reverse complement strand
TGCAATTTTCGGTGCGTTTTTTGCACTATTCATAGCTAGGTTATTCAGTGAGAGCTACGAGCTTAATATATTTGCTCAGATTGCGCTTGTAATGCTTATAGCCATGGCTGCCAAGAACGCCATTCTTATCGTGGAATTCGCAAAACTTGAATTTGATAAAGGCCTTTCGTTATTTGATGCCGCAATAAAAGCCGCGCAAATGAGGTTCAGACCGATTTTGATGACTGCTTTTTCATTCATTCTTGGAGTGCTTCCACTTGTTGTCGCGTCAGGAGCGGGCGCTGAAGCAAGGGTCGTTATGGGTATGGCTCTGGTAGGGGGCATGTCTGTTGCTACAGTGCTGGGTGTGTTCTTTTATCCGATGTTTTTTGTAATGATAGGGAAACTAGGCAAATATGAAGAAAAAAGAGATCTCGCAAAAAGTTGAGACTTTTGAACATGGGCACTATAAATAAAATAACATCCTTTAATGCTGTAATATTAATGACTGCATTAGTACTGCTTACAGGCTGTCTGGTAGGACCGGATTTTGAACAGCCGACAATGGAAGACCTTCCCGATGAGTTCAGATTTTCAACTCAAAGTGATCAGGAAGAAGTAAACCTCAAGTGGTGGGAACTCTTTAACGACCCGGAGTTGAATTACCTTGTTACCACAGCTCTTAATGAGAATAAAGATCTGCTTATCGCTATTAGCCGAATAGAGGAAGCTCGTTCATTTTTAGTGTTTACAAAAGCTGATCTCTATCCCAGGTTTGATTTACAGGGCGGAGCGAACAAAGGCAACTTCACGGGCGCTCTAATAGTCAGTGATCCTGATGAGCCCAATAATAGTGCATTTATTTCTCCAGTTGTAAATTGGGAAATTGATTTTTGGGGCAAATTCCGAAGAGCCAATGAATCTGCAAAAGCACAGCTTCTGGCAACTGAGTACGCAAAGAAAACTGTCCAGATAAGTCTTATTTCTGAAGTAGTCGGCGCCTATTTTATGCTGCTGGATTTCAAAGAAAGGCTCAGGGTCTCAGAACAAACACTTGAGTCACGCGATGAGAGCCTGATAATCATACAAAAACGTCTTGACCGGGGAGTAATTCCCGAAATTGATCTCAACCAAGCCCAAGTGCAAAGAGAAATAGCCGCAGTAGCAGTCCCTATAAACAAGCGTCTAATTTCACAGACAGAAAATGCAATTAGTATCTTACTTGGCAAATTTCCTGAGGGTATCAAAACAGACCTTGACCTCTATCAGCAAACAATACCGCCTAATGTCCCCAGTGGGCTGCCCTCTTCACTACTTGAACGAAGACCTGATATATTAGAAGCTCTATATCTAATTCAAGCGCAAAACGCTTTAATAGGAGTTGCAGTGGCTGAAAGGTTCCCTGCCATAAGCCTCTCAGGTGCTCTTGGTGCAGCAACAACTGATACAGCTAATATAACAGTTGATGGTTTCGTATGGTCTGTAGCGGCGGGACTCGCAGGTCCTATTTTTAACTTCGGCCAGGATAAAGCAAGAGTTGAGATTGAAGAGACCAGAACAGAACAGGCCCTATACATTTATCAGAACGTAGTACTTAATGCGTTTCGAGAAGTATCAGATTCACTTGTGGAAATTCAGACTTACAGAGAACAAATTGGAGCTCTTGGCAAGCAAGTCACAGCTGCAGAGAATGCTAATAGACTCTCAAAACTCAGATACGACCAGGGTTTCTCTAGCTATCTTGAAGTGCTAGACTCAGAACGTTCCCAGTTTTCATCTCAGCTAGATTTATCTCAAGCCACCCAAGAATATTACAATTCTTACGTAAGACTCTATAAAGCACTTGGCGGCGGATGGATTTCTCCTGAAGAAATGAAAGAGAATGAAAGTGCTCAGAGTCGGGAAACTCCTTAGAGAGCACAATTCTTAGGTATAACTATAATATTCCCTAAGCAACATATTTTCACTAGTATGTTATCAAAACCGATATTATTAGTGATGAAATATTGGTAACGGGGGCAGGATTTGAACCTGCGACCTTCGGGTTCGACTCATCCTGGCTTGGGTTGTACGTGAAACGGTGGGTCAGGTGGGTAGTGGGGAGCTGTACACTCTATAGGCGGGCCTGTGCGGGTGCTTGACAAAGAGAAGCATCATTGGATGGTGATCGTGAGCCCCCAACAGAATAAGCCATTAATAGACTCCCTCATTTAAATCATTAGTGCCGGAAAGCATAATGCATGAAAGCTCCTTAATAATCATAATCGCAAGGTTAAATTCCAAGCTTCCTAGATACTTCTCTCCCTTCTTCAGTGATAGTTTTTAGATCGTCCAGACTAATTTCATATTTACCACTTGCAGTTGCCTTTCCGTCCACAAGTGCTTGCTGATTTAAAATACGATCTACAGTCCGAACAAGTGGCACGGCTGCATCAATTTTAGCCGCAGCCTCCTGTTTTGCTATAGCAGCTTCCCGCGTTGCAGTGTTAGCTACTTGTTGTGCCTGGCTCGCAGTCTTATGTGCTTCAGCTGCACCTTCAGAACCTAGGCTATATCCGAAAACACCTGCAGCTACAGTGCCTATAGCCGTTAGTACTGGAGTTATTACAGCTACAAGGGTTGTGCCGTCAATTTTACCGTTTTCTGTCAGCAATTGAGGCGCTTTAAGCAACATATATAGTCCACCTAAAAATACCAAAACCGTTGCAAACATGATAATTCCCAGCATCCATACTGTAGGCGACCCAAGTCTTGGTACTAGGCGCTTTTCAGGTTGTTCCGGGGATGGGGGAGTTTGTGTATCTGTCATTTTTTAATCCTCCTGATATTTAGATTTTACTATCATATTTTTGTTGTGATAAAGGCCGTAAGCTAAGCTATAGCAATTAGTATTTTTTCTAGCTTGGCAGCCTTATCTATTTCCTTTTTGATTTTATCCATTTCAGTATTCTCTTTATTCATGCCTTACTTAAACAATAATGTTTTAAATATGCCCCCTATTCCCCCAAACATTTTCATTTTCTTCATCAAGCATCACATGTATGAACCTTTCTTACCTAGGGCATATTATGCTTTTCTCAGAAAATCGCCATGAACAAAACCATCAATTTCACCGTCATTATCAGTATCCACAGCTCGCCACTCATCCTTTGGAAAAAGCACCGTCACAATATTCCCGCGTTTAAGAGATTTCAGAATTTCAAATGAAGTGGAGGGACCTCCACGCAGGTTTAAACTTGACGCTGTTACAGTCCAACTTCCTTCATTGTCTTGCGCTAGAGGATCAGAAGTTTCTTTATCAACTTGTAATTCTCTCGACAACGACTGAAATCTGTCCATAGGAAAGGCGGGTCCAGGATCAACTTTTCCAGAATGGGATATGTCATCATGACCAACAACAGTTCGTATTGTAGAGTAATGATCAATAAGCGTTTGAGTAACTGTCTCGATTGCATCTAGCTGGTCTTCTGTATATTTTTCCCAAGCCTTAACTCTACCACCTTTCTTATGCCTAGCCACTATCACTTCATCCGGAGCAAAGGACCTTCTAAGACCTGGTCGTGTCCAACTTCCGTCAGAGTTTTGTATATCAAGAAAGCCGATATTAGCATTCTCAATGCCAATCGAATTCTTGTTCAGTCCATTGAAACCCTCAAAACTCGATGATCCAGCATGGAAACCTTTCTTATTAAAGGGAACAGTCTGAATGATTTCACCATTTCTCCCGATAAATATATGGGCAGATAGCCCTCTGTTTATAATTGCCGATAAAGATCCATTTACAGAAAAACCAGCTGTATAATGTTGAACTATAAACTGAGGGGTTATTGTACCGCCATGATGGGGATTTTCCTCAAAGCGAACACCAACCAATTTGTGATTTTTGATTTTCATATTATTCTATATCCATATGGATTATTTTATTACATTTTTGTTTAAATGGCCAATTCCTTAGATGTTGTAGCAATATTAAACACATCATTGGGAGCCACCTTTTGCAAGATCATTAGCAACATCCACTTACTAATGTTAAACATTTTCCTCTAGTTTCTCACATAAAATATCAACATACATAATGAGAAATATCGAAATTCCTAGAATTAATCTTCAACTTCTTGTAACTGTTTTAATATATCTTCGTAGTAGGGTTTTTCTTTCAAACTAGCATACGATCCAGGAAACAAAGCAACGGTTAACACAGCTGAAAGATCATCATAATCAGTTATGGAAACTGATAATCTCCCATCCTTTGATAACCGAACTGAATCTACAGTTGGAAAATCATATAAAGTGATCCACGATTGATTCACAAGAAATACTTCACTATTTTCATCTAATAAATCTTTAATAAAAAGGGCTACTCGAAAACGATTATTTATTGCATCATGTTCATTAACTTGGATTTCGATCTCTCTTTTGATACCTTCTATATTAAGTATAAAATTCTTAGTTATAAATTCTGTGTCTAAAACATCATATATAATTATTATTTCTTCAGTATCTGCAACTTCCTTTAAAACATATAATTGGCTATCAATAATTTCTTCAGATAGGATGTTTAAACGGGCAAGTAATCTATTTTTCTTATCTTGATCTTCAAGCTTCTCGGAAGCTTTTATTTTATTTTGTAGATGAATAAAAAGTGGCTTTAAATTTAATGAGTCATGGAAATTGTAAGCAAGAAGTTCTATATTTAGGGTATCTTCTTCTAAAGATTCATTCTTATCGTTGACAAAAGAATCTATGATTGAGGAAAACATGTCTTTACGAAGAGCACTTTCAGATGCTTCTCGTTTGCCCATTAACTCTGAATACAATTGTATTCTCTCTTCACTAGCTTGCCTTTTTTCAAGATAATTGTTTGCGAAAAAAGCTAAAATTGCAACTGTAAGTGGTATTACAATAGCACTCGAAATGACTTGGATTTTATCCCAAGTATCTTTTTTATTTTCTGGCATATTTATAGCCTATTGAGAAAATATATATCTTCCTTGCAAATCCTTTTCAACAACTAAATTATATTGTCTTGGTTTGCTTGAGAATATAACATCCAAAGGCGGCTCCGATGTCCAAACATTATTAATTTTAACTCTTAACTTACATTCTCTTATGCCGGTCGAATTTAGAAGTTTATAGTACCCCTTAGAGTTTGACATAACTCTATGAATTATTCCATCACAATCTAATTCAAGTGAAGTGCTTTCTCTTAATAAACCTTTTTCCTCACCTGTTTGTAGATTTACTATGCCATATATTTGCATACTATTTTTGACATGTATTTGAATACTTTTAGGTGGCATTTGACAAATAGCGACATCCCAAGGCTGATTTCCCACACTTATAGTTTCTATAACCAGATTAAATTCCGTTTTGATAACTGATACAGTGTCGTCCTTGTTTGCTACAAATACATGCCTGCCATCAGGTGTCATTGCCAAGCCATTTGGAGTTTTACCAACCGGTATGGTGATAATTTCATTCCCGGCAACAGGGTTGATTACCGAGACATTATCATCATTATTATTAGCCACATAAGCTCGAGAACCATCCGGGGATAAGACTATTGCAACGGGGGCATCACCTACCGGAATGGTGGTGGTTTCGGTATTATTGAGTGTGTTGATTACTGAAACGCTATCATTCTCTATTAACGTTACATATGCAGGATTACCCGTTGGATGGAATGCAATGTCTCGTGGTTTGCTATTTTCAACTCCCACTGGAATGGTGGCGTCATCTACGGTATTTGTACCCGTGTTGATTACTGAAACACTATTTTTAGATCCTCGATGTGCAACAAAAGCGTGTGTGCCTGATGGGTTGAAAGTTACACCTTGTTGTTCGTCACCTACAGGTATCTTGGTAACCACAGTATTAGTATTTGCATCAATGACGGTGACGTAGTCACCTTTCCAGTTTGCCACATACACGGGGCTACCTGATGGATGGACATCTACTGCAAAAGGCTTGACTCCCACCGGTATGTTCGCAATAACACCATTAGTTTGTGTGTTAATAACTGCGACTTCCTCAGCATGTTGAAGAGTTACATATACACGACTGCAAGAAGGATTAATAGCGATACCCCGGGGTTTTGGTCCCACATTTATGGTATCGACTACAAGATTGGTAGAAGTGTCGATGACGGAAATATCATCGCTATCCCGGTTTGAAACATAAGCAAAATTCTGTTGTGCAAAGCTTCCGGCTGTCAAAATAATATAAAGGAAGACTACTAAAACAAGTTTATATATGCCTCTCATTTTAAGATGCCTAAGCATGAAATTAATCTTTGTCCACGAATTTAAATCTTTGCGTCCATTAGATCACTATTATTGAGAATTGTCAAGAATTGTTTGACTTTTATTCTCTATATTACTCACGAATATTTAAGCGGCGTTTAATAGAGCATCTTCTCTATTTTTTGTAATATTCCTCTTCTACCTGTGGCGGTGTACGGTATCCATGTGCAGAATTCTTTAAACAGAGCATTCTCTCTTGCTCTTCATAAAGCAGAAATAGAAGGATTAAGGTTTCACGACCTCAGACATACAGCAGCCACCAGAATGAATTTGTTTTAGGCAAGGACATTTGGCGGTTTAATTAACTTGTAATCTTCAAGAAATTCATTCGGCGTCTTGCCGCCCAATCCGCAATGCTCTAGATTGTTGTAGTAAGTATTCCATACTCGAATCTTCCTCTCAAGATCTCGTGGATTTTTGAAAGTGTTCTTTTGATAGAACTTCTCCTCAGAATTTAGGATTGATATGGAAGATGATGATTGAGATGTCTAGTGAAAAGACCTAAACATTAAGTTATGAAACCTAGCATAACGCTTGTTATAAGCCAGAACAAAACTAAGAACGATTGACTGGTTTATTTCTCACGTCATCGTACCACTCAAAATATTTCTTTGTATTAGTTTTTCCAGATTCAACTAGGGCTTTTTTCTTAGAGTCGCTAAGATCAAAGTCTGTTGTTCCTACTCCTAACGTATCGATATAAATAGTCCGCTGCCAGTCATCGCTGTGCATGTGGCGGCTATCTTGACTTCCTAGAATAGTTATTAATAGACGCCATGCATAGGAGAAGAAATCATCAATCTCATGATGCTCTGGTTCAGCTTGATCACGAAACACAGCTATTTCCTTTGCAGAGTCAAGGCGAAATCCAAGAGTCTCTTTATTATAAATGTAAGGGCTAATTTTTCTTCTCTGCCTTTGCAATTTCCTGTTGTGTTCCTTATAGTACTCAGGAATGCGAAAATGCTTTTCAGCATACTTTTTACGATCAAAGAGCTTTATCGGATAATTGTCTAAAACCCCTCCGTCCACGTATACGTCGCCACGAGCACCTCTTTTTGCAGCAAAGAATAATGGTAAAGACATAGAAATACGGACTGCATCAGCAAGGCACATGCGTGGAGTATGCTCATATGAAAACACTTCTGCAAAGCCTGTTGACAGATTTGTCCCAATAAAATATATATCTCGAAATCCCTTAGTTTGTTTTTGATCAAATACCTCTTTGAAGGTGGATTCAGAATTATTAGTCTTTTTCTTGATGTGCTTAGCAATCCACCGACGAAAGAAATCTCCTTTATACCAACCGAACTCATTCACAAGCCGATTAGCATCACGCACAACCCCCCATGAATCATCCAAGAAATTCTTAAAATTCAGTTTACTCAAGATATTTTTTGTTTCTGCGGGGGAATAATTGAGTCCCAAAAGGAGTGCGTTGATAGCTCCTGCAGAGGTACCACCAACTCGGTTAATGTTTTGAAGAATTCCCTTACTTTTCAGCACCTCCAGGGCACCGACATACGCAATACCCTTAACACCCCCACCCTCAAACACAAGATTGCGAAAATGGTATTCCATGGGAATCCTCCTTTTAGTTCATATTGCACATTAATCTTAGAGACAGGATACATAGTACCATAGAATTATTTCTGTTCTCAACATTGATATTTAATTTATATGACAAATCTTACATATTGTCGAAACAATTGGTATTCACTATGTCCAGAAAATGTATTTAAGATTTATAATTGATGTCAAAACAAGGCATGGCCCTATGACAGAATTGTCATAGAGGGGTCTCGTAAGTATCTGTAATTATGAAGCTTTACCGGGTCTTGCAATGACTGAATAGCTTGGGATATTCCAAATCGGGATCTATACTAAACCTAACTCTTTAGCTCTTTTAAATACATGCTTAGCGAGATTCTAGTACAACTAAATGCTGTATTAATCTAAGATTCAAACAGCATTTAGTTCTAGGGTATAAAAGTTTTAGATGCGGCACCAGCGATAAGATCCACTACTCCATCACGAAATTTTTGCGCTGCAATTAATGCTAAACCTGCTTGTTTAAGTGCATGAAGATCAAAAAGGTCTTTCTGACTTTGTACCAGGAAAGTAAACTCATTAATATTTAGTTGTCCTTTTGCTAATAGTTGTGTCCATCTTTTAAGATCATCTTTTGTATCATCAAGAAACTTCTCTGCATCATCTATACCCTGATCTTTGAAGTCTTCTATCAATTCTATGCTTAAATCGGGTAACTCTTCTTTTATAATGTCAAGAAAATCATCGAATTTTGACACTTAACTGTCCTCCCTATTATTCTTTGATTTTTGCGCTTTCCAGCTCGATTATTTGATCGAAACCTTGAGATACTTGCCCATTCATTTCTTCTACGAAGACTTTATTTAATTGTCCATCATTTTTCCATTTTTTAATAAATCCACCAAGCATATTCCCGTCAGGATCTAACATAATCTCCCATTGTTTTGTAACTATGTCGTTCTTTGGTAATCCTTTGGCAAATTCATAGGCCTGATCAATATTTATCATTAGTGAATCAACTTCTTTAGCATGATCAAGATATGGTTCTGTTGCCTTTGCAATTACAGCCAGGGAATCAACTTTCAAGTCAGTTGCATTTTGGTAAGCAGTTTCATTGTAGGGTGCAATATAATGTCCACATCCTATCAAGGCTACGTATGTAAATATTATCAAAAAGTACTTGTATTTGTTTCTTTCAGATACATTTGCTGAATAGTTTTTAAGCATGTATTTGCTCATATATCACCTCCCACTATTCTTTATTATTAAATTTCTTATCCTTCATGTCAATACCCTTAAAACTAGTCAACGATTAAATCCTAAATAGATCGAATATACATACCCTAAATGTTTATTCTTGTTTTCCAGAGAACAAAATTACTCAATATAAGTATTAAAAATCATTATTGAATGACCTGCCCCCCTATAATAGGTCCATAAGTTAAGTTAGATTTTTGACAGAAACTCTATAAACAGGAGGTCATCAGAATGGCCAGAAAGCGTTACACCGCAGAGCAGATAATTAGACATTTAAGCCAGGCTGAAGTTCTCTCTTCTCAGGGCAGGAGTGTATCATAGATATGCAGGGAGATATATAGTTGAAATAACACAAAAATAAATTTCTTGTTGACTTTAAAACAAACGTACGGTAGAACTAGAATATCAAGACGGTAGGATGGCGAACAAAATGGATTCTGAAAGTCTGAAGTCCACTCTGAGTGGTATTGTCGGGCATATAGTAATAGAAACTGTTGAGCAGAAACGTCAATTCGAAAACCTCCATAAATCTTTATCAAAAACCTCTTTATTCGAGGAAAGAGATCAATTAAAAGCAACCGATTTTTCCATAGAAAAGTCAGATCTGTTCTTCGATGAAAAAATACCTAAAAAACAACTAGACTCCTTAAACTTACTCGCTAAAGTAAAATCAGAAAAAGAAGAAAAACCTGAGTTTCGGGTTTTCGTTCGGGAAGTTCCTATTCGGGAACAACTTATTCATGGGTCTGTCCCTCTATGGGCAACTGGTGCTAAGCTCGATCACTCTATTGGCCCATTTAAAACAATAGACGGCAGACAGTTTTGGTATGATTTCTTTCGTGTTGAAGAACTCATAACACTTTACGTTCAGGGAATATCTGAACCCGCTTTGTTATTCAAGGTAAAAAAGGGGCGAGTACTAAATATTAATTTTGACTCACAGATAGGAATTAATCTAACAAAGACCTATGACCTTACAAAAGGAAGTATCTGGATAAACTCCCAGTTTATCGCGCCTAATGCACCCTCTGGTACATACACAGGACTATCAATAAAAGAGGGCAAGATTAAGTTAAGCAAACAACCTGTAAATCTCAACAATAAATTAACGGTTACGGCTAGTACAACGGTTACTGTTGATTTAATACTTGATCAACCCAAAGTTACGGGTGCAGATAAGAAAAGTATTTATGGCAGAGATGCAAGGAACATGAAACTCCAGCTGCCTAAAACCTTGAAATTCCATTTCTCCGCCCAAGGTAGAACAATAGATAAAGTTGGAAATGCTAGTTGGCAGCTGTACGGGCAGTCTCTTGAATTTAAATGGAACAACCAAAAACAAGTTACATATGATGCTCAGCTTCAGCGAATTTTATTTCCTTTCAACTCTTCTGAACAAAATCTTGAGATTAATAAAAATGCATCGAAATTTAACGTTTTAGACGGTTCGGCAGAAATAGCCAAAAGTGCCTGGGCATTAACAGTTGCAAGTATTGATATTACAAAGCCAACAGCCGCTTCAAGTAACGGCGCGATGTTTGTGCAAGGTAAAGAAGGGCTTGTTACCAAATGGCAGGGAATTAAAGGCGGTGGCCTCAATTTAAAAAACCCATCTTTTTTGGCCGGACCAGGTCAAATTCTTGTAGCAGATTTAACCGCGCTAAATCCACATGCTAGTCAATCCTTAGATTTATGGAAAGATGAAAGTAACGAATTTGGAACTAAAGTTGAACTCACATTTCCTTCACCAACACTGTTTTTCTATGCTAGTAATGCCGATGGAAATGAACTGTTGATGACTTTTACCAATGCTGATTTTCAAATTGATCGACCTGTACAAGTAAATTGTGAACCACCTACAATTCGCTCGCTCAATTCATTGCTACTTATTGCTGTTAACAAAACCACAAGATTAATATACCTATTCGACGACAATCTAATTCAAGATGCGGCGCAATTGTCAGACGAATATCCTATTATTCCCAAGCCGATGGCATTTGCTATGACAAATGCACTATTTAAAGTATCCCAAGTAAATGGTTGTCTTATGTTCGGCTCTCTTTCTCCCGACCATAGTAAAGTAGAAAATGGATTCTTGTTTCTGACTTTTGGTTTGTATGCTTATTTACCATCTCTACCTGATCCCTATGCTGCAAATCTGGGTGCCTTAACAAGACAACTAAGAGGTAATAGAAATTTTGACAGGATACCAAATACAGCTGGTGTGTCGAGTAATCCGATAAACGCCTGGCTTGTTTGCCGGGTGAAATGGAATGAGCCTGCGCAGCAAAAAGGTCCTGATGATGTAGAAGTATCTTTCCATTTTGCACCTCTAACCAACCAATTTTCCGGAATTTCTCTTGAAGATCAAGAAGAAGAGCCACCACCCCCGAACGAGGAAGATTTTTCGGCTTCAGAATCTCTGGCTTTTAATACTAGCAGTGTTAATGCTGATATACTGGAATCTGATCCTGAAATTTTCCACTTTAATCTTGGGATAAGTAATACGATTAATGTAAACACTGTCAGTACAACAAGAACAGACAACATTACCTCAGATGGGACTGATAACACAACAAAAGCAACAACTGGAAGCAAACAAGATTTTCTACCTGATTATGGGAAATTATGGGATAAGTTCACCAGGCGCTATACAGATAATTTGTTTGCTTTGCTGGACGTGAGCACAAATGCAGATCTATATGGAATTAGCTTTAACCTGTTTTCCAGAAAACATTCAAATATTACAACTCATGTTCCCGTTAATACAGTCAACAGCCAATTCCCCGTTCAGGTTAAGGGGCTTGACGTGGTTAGTACCGGGCAAAATGTGAAATCTTTCACAGTGCCCCAAATATCGTGGGAGCCAGTTCTAAATTTATCACCACCTCAACCCGGATCTCCAGGAGATCCAAATGTCGGTCATAACTATTATCCAAATGATGGCGGCCCAACTCAGATTTTAAATAACAATACTGACACAGTCGTGCTCGCCCCTATACCATTAAACCATTTCCTAACAGACCACATGGAAAACACAGATGGCTTTTTTGCTTTTTCATTTTTCACACTCCCGTTTGGGATGAGAGCTCTGGCACTTCTTCAGAAAGAATATGACTCTGGGGGCGGCAATACTAGGCGTGGTGGCATCTTAAGTCTAGAATCCGAAGAATATGATGATGACATTAAGGCGGCAAACCAACTTACCATGACAGGTGGCGAGGCACAAGCGAAAGTGGAAAGTGACATGTTTGCCGGACGCACCATCCAGATTGCAAACGTCCTTGATTTAGACGGGACCACACCAGCAAACCTTAAGAGCACCTTGGGTCAAGATGTCACTAAAATTTTCAATAATGAATTTTCCCCTCCTATACCAGACTTCTTTATTCAGAGAGGGGTACCTCTAGAAAGGATTGATTTAAGTGGATACGGAGCAAGCGCATTTAGCAACTGGTTTAACCCCAAAGCTGCTATAGCTGAAACAAGCCAGGCAAAATTTGATATTTTCCTTGGTCGTTGTGCACATGAAGTAATACAGGTCAAAAGTATTATGTATCCATGGGGCATTCAAGTGGTACGAACTATTACATTGTTCCGTGTGGGTAGTGGTTATGTTTATCGTTTCGACACAGGTTGGAGAGCTGAAAGTGACGGTCTTTTTAATTTCAAATATTTTACTAAAGAAGATGATGGCTCAGGCAATTTTGATTCTGTTCCACAATCAGCAGATTTTGAAATACATCCGGGTTTGATTAATGGGCTATTCAATGTAAAGGATATTTCAGGCACTGATGAGGTTGAACCATTTTTCTCGACGGTCATTCCGGAATTTCTGGTTGACGAGAGCACAGGCGAAGGCACTCCTAATAACGGCAATGTTTCTAAACCCGTAGAACTGCAGCCTGTATTCTTTAATGCTGATATTGAAATAGAAAACCCTACATCCGGCTTTAACCTCAAAAAATTCACAGTTACTGATAAAAATGGCGAAAAATCGGAAAAAGAAAAAACTGTTGTTCCGTCTAAGAAAATATTGGGATTTGTGCAGATTGGACCAAGAGGAGTTCCAATTACTTCTAAGGTGCTGGGCGAATTGGTATTTAAATATGGCTCCATCGGAGGCCCTATAGACTGTGAAGTTAATCTAGCCAATAGTAATCAGAAAATGAGGCTCAATCGCTTCGATTTTAACAATTCAGTAGCTGCCAATGGAGCCGATCCCGTATTTGCAGTAGCGGGTCGTGGGAATGTTCTATTACCTAAAGACGGCTCCTGGAGTTTAGTCGAGCATAATCGAGATACAGGTGATGTAAGCCCTGTATCAGCCAACTTAAGCGTGCCGGTCATACGGGAGGGATTCCTGGAAAAAGACGGTGAAACTCAAAAATTACAAAAACCAATCAAGGATGCGTTACTCAGGATTGCCAACCCGCCTGAACTATTGCGCAATCCTGCTAGTGACACATTGAATTATGGCTTTTTACAAAGCACTGATACTCAAAAAGCACTTTTCCTGACACCTTCGTTTGAGTTAGGAAAGAAGAAATTATACAGTAAAACCCCTCCTCTTTTCGTAGACGCATTTCGAATTGTTAATTCTAAGTTTTTCCCAAATATAGGTGATGGCGAGAACAATCTAGGAGAAGCTATCTCCTTAATCAAAAACGGCAATGAATTCCTGAAAGGTGGTCTTCAAGATATAGGTCAGGATGTATGGGAATTGATGGATGTAGAAGACGTTGTGGAAAATGTGAAACAACAGGGATACAAATTATTAAAAGAAGTTACGACCTTTGATTTGCCGGACACGGAATTTGAATTAATTGACGCAGGTGATGGAAATTTCAGAGTATACATTGAATACGTAAGCAAAGATGAAGGCAATAATGATGTAAAAGGCGATCTTGATTTTAGCATAAATTCTTTTGCGAATGATGTTGCGGACACCTGGAAAAGCAGAATGGGAAATATTGGTTTAGTGGTTGATCTTGCCGGTATTGAGCGTTTAATTACCATTCGTGGTAGCTGGGATTCCAAAAAGGGATCTGAAGCATCATACCCGCAGCCAGAATTAGTATTTGCTGATGAGTTAGAGCCCGTAATCAAAATTTTAGAGATTCTGCAGCAACTACAAGGCGGGGATTATGCCGGTGCTGTTGGTAATGGAATTAAGCTGGCTATGAGCAATAAAGCTGGAAGCTGGGAATATAAGTTTGAAGCTTCAAAAGAAATTCCGGTTCTACGTTTCCCAGTCCCCGATGCAATTTACAACGACCCCAATACTCCATTTAAACTAGAAGCCGGATTGACCATTGGTGCATACTTTAACGCAGCAATTAGTGTGACGAATAACGCAAATGAGTTGCTGCCTAGCGCAGGCGGTTTATTAGGTTTTTACGGCCGTTTATCAGTGATGTGCGTGTCCCTATCGGCGGCTACGGTCTATGCAATCGGACAAGTAAACCTTGACATTGCTGCTGATACAAAAATTGGACCGTCTTTGAGAATGAAGTTTGGTTTTGGCGCGCAAATAGTTATTGGATTACCAGTTGCAGGAAATGTAAGTGTGTCGTTTGTTGTGGGTGTTGAAATTTTTGCGGCTGAGGGAATTATTGAAATAACCGCTTTTATGCTATTTGAAGGTCATGCTGAGATACTGGGCGGCATAGTCTCCATAACTATAACAATTGAAGCCAAAGGAACTATTTCCAAAAAAGCTGTTGGCAACGGATCCAGAACTGATCTTGCCTGTCAGGTTACTTTTGGTCTGGATATAAGCATTTTTCTGATAATAAATATAAGTTTTGAAACTTCGTGGAGTGAAGAAAGACAAATAGCAGGAAGCTCATAAATATGAATCCAAATCAAAGATTCTCTATACTAACATTTCCTCAATTTTTTGACGGTCAAGAACTGTCAATAAATATTGTCGTTTTACCTAGAGATCATAATCCGTTAAACCCCGCGATCGTGCCTAATTTGGGAATCACAGAAGCTCCCGCATTCGCTGATGCAGAGCTATCATTCACAGCAAATATTTTTGATGGATTAGGTGTATTCCCACACAATTTTGCTCCAATCCCAAACCTTCCTTTAACAACAACTGACCCGGCAAATAAAAGAGATATTCTTGAAGCACTCGGTAACAATTTTAGTATCGTTAACGACGGCATGATTAATTCTAATGCCAATTTGGCAGCTATACCTACTGAACATAAACCTGCTGCTCCTAGAACAAATGAAGCAAATACTGTAAAGAAAAAAGTACCCCCTTCATACCTTAGTGCAATTAATAATAGAAACCCCGGACATCCTAACGCTGTAACAGATGACAGTTATCACTGTGCAGTAAAAGATGCAAAGAATGATCCAACATTTGAGCAGAGCTCAGATATTGTAAGCTGGGGGAAAGTTTTTGCATATATTATGCGACAACCCCTGTTGGGCAGACAGGCCGGCATGATATATCGGACAAGCTTGAACATTGACGCAAGCCATTTCCCAAATGGAGGCTGGCTATATGTGGACCTGGCTCAAGACAGTGACTACAGGGAACAAGTCGATACAGATCATACATTTATAAAATACTATGCAGCACGGATTCCAGAGCTAATTCCGAATGAACCGCGACAAGCTTTTGCACCACTTCTTTTCCCAGTGCTTTTTAAAGCAGCCCAGGCCGATCCTAACCCGGCGCCAGCAGGTAATTATGATGAACTGTTCATTGAGGCCGCTGAGTATGATGACGGATTTTGTAAAATTGTTCACTGTAGACAACCTCCCAATCGTGACCTACTAGTGGAAGAAAACGACGGAAATCATCCTGTAAAAGAGATTGGTGTTCAGAATGCGTGGGATGATGTAACTATCTTGAAATGGTATATCAGGCAGCTCCTTGAAGATCCCACAGGGGAATTAAGCGGAAGGATTGATGCTCCTTTAGGAGTATTCGGATACAACATTGATGTAAGAGAAACGGCTGAACCTGAAAACAATTGGGAGTCGCTAAATGCAGTACAAACTATTCAACCACTTGTTCTCAATAACAATTCCAATATTATAGAATTAGGCAGTTTTGAGGGAGAGCTGCCTTACCAGGTTTATCCCTCTCAGTTGGGCGGTGATAAAAGCCTAAATTATTGGCTGCCTATGTATTTTGCCAGTTGGAACGGGCATAGCATGGTTTTGCCTGATGAGGATGCGGCTCTCATCTATCAAACTACAAATATCGATGTTCTTTCAGATCCAGCGGACACGAGTAATACAGTTATTGGGCCTGCGCAAAATCAACTAAATCAAATTTATACCGCAGCTCCTATCAACACAGAACTTAGGTACGGAAATAATTACGAGTTTAGAGTAAGGATGCAGGATATAAGCGGTGGATCACCATCGCTGGATACAAACCCTATAAATGAAACTTCTACTGATATAGCAAGTTGCCGTTTTAGAAGATTTATCAGTCCAATCCAACCCAGAATACAGGAGATGCAGCCAACCGGAAATGATGATGATACGATAGCAAATAGTGATGAAGCTACAGAAATTACGCAATTAAATATAAGGCGTCCAAAACTAGGCTATCCTGCAGTTATTTATACGGACAAATATGCAGACCCCGTTCAACGCTTGATTGATCAATCTAATTTGGGAATAGATGTAGATATAAATGATCACAATTTCAACGCCGAGCATCGGGTGGGTCTCGGGGTTGCAGATCCTGATATTGACCGGATAGAAATCACGGTAGAACTAGAATCTTTGAAATTAGACAAACTGGAGAGTGTTTCCGGTAGAGAGGATTATGTACATTTTTATACTACATATAGATCATTTCCTGAAGTTAATAGTGATGATGACTATGAAGCTGTTTTAAATATTCCAATTGAATATACAGATTCAAGAGTTATTCATATAAGTAATGAGGTAGATGTTGTTAATGATCTCGATTTACCGGATGATATCGATAATTTAAACCAACTTGTATTACCCACAGGAAGAACTGCACGTCTGACCATTCGGGCTGTGTGTGAAGAAAAAGATGATAACGAAGAATATTATGGCTTTATAAACGAAGGTAACAAGTTGCTTGATAATAGATTCGGGGAAACGTTTCAAATTAGAGCCTACAAACCTTCTGAAAATGAGACCAATCTCCTCATACAAACGCCCGGAGTGCCACAAATACAAGGGATATTTATGCAGCCTGATATAGTGAACGTATTTGACGGCAAATTAACTACTTTGCTCTTCGGCTCACAAACAAATAATCAGTACAGTAATGTCCAACAATTAGCGGATCAGCTTAATATTGAAAGCAATAATTTAACATTACATGCACCCAAAGGGCAACGAGTTACATTTGGTTGTTCCAGTCGTATAAGACATACCCTAGCGCCTGATCATTCTTCTATTACTTTTGCCTCTAAAGGAGATTTGATAAATCATTGGTTATGCTGTATCAGTCTGGAAATTGACCGAGACTGGATGTGGGACGCCCTTAAAACAAGAAGTTTTATAGTAAGACGCACAAAAAAATATACTAATGATACAGATGCTGAATCTACCGACGCTGTGGTGGGAGATATTGAGCTAATACGCACCGTTTCATTTGAATCATTACATAATCCACAACGTAACTCAACAAGAATAATCTTTATCGATGCAGTAGAGCCTAAAAAAGATAGCTCAGGCAATGGAGAGGAGCCCGATTTCCCGGATACAATAGATGTGAGTTACTCAATTGAAACCAATTTTAAAGAGGATCATGCTCAGGAGAGTGATGAACTTGACGAGCTTACATTGAGACTGCCAATTACAACTCCTCCGTCGCAGATTCCCAAAATCGCGTCAGCCGGTATTGCACTATCACCTTATGTAAGAAACGAAACCTATTCTTCTTCTGAACCTCGCAGAAGACATCTATGGATAGAATTTGAAGAACCTATAAAAGACCCTAATGATATTTATTTTGCTAGAGTGCTGACAATAGCACCCGATCAACTACTAAGCAACAATAATCTTGAGTTGCTTGGAGCACCTGAGGAGCCTGAACTACCTATAGATCCAGAATTTGTACGTGTTGTCATAGAAGATGCAACAAATGACCTGGCAGGATTAAATGCAATGCAGCCAATGGAAAAAAGTACTACAAGTGATCGACATTTTTTGATTCCGCTACCCCCGGGTCTTCATGCGGAATCTGATGAAATGTTCGGATTCTTCACATATGAGCTTAGAGTAGGACACTTTAGAAATCCGGATACTCAAGAAATGGTGTGGACAACAGCCCAAGGACGTTATGGACGTAGATTAAGGGCAACTGGCATTCAACACCCTGCTCCTACGCTTACTTGTATGCCAAATAGAGATGAGGATAAGTTGTGGGTAACAGCACCTTATGCAGTGGCTGTAAATGATGGTAAAAATGTAACTGCAGATCCGCCTAGAACACAGCTCTGGGCACTTCTATATGCTCAGGTAAAACAAGCTGATAATAAAGATTATCGAAACATTTTATTGGACGATCGCCAAATTGACTGGCGTGTTCAAATAGAAACCGAAAAAGAAGTTAATATCATAGAAAAATATACGGATAACGAGTTAGAGATTCTTAGCTCTATAGCTGTGAATAATTTTAAGTATGAAGTAAATGTAGCCAATGTTAACAATGTATTAAAACTAGTTGACTTTACTACAAAACCTAAAGATGCCAAAAAATTTGGCACAACAGTTTGGACCAATAATGAAGTAAGTCAATTGCTAGATATATATGGTCTTCCTCAGGGGTCGCCTCTGAGTATTG
>PVMK01119669.1_pt1 | contig 18905 bp, 17 predicted proteins | sample 1853481 | NCBI WGS metagenome assembly PVMK01 (sample SAMN08533507, study PRJNA380276) | Marine sediment metagenome, whole genome shotgun sequencing project. | reverse complement strand
TACTCTAAATTTAAAGATTTGATAGATGCGAAAGGGTTGCTTGATAAATGGTATGCCTTCGAGGAGGAAGAACAAAATAAGGCTTTAAGGGAATGGTGCAAAGATAACGATATTAATTTTGAAATTTAAGATGTCCAGTGGACATGGCAACTTCCAAAGAGTTCCCCAAAAGTTTCTATTGTGGCAAGTAACTATGTTGACCTTATTGCCACCCTTTTCAAGTGCCACTATTGTAGCGTTTTCTGCTTGGCATCCCAGTAGTCACCATGTATAGAATTTATCATATGCCTAGTGGTTAATTTGTTGCATTTTGGCACCACATTGTGGTACTTTTCTCTTGACTTATTTTTTAATTCTTCTAACATAAAGTATACGCTAAAAATATTGCCATAAACCTCAATAATGGAGATATCTCCAATGCAAGAGGTACTCATCAAAATACCCTGTTAAAGCCTCTATTGGGTTCCATTCACCCATGGAGGCTTATGTTTTTTGCGATTGATTTTACCAATTAGCAGCAAAACAGGAGGTATATTTATGAATAGTTGGATATTTGACCAATTGAATCGCCGTGAATTCATAAAAAAAATGGCGCTGACCGGGGCGGCTGCTTATGTGGGTTTTGATTATGAGACTGCCTTAGCTGAACCTCCTCCGGAAACTACCAGAATAAGGTTCTTTGAATACAAGTCGGCCTGTTGGGTCCCCCAGTATATAGCCGAAGACCTGTTACGCAAAGAAGGATTCACTGATATACAGTATATAAAGGGGAAAAGCATAGATCAGTCTGAAGAACTTCTGGAGTCAGCCGAACTTGACATAAGTCTTGGGAATGCCGCCTGGCAGATTAAAGAAATGAACTCAGGAGACAACTCTGTCTTTATCGCCGGACTTCATACTGGATGCTACGCTCTTATCGGACAAAAAAATATCAAATCCGTTCGCGACTTAAAAGGGAAGAAGGTATGGGCCTGGACAAATCTGGAAGCCGGCCCGATCGTTTTCTTTAAATCATTGGTTGCCTATGTGGGGCTCGATCCTGAAAAGGATTTTGAATACATTTCCGCTTCCAAAAACGAGGCAATTGAGCTTTTCAAGAAGGGGGAGATAGACGCCTTCATATCTTTTCCGCCCGGCAATGAGCAGTTGAAGGAACTGGGTATCGGCCGAGTACTTGTTGATACCAACGTGGATCGGCCATGGTCCCAGTACTTCTGCTGCATGGTGAATGCGAGTAGAAAATTCACCAGAGAAAATCCAATAGCTACCAAACGGGCCCTGCGTGCACTCCTTCAATCTAACGATATCGTCTCCCGTGATCCTGAGTTTGCAACACGTCTCCTCATAGAAAGAAAAATCAGGAAAGAGGCTGAATACAAATACATCCTCCGGTCCCTGAAGGAGACTCCTTTCAATACATGGAGACACTATAACCCTGAGGACACGATTCGTTTCTATGCCTTGCGCCTCTATGAAATCGGTTTAACAAAATGGAGTCCTCAGCAGATCATCGATAATAATACCGATTGGCGGTTTTTAAAGAGTTTAAAGAAAGAACTTAATATAACATTCATATGACAGTATCAGGAAAAGGGGACAGATATATTTTTTTAAATTCAACAATTCAGAAATGATTGTTACGTTAAGATAACATTTGAAATACTGCGATTTGCCGACATTTATATAAACCTCAATAACGGAGACATCTCCAATGAAAGAGGTACTCATCAAAATACCCTGTTAAAGCCTCTATTGGGTTCTAATAACCCATGGAGTCTTGTGTTTTTTTTGTGATTGTTTTTACCAATTACCATTAAAACAGGAGGTGTATCTATGAATAGTTGGATATTTGACGAGTTGAACCGACGCGAGTTCATGAAAAAGGCTGCGCTGACTGGTACAGCGGCTTATTTGGGAATTGGCAGTGATTATGGTATTGCGGCCGTGGAGCCGCCGCCAGAGACAACAACAATACGGATTCGCCAGTGGCGTCCGGCATGCTGGGCACCCATCCATGTAGCCGAACCTCTGTTGCGCGAGGAAGGGTTCACTGATGTGCAATATGTGACTGGTCCCGGGTCGAAATATACACAGATGCTGAAGGACGCAGCAGTGGACATCCTCCCGGACTTCATAGCGCTGGCTTTGCACCAGATTGAAAAACACAAACCCCCACTCAAATTCCTGGCAGGATTGCATGTAGGGTGTTATGCACTGGTAGGCAGTAAGCGGGTCAATTCGGTCCGGGACCTCAAGGGAAAGACTGTCTGGGCGGGAACCGAGAAGAATTACGGACCACATATCTTTTTCTCAGCAATAGTGGCCTACGTGGGTCTTGATCCACGCACTGACATCAATTATGTCTGGGTTAAAAAGGATGAAGCCATGGAATTGTTCAAGCAAGGCAAGATTGATGCCTTTATGTCATTTCCGCCCGGACCGCAGGAATTGATGGACAAGAACATCGGCCACCTTCTGGTTGATACCAATGTGGATAAGCCATGGTCGCAGTACTTCTGCTGCATGATTAGCGGGCAGAGCGATTTTGTGAAGAATAATCCCATTGCCACCAAACGGGCTCTCCGCGCCATACTCAAAGCCAACGATATTGTCGCTCGTGATCCTGAGTACACCTTGCGGGTCCTGCAGCAGAAGAAGATCTGGAAAAAGTCGGAAACCAAATATATCCTTCAAGCGCTTAAGGAAATCCCGTACGGCAAGTGGCGGGAGTATAACCCCGAAGAGACAATAAGGTTTAATGCTCTGCGGCTCCACGATGTGGGCATAATCAAGACTTCACCCGAAGAAATCATAGCGCAGTATACTGATTGGAGTTTCCTCAGGAGCATGAAAGATGAACTCGGGTTAGCATGGTGAACATGAGTGTAATTAATACGTACCTCGAACTTTAAAGTTTGAGGTGTAAATTAATACTATCAATCTACACTCCGGACCTTAGAAAGGTTGAGTTAATATTTCTATTATAGAGAGAATGTAACAGATAATTCTGAATAAAATTTGTTTTTTGGGAGTGCCCCCATGGAAAAAACAAAAATAGTCAAAATTGCAGTTTCTTTTGTGCTTGCAACTTGTTTTGTAGTAGCAGGCATTCTTGACTATTATAGAGGCGAAGAAAAACGGATCATTTATAGCAACCGCAATGAGCATCACCCTGTAATCAAAGCATTGTTTGCCCAAAAGGTCAGACTGGACGAACCGGTAGGAAAATTACTAAGCAGTTGGCCTCCATCCAGATATTCAAAACACCACAATTTCACGACACTATATTATGTAAAAAACGATGAAGAATCTGATCCGTGTTGCGGGGGATACAGTACCTATATTCAGATCATTGGCATGGATGATAAACTGGTAAAGGCAAAGGCCGTTGAAGGGGTCTTGGCCGAAATCGAATATGCTTTTTTTAATGAGATGGGACAGGCTGCAGAAGATGATTATTGGGATTCACGGATGGAGTTTATTACTGCAAACAAATGAATCTTTTTCCCGGTCGCTGGATTGGAGAATATTCTGCATTAACTGCTGCCACAATCTTGAAAGATTTGATAGTTCTGTAAAAGAACCTGCCTGCCCACACCTTTTAAAAGTCAATATAATATTTGGTAGTATAGAGTGGTTTTGATTTTGAATTAAATTAGGAGGCAAAAGTGGGAAGCAATAGAGAAAAAGAGACATTTCCCATGAAAGGGGTACTCATCAAAATACCCTGTTAAAGCCTCCATTGGGTTTCTTGCATCCACCGGGGGCTTATGTGTTTTTTGCGATTGTTTTTACCAATTAGCAGCAAAACAGGAGGTGTGTTTATGAATAGTTGGATATTTGACGAATTAAACCGTCGGGAGTTCATGAAAAAGACGGCACTGACCGGGGCTGCTGCTTATTTAGGAATTGGCAGTGATTACGGTATTGCGGCCGTGGAGCCGCCGCACCGAGACCACGACAGTGCGAGTTTCAGCAGCTGAGGTCTGGCTGCTGGTGCCGCAGCTGGTGGCCGAAGCCCTGCTTCGCGAGGAGCTTCACGGATGTTCAGTACGTCAAGTCGAGTCAGAAGCAGAGTCAGAGAAGAGATATCATGGCTGAAGGAGACTTGATCTGAGTATGATTTCACCGGTCAGTTGCTCTCGCAGAGACAGTACCTGGCAGTCCAATTGACTTTATTTCGGGCTTCCATGTAGGCTGTTATTCCCTTATTGGCAGTGACAAGATCAAAACCGTTCGTGATCTGAAGGGAAAGAAAGTGTGGGCCTTTGGCGACATGGGCGCTTTACCCGAGGTTTTCTTAAAGGCACTTGTCTCTTACGTTGGACTTGATCCTGACAAGGACATTCAATATGTTAAAGCTTCAAAAGACGAGGCTATCGAGATGTTCAAGCGGGGCGAAATAGACGCCTTCATGTCTTTTCCTCCCGGCCCCCAGCAATTGAGAGCAGCGGGCGTTGGTCATGTGCTTGTTGATACGAATATTGATCGCCCCTGGTCACAATATTTCTGCTGTATGATTCTCGGGAGAAGAGATTTCATCAAGAATAATCCGGTAGCGACAAAAAAGGTTATTCGTTCCATACTTAGGGCCAATGACATGGTGGCACAAGATCCAGCAATGGCAGCCCAGATGCTGGTAGACTGGAAATTGAGAAAACCTGATAATCAGGAATTCGTCGCGCAGGCTTTTCGCGAAATTCCTTACGACAAATGGAGAGACTACAGTCCAGAAGATACGATCCGTTTCTGGGCCCTTCGATTAAAGGAGCTTGGGATTATCCAATATAGCCCCCAGGAGATCATAGACAGGAACACTGATTGGAGCCATGTTTCTTCCTTGAAGAATGAGATGGGGATGACCTGGTAGAATAAAGCATTATGGTTGGGCGCGGTCTCAAGCGCCTCCTCAAACAAGACGAGTTTAAGTATGGCCTTTAGCCTCCGAGCAAACATGTCTTACCGAAGCGAGGAGGGCCTGCAATCAGGAGTAGTTAGAAGTTGCGATGTCTGTTTCAAAATTCGTGAATGATTCTTAAACTGAGGACACTCCAGCGCCCAGCATGCTTAACGTTAAAACACCTGCTGCAATCATTTTTTTGTTTGTTGAAAACATAATCTCTTATCTCCTTTGTTTTTTAAGCGGTTATTTGAAATTTAATAGTTTATTTTTTTGTTTTATGTGCTTGAAGGTTGCCTTTACTTCACAATCTGGAAGTCATTATACGCATGTCCGCCGTGCTCAACGATATCAACACCCATGAGCTCTTCCTCTTCAGAGACCCGCAGGCCCATGGTCATATCAATCAGTTTGAACAGGATGAAGGCAGCACCGAAGGCCCAGATAAAGGCCGCACCGATACCGAGCAACTGGACGCCGATGATTTTAGTAGAAAAGCCTCCAATATTAAAAAGTCCTGCAGCCAGCGTTCCCCAGGCGCCGCAGACGCCATGCACGGATACTGCACCGACAGGGTCATCGACCTTAATCCTGTCAAAGAATAGAACGGAAAATACTACCAGGACACCGGCAATCAGGCCGATGATCATTGAACTGGTTGGGCTGACATTGGCGCAGCCTGCAGTGATTCCAACAAGACCTGCCAGGGCACCGTTCAGACTCATGCCGATTTCAGGCTTTTTAAAGATGATCCAGGAGGTCAGCATGGCGGCAACAGCACCGCCTGCAGCAGAAAGGTTGGTATTGACAAAGATCATGGCGATATCGGTGATACCAGCCGTGGTTGAGCCTGGGTTAAAACCAAACCAGCCAAACCAGAGGATGAAAACGCCGAGCGCTGCCAGAGGGATATTGTGACCCGGGATGGCCTTTGTCTTGCCGTCCTTACCGTACTTGCCCAGTCTTGGTCCCAGGACTATTGCACCTGCCAGGGCGGCCCAGCCGCCGACTGAATGTACAACCGTGGAGCCGGCAAAATCGATAAATCCCAATCCTTCAAGCCAACCGTTGCCGTTCAACAGGCTGCCCCAGGCCCAGCTGCCGAACACCGGGTATATGAAGGCGCAGAGAGCAGCACTGTATACCAGGTAGCCGGTGAACTTAGTCCTTTCGGCCATGGCCCCGGAAACAATGGTAGCTGCAGTGGCGGCAAATACACACTGGAACATCCAGAAAGCCAGAACCCATGGATCTCCGTCCATGGTATAATCACTTAAAAAGAATCCTGTGGTGCCGAACCAGCCGGTTTTTGAGGCGCCAAACATAACGCCGAAGCCGATAGCCCAGAAAAAGAGTGATCCCATGGAAAAGTCCATCAGGTTTTTCATCATGATATTGACAGCGCTTTTTGCCTGGGTGAATCCTGTCTCTACCATGGCAAATCCTGCCTGCATAAAAAATACCAGTGCAGCTGCAACCAGGGTCCAGACATAGTCAAGGTTGGTCTGTACGCTGGCCACAGCCTCTGCATTGGATAAGACTGTTGGTGCTACTTCGTCGCCACCCCAGGCAACAGCAGGAACAAGCAGCAATGCTGTAGCAAATAGAAATTTTTTCATTGTAATATCCTCCGGTTTTATACTTTTACAAAATTGTAATTTTTTATATAGCTTCCTTATCTCTTTCTCCGGTTCGTATCCTGCAGACCGTTTCCACCGGCATGACAAAGATCTTGCCATCGCCTATCTTGCCGGTCTTTACAGCATCAATTATGGTATCGATGATCTGCTCTATATGCTCGTCGTTGGCGATTATTTCAACTTTGACCTTGGGTATAAAGTCCACAACATATTCAGCGCCCCTGTAAACTTCCTTGTGGCCCTTTTGGCGCCCAAAGCCCTTTACCTCAGTAACTGTCATGCCCTGCAAACCAAGGCCGGAAAAGGCCTCTTTCAGGTTGTCAAGCTTGAATGGCTTGATAATCGCTTCAATTTTCTTCATTTTTTCCCTCTGTTAGAATTGAATCTTTCAATAATGTGAATTATTGTTTTTCGATTAGCATTTTTTTGTATAGCATTCAAATCCTGTGCCAAATCAGAAATGAGTAATAATTTAATACCTTAACATTTCGATTTTAAATGAATTATTTTTAAATTGTTGCCCGGAAAGAGCTTGTTGGTTCAAGGGAGCTTAGTTACATTTATGTAATTAAGGTAATATCATATAAAAATAATATAACAATTATGTAATAGTATTTGCGTCATCAATTGTTCAGGTGTGGGAAGATGTTTTGCGGGAAGGGTGGAGCGATAGGGCTGTTTGTACAATTTTGTAATTTGCAATACTTTTCGATACAAAATTGTAATATTTTGATGTGCGGCCCATTGCGGCCGGAACTGTTTATGCTCTGCAATTACAATTAGTTACTTGTTTTTTGTCCTTTGGCATTCTTTTTGCTAACACATAGTCTGTTTGTATTAAATGTTAATTTGCAGTTTTTAATTCAAAACATAACTAAATAGGAAAGATACAGAATGATTGATTCAGGAGATACAGCTTTTATTTTGGCGTCGGCAGGTCTGGTTCTACTCATGACCCCAGGACTTGCCCTTTTTTACGCGGGCATGGTCCGCAGTAAAAATGTGCTGGGTACAATTCTGCAGAGCTTTATCATGATATCGGTGATCAGCCTGGAGTGGGTTTATATCGGTTACAGCATGTCTTTCGGCCCTGATGTTGGAGGTTTTATAGGTGATCTTTCCTGGTTTGCCTTAAACGGTGTCACATCTGAGCCAAGTGCAAACTATGCAACGACTATCCCACAGAATGTCTTTATGATCTATCAGTGCATGTTTGCCATTATCACACCGGCATTGATCACCGGCGCCTTTGCAGAAAGGATGCGCTTCGGCCCTTTTCTGGTTTTTAGTTTGCTCTGGACAGTGCTGGTATATAATCCTGTTTGCCACTGGATCTGGGGTGTTGATGGCTGGCTGGGCGCCAGGGGTGTGCTTGATTTTGCCGGCGGTTTGGTTGTCCATCTGACATCCGGGGCTGCTGCCCTGGCAGCAGTTTTTGTAATCGGCCCCCGCAAGGGATACGGCAAAGAAAGCTTCATGCCGCATAATCTGCCCATGACTTTGCTCGGCACAGGACTCCTCTGGTTCGGTTGGTTCGGATTTAACGGCGGCTCCGCCCTTGCTGCGGACGGAATAGCCGCAGGTGCTCTTGTCTCCACCCATCTGGCCGGCATGGCCGGCATGGCAATGTGGACATTTGTAGAATGGCTGCACCGTGGCAAACCAACAACCCTGGGCGCTGCCTCAGGAGCCATTGCCGGACTTGCGACAATCACACCGGCAGCCGGCTTTGTGGGTCCCAATGCGGCAATTCTTATTGGTTTTTTAGCCGGTGCAGGCTGCTACTACGGCATTACTTTAAAGGGACGTTTTGGCTATGACGATAGCCTGGATGTGGTTGGTATTCATGGCCTTGGTGGTGTAATGGGCACCATAAGCCTCGGCATCTTTGCCTCAACGGCTGTTAATCCGGCAGGGGCAGATGGTCTGCTGGCAGGAAATCCAGGCTTTTTGGGAACCCAGATATTCGGAGTGCTGGTTGTCGGGGTCTATGCCTTTACACTTAGCTGGGTATTGCTTAAGCTGGTGGACGCTGTAATGGGCTTGCGACTGACTGAAGAGTCTGAAGTGCAGGGACTTGATTTGGGTGAGCACAGCGAAACAGCGTATAGCTAAGAATAGCTTTTCTCCAATCGATTTATAATGAAAACAAGGAGCAGGTCATGAAAAAAATAGAGGCAATTATCAAGCCATTCAAACTCGATGATGTCAAAGAGGCTTTGAATGACATAGGCATCAAGGGAATGACAATTTCAGAAGTCAAGGGATATGGCCGGCAGAAAGGTCACAAGGAAATCTATCGTGGTGCAGAGTACATAGTTGATTTCATTCCCAAGATAAAACTTGAGATCATTGTGGAAGCATCCCAGGTCGATGAAGTGGTTGAAAAGATACGAAATGCTGCAAACACCGGTAAAATAGGCGATGGCAAGATTTTTGTTCTGCCTGTTGAAGAGGTTATCAGGGTCAGGACAGGTGAAAAAGGCAAGGAAGCTATATAACAACATGAGTTTTTGGGATTGAGCAGAACAACTCATCAACATTATCTTATAAGCAGACCGGAGACATAAACGGTCTTTCTGTAATGATGCAGACAGCTATTGACCCTCAAGATTTTACCGGACTTCAGGCCCGGCGTCATGCCCTTGATGCCTATTGGCAGCAGGGCATCAGTGGGCATGCACTGCTGCGCAAGCACTCCGACTTTATTGATCATCATCTGGCAAGCAGTTTTGAAAAGAGTGCTCCTGCAGGAGATGGCTTTGCATTAGTTGCCATTGGTGGTTACGGCAGGCAGGAGCTTTATCCCTTCTCGGATATTGATCTGCTGTTGCTCTATGATCCTGCCCAAAAAGATGAACTGAACAGTCTTGCTGAGGCAATTCTGTATCCCCTTTGGGATACAGGGCTTGAGGTCGGGCATGCGGTCCGCACCCTTGATGAATGTATTGTCGATGCGGATGAGGACTTCTTTTTCAGAGTGGCAATGCTTGATGCCAGACTTATTGCAGGTTCTTCTTCATTGTTTGGCAAACTCACAGAAATGTACAAAGCTGCCTATATCGAGGGCAAGCGCCAGGGATTTCTCGATGATATGCTCGCCCAGCGGACAAAACGGAAAACTCAATATGCCCGACATACATACCTTCTTGAGCCGCAAATTAAGGAGAGCGGCGGCGGGTTTCGTGATATCCAGTCCATGGTGTGGACGGCCCAGGTTGTTTTCGGGTTGAAGGACCTTGCATCGTTGCAGGAAGCAGGCCTTCTCTCCCAGGAGGAACTTAAGAAGTTTGAGGCGGCCCAGGACTATCTGGTTCGCATCCGCAATCGGCTGCATTACGTGAGCGGACGCAAAAATGACCAGCTTTTTTTTGAACACCAGGAGGAAATGGCAGAGGCCTTCGGTTTTAAAAATGAAAGGGAGATGCTCGCTGTTGAGCATTTTATGCGCGAAGTTTACACCCATATGCAGACAGTATCGATAACCACGGATCTCTTTTTTGAGCATGTGGAGGAGGTTCTGGGCAGCGATGAAACTCCCAGGGCGGTAAAGGTTCTTGAGCCGGGCATAGAGATGCGGCACGGCAAAATCCGTCTGACAAATACTGAACTCATCAAGAGTGAGCCGAAATTTTTCATGCGGCTTTTTAATCAATCTGCCAAGACAGGAAATCCCCTGCATTTCAGAACACGGAAAGCCATAACTGCCAACCTGCACCTGGTTGATGATAAGCTGCGCCATTCACGCAGAAGCTCAAAACTCTTTCTGGCAATTCTTGCAACACCCCAACCATTCAGGGTTTTGGAAGAGATGCTCGATACCGGTTTTTTAACGTCCTATATACCGGAATTTGCCGAGGTTGAATCTCTGGCACAGCATGATGTGTATCATGTCTTCACCGTTGACCGCCACCTTGTCCAGACCATTGACGAACTTGAAAAATTAAGGGAAGAAGAGTCCAGTATTTATGCAGCGGTGAGTGCTCCGCATATCCTCTTCCTGGCCGGATTGCTGCATGATGTGGGCAAAGGCCTGGGGCATGGTCATGCCGAAAGGGGCGCTGACCTGGTTCGCCGGATTGCTGCAAGAATGGGTTTTGAGAAAGAGGATATCGACACCCTTGAGTTCCTGGTCGGCAATCACCTGTTTCTTTCAGATACTGCCTTACGGCGAGATCTTGAGGATGAGGAGTTTCTTGTGCGCTGCGCCACCAAGATCCACTCCCCGGAATGCGCTTGCCATGCTCTACCTTTTAACCATTGCCGATGCCAGGGCAACCGGTCCCCACAGTCTGGAATGACTGGAAGGGGGCCCTGCTGCTCGAGCTTTATTTGAAAATAGGCCCTGCTCCTTGACAGAAAAGACCTTTTCCGGGCATGAGCAGGCACGCAGCGCAGAACTTGGGGCTCAATGGATTCGCGAAAAAGTTGCCGGGTTGTTGCCCGGATGCAAACAAAATAAATTTTGATCTTTTTTCAGATGACTATTTACTCAGTTTCCCGCCTGAAGTAATAGTCAACATATCACCCATGCAAAAAATCTTGGCAAGCAGGAGGTTTTGTTTTTTCATGAGCAAAGTCGTGAGTCCTGGTCCATTTTGGTCATGAGCAAGGACCGGCCGGGGTTGCTGACAAGAATTTTTGGCATCCTGGCGCTGCATAACCTCAATGTGCTTGCAGCAAAGATCTTCACCTGGGCTGATGGGACGGCAGTTGATGCAATTGAGGTTTCATCGGCAATATCGGAAACCTATGATGGGCAGGATTGGGCGGTCATGGAAAATGAATTGCACTTGGCAATAAAGCAACGCTTGGGGCTTGAGCATCGATTGAGCCAGAAGCTGGCACCATTGAGAGGCAGCCCGCAAGGGGCGCAAAAACGTCTTCCAGCAAAGGCAACTATCGATAACCAGGCTTCAGAGATTTATTCAGTTATTGAGGTGTTTTCCGAGGACAGGATTGGAGTACTCTATGATATCACCAAAACCCTGTCTGATTTCGGCATCAATATATACAGGGCACGGATTGGCTCCAAGGCAGACCAGGTTGTGGATGTTTTTTATGTGCTGGACTATGATGGTAAAAAGATTGAAGATCCTGTGTTTAAAAATGAACTGCAACAGGGATTGCTTTATGCAGTCACAAACGCATAAAAGGAAAAGAGGAAGGCAGCAGAAATAAAAAATTAATAACAGGAGTTTTCTGTTCCAGAAACAAAAATAATTTAACCTGTAAATAAAGGAGAGAACAATGACCAGAAACCAGATTATGAAAATCATCAAGGATGAGAATGTTCAGTTTTTTAGACTGCAGTTTGTGGACATCTTTGGCTTTATGAAAAACATTGCAATTCCCCAAAGCCAGATTAAAAAGGCGCTGGACGGCGATATGATGTTCGACGGCTCCTCAATTGACGGCTTTGCCCGTATCAATGAATCTGACATGAACCTGAAGCCGGATTTTGATACCTTTACGGTATTGCCCTGGCGGAAAAAGGACGGCAAGGCCGCAGCCCGGATAATTTGTGACATCTATAAGCCGGACGGCACGGCGTTTGTCGGTTGTCCCCGTGGAAACCTGAAAAGGGTTATGGCTGAAGCCAAGAAAATAGGCTACACCATGAATGTCGGTACTGAGGCTGAATTTTTCCTGTTCAACAAGGATGAATGCGGCAACCCAACCACTGAAACCCATGATAATGCCGGTTATTTCAGTGTTGATGCTGATGATGAGGGTATCGACTGCCGCCGGGAGATCATTGAAACCCTTGAAGCAATGGGATTTGAGATCGAGGCCTCCCATCACGAGGTTGCCGAGGGCCAGCATGAGATCAACTTCAAGTATGCTGATGCTGTGACTGCTGCTGACAATACCACAACCTTCAAGTGGGTAGTAAAAACAATTGCCAAGCAATATGGGCTGCATGCCACCTTCATGCCCAAACCGGTTTTCGGCATCAACGGTTCCGGCATGCACACCAACCAGTCGCTTTTTACCACCAAGGGTAAAAATGCCTTTGAAGATAAAAAAGATAAAATGGGATTGAGTAAAATCGCCTATCAGTATATTGCCGGTATTATCAAAAATGCCAGGGGGTTTGCTGCGGTTACCAATCCGTTGGTCAACTCTTACAAGCGCCTGGTAGCAGGTTATGAAGCACCGGTGTATGTTGCCTGGTCCGGCCCTAACCGGAGTGCCATGCTGAGGATTCCCGCCGCCCGGGGGTTGAGTACCAGGGTTGAGGTGCGCTGTCCGGATCCGACCTGTAACCCATACCTGGCCTTTGCCATGATGATGAATTCCGGCCTGGACGGTATCAAGAACAAACTGACCCCGCCTGCTTCAGTGGATTGTGATATCTATGGTATGTGCGATATTGACATGAAAAAAGCAAAGATAGTAAGCATGCCGGCGAATCTTCAGGAGGCGATCGAAGAGTTTAAGAAAAATCCGATTGCCAAGGAAACACTTGGTGAGCATATCTTTGAAAAATATGTGGCTGCCAAGGAGGCAGAGTGGGATAGTTACAGGATCAGCGTTACCGACTGGGAGATTGATAACTACCTGAATATTTATTAATTTTTATTGACCACTTATATAAAAAAGCCCGGGGATTTTGGTCCCGGGCTTTTTTTTGTTTTTTGAGCCTCTAAACTGTTTTCTGCTTTAAAAAAGCTGGACCAGAGGGAGACTCCGATCCAGTTTTTATTTTGCAATAATCATTGTCATTCCGAACGAACTCATTTATGTCATTCGGAGTCTCATTAGCTCGCTTACCTCGAACGAATGTGAGAAATCTTAACGAATGTGAGGAATATTTATCCTTTCGTGATAAGATCTCTCGCTGTGCTCGAAATGACAGCTTCTTTACGAAGCCATGTCGAAATGGACCGCTGCTTGCGGCTGGGATGGATGGCAGCCTCTGATGTTAATATTTCAAGAAAGTTGCCGGCTTTCCATGTGGCCATAATGGACCATCCCTTGGGGTGGGGATAGATCACTTTTACCCCTCGACCCCTTGAAACCTGTTTTCTTTACTTTTTGATCTTGAACTTCCTGGCGTCAATGTCGTACTGATGGATCTTGTAGTTAATGATCCGCAAGCTGGTGTCAAGCTCCCTGGCAGCCTTGGTCTGGTTGCCGCCGGTTTTTTTCAGGGACTCGACTATCAGCTCCCGCTCAAAATTTTCAACGGCCCCGGCAAGAGAGAGAGCCTGTTTTGAGTTGACGCTCTCCGATGTCTGCAGGCTTGGGGGCAGGTGAAAGCTCTTGATGGATTCTTCATCGCAGATCAGCACGGCCCGTTCAATGCAGTTCTGTAACTCCCTGACATTGCCGGGCCAGTGGTACTGCAGCAGCAGGTCAATGGCCGGTGTGGAGATGCGGCGAATCTCTTTGCTGTTTTCCTCAGTGTATTTTTTGAGAAAATATTCGGTGAGCAAAAGGATGTCTGTTCTTCTTTCTCGCAGTGGCGGTAGATATATGGGAAAGACGTTGAGGCGGTAGTAGAGATCTTCGCGAAAATCTTTATCCTCCACAGCTTTTTCCAGGTCGCGGTTGGTCGCGGTCACCAGCCGTACATCGCATTTGATGGGACTGATACCCCCCAGCCGCTGAAACTCACGGTCCTGTACAACCTGCAGCAGCTTGAGCTGCACCGACTGGCTTAATTCGCCGATTTCATCGAGAAACAGGGTACCTCTCTCAGCCAGTTCAAAACGCCCTTTTTTCATGGCGTGGGCCCCGGTAAACGCCCCCTTTTCATGGCCGAAGAGTTCGCTTTCCAGGAGCGTTTCCGGCAAAGCGGAACAATTAACCACTATGAATGGCTCTTTAGATCTGTTGCTGCTGTAATGTAGAGCCCTGGCCACAAGGGTTTTGCCGGTTCCCGACTCGCCTCGCAGCAGAACCGTGGCATTGGAGTCCGAAACCCGGTGCATCATTTCGAACATCTCCTGCATGCGGCTGCTGTTACCGATTATGTTTGAGACACGGTATTTTTTGGAGAGTTCATTTTTGAGTTCAATGTTTTCCCGGGTCAACCGATCCCGGTCCTTTTTTTCCGCTTGGACCCGTAGAGCGGTCTGGGCAATGAGGCCGCTTAAAATTGTGAGGTAGCGCAGGTCGTCCTCGTAATTCAGGTCCTCCTTGTACTCAAGATCAATGCTCAGGGCCCCCAAGGTGCGCTGGTCATGTTTAATGGGAACACAGAGAAAGGAATTCTGCTGTTTGCTGATATCGCCCCGGGCACGGGTCCGGTTCAAAAACTGGGATTCCTCACCAATATGGGGAATAACAATTGGCTGGCCCGAAGCAACAACCCTGCCCGTTATGCCTTCGCCGACCTTGTATTTGCCCCTTTTTCTGGCTTCAGCCGGCATGCCGTGCGCCACCTCAATTTCCAGTTGACCTGTAAGGGGGTTGACAATACTAACCGTGCCGTTATACATATTTTTGTGCACAGAAAGGATTTCCATGATGCGCTCCAGGCTGTCACGCAAGTCAGTGGACGAAGCAAGTGCCTTGGTTATCTCATAGAGACAGGTAATATCCTCAAGTTCTTTATTTCTTTCTTTTTCTGGTTGATTCATTGGCTTATTGTTATTTTTGCCGGCCTCGTAGAGAGGGAACGAAGTGAGACTTTGAAAACTCTCCGCCGACAGGTTTTGGCACATACGATTTTGGATTATGAGGCTCCGTTGATGTCCTCGTGATTTTTTATGTTTGTTGCAAATTTGTTTAGAGTGAAAAGGGGGATATTACAAAATTGTTAAAAATTTGTCCAGATGCTTTTGGGCAACATCTTTATGACGAAACAGCTTTATAAATTTAAAATACGGGGAAGGGCGAAGAAGGACAAACCGGTTGACACCTGGCTTTGAAAATGAATAGATTCAGCACCATGGAAAAAGTAATTTTATGTATTACTTAAAGCGGTTATTTGGTAAATCAAGACTAGAGGGGATAGCGGCAATGGGAACAGGAACTTTTTCAGTTTCAACAGGCACCAGGATGGAATTTGTCGATATCACCAGCCTGGTACAGAAGGAGGTTAGCAAGTCCATTCGTGACGGGGTCTGCTATGTCTACAACCCTCATACCACGGCAGGTTTGACCATAAATGAAGGAGCAGACCCTGCTGTACAGGATGATATTGTCGCGGTCCTTAAAAAGGTCATTCCGCACGACTATCCATACAAGCACATGGAAGGAAACTCACCGGCCCATATCATGGCTTCACTCATGGGCAGTTCAGTCACCGTATTTGTAGAGAATGGAAGATTGGTTCTCGGTACGTGGCAGAAAATTTTCTTCTGTGAATTTGACGGGCCACGCTCAAGAAAAGTTATTTGGAAACTGGTGTAGGTTTTTTTCAAGCTAATTTGTTACTAAAGGAAGACCTGAAGAAAATGGAAAAAAAACAAAACATACAAGCACATACAATCGCTTTTGGATTTGACAGGGCAACGGACGAACGCTCTTTTGAGCTGTTCCTGCTCCGTTTTGTTGATAAAAAACTGATGGAGACCCTGCTGCCTCGGCTGCAGGACGAGGATATCCTGGCTGCGGTGGATTTTCTAACAGGTATCATGAAGAAACACCTGTCAGAAAAAGAGTATCACAGCCTTTTTCTGGCAGAATAGATCAAACAAACAGGGGGGCAAGAAAAGTGAGTTCCGGAATCATTGAGGATCTTCCAGCATTTCTGCAGATATTAAAAAAAGAATCAGAGCTGCTGGAAATAGATGCCCAGGTCGACCCGTACCTGGAGATAGCGGAAATACACCGAAGGGTAATTGCCCAGGGTGGCCCTGCCCTGCTGTTCACCAATGTTGCCAACAGCCAGTTTCCTGTCGTGACCAACCTGTTTGGCACAAACCGGCGCATGGAACTTGCCTTTGGAAAGAGGCCGCAGCAGTTTGTAAAAGATATGGTGCGGGCTGCGGAAACGCTTATGCCCCCAAGTCTTGATAAGATCTGGTCCATGCGCAGCCTTATATTTGATGGATTCAAGATTGGGACCAAGACAATACAAAACGGGCCGATCCTCGAGGTCCACAAAGACCCGCCGAAACTCACGGAACTGCCGTTACTTACTTCCTGGCATTCTGATGGCGGGCCTTTTGTCACCTTGCCGCTCGTGTACACAGAGCATCCTGATGGCAAGGGGCACAACCTGGGAATGTACCGCATCCAGCGTTTTGATGACAGCACTACCGGTATTCACTGGCAGATACACAAGGGCGGCGGCTACCACTACCATGCAGCAGAACAGAAAAATGAAGCCCTGCCGCTGACCCTGTATATTGGCGGCCCTCCTGCCTTAATGCTGGCGGCCATTGCGCCTTTGCCGGAAAATATACCTGAGCTTGTATTGGCTTCGCTGCTGTTGGGGAAAAAGCTGGAGATGGTGAAGAATCCCCATGGAGGACATCCCCTGGTGGCAAATACCGAGTTTGCTCTGACTGGAATTGTTCCTCCCCATGCAAGGAGACCGGAAGGACCGTTTGGTGATCATTATGGCTACAATTCTCTGCAGCATGATTATCCTGTCTTTCAGGTACAGCATATGTATCACCGCAAGAATGCTGTCTATCCTGCCACTGTTGTCGGGCGGCCGCGTCAGGAGGATTTTTTCATAGGTGACTTCCTGCAGGAATTGCTTTCACCTCTGTTTCCTCTGGTGATGAGCAGTGTACGCCAACTGAAAACCTTCGGTGAAGCAGGGTTTCATTGCCTGGCTGCTGCCAGGGTTATGGACCGGTATCCTCGCGAGGCCTTTGCTGCCGGCTTGAGAATCCTAGGAGAAGGACAGCTTTCCCTCACCAAGTTTCTTATTCTTACTGATGGGAATATAGACGTGGAGGATTTTCCCAAACTCTGGCAACATGTCCTTGCACGGGTTGACTGGGGAAAAGACCTCTTTGTTTTTGCCAATGTTTCCCAGGATACGCTGGATTATACCGGCCCCTCAGTGAATAAGGGCTCCAAGGCAATGTTGTTTGGTCTTGGCAGGGAGCCGATCCGTGATCTGCCTGAAACATTTACTGGGTCCCTACCTGATAAACTGGCTCATCCCAAAGCTTTTCTTCCGGGCACCCTGGTTGTCCAGGGGCCTGACTATGGAACTGACCCTGAATTAGCAAAGGAAATTGCAAATTGGCAGGGACTGGCTGACTGGCCTGTTGTCATACTCGTCGATGACAGCACTGCAGCAACTCTGAATCTCCAGGAATTTTTATGGACGTTCTTTACCCGTTTTGAGCCTGCAGCAGATATCCATGGCGCTGAACAATCTGTGGTCCGGTATCATGTCGGCCTTAAAGCGCCGATTGTTTTTGATTGCCGCATGAAACCCTGGTATACGGATGTTCTGGAGGTTGATCCAAAGACAAAACAAAAGGTTGATGCCAGGATTCATGAGTTGCTGCCGAGTAAGTGGCGGTAAAATAATTTCAAGCTGAGGGTCTGTAGATCGATTTTTATAAATGGTCTATAAATTATTTGTCCCGTAACTATTTGGAGTGATGGAGTGATGGAGTGATGGAAAAGTCATAAACCGTGAACAGTGCTGTTTTTTAAACCAGCACTCCAATACTCCATTACTCCATTAAATTTTTTTTATGCAGGAACGATTACAAAAGGTTCTGGCCAAAGCAGGGGTCGCTTCCCGGCGCAGGGCAGAAGAGCTTATCAGGCAGGGAAAGGTCAGGGTTGACGGCAAGGTTGTCGCTGAAATGGGAATCAAAGTTGACCCGGTTACCCAGGACATAGAATGTGAAGGCGTCCCTTTAGCCTCTCAGGAAGAAAAAGTTTATATTCTTCTCCATAAACCTTCCGGCTATCTCTCCACAGTTGATGACCCCCAGGGAAGACCTATCGTAACCGACCTGCTGAAAAATATAAAAGAGAGAGTCTATCCTGTGGGCAGGCTTGATCTGGATACCGAAGGAGCCTTGCTGCTCACCAATGACGGCGCATTGGCCCAGAAAATTCTGCATCCCAGCCATGAAGTGAATAAGACATATGTGGCAAAGGTGAAAGGGCAGCCAAGCAAGAAGAAACTCGACGCACTTTCGAAAGGCATTTTACTTGAAGGCAGAAAAACCTGGCCGGCCGGCATTGAAGTGTTAAAAGCTGAAGCGCAGTCGACCACCATACAGATTATCATCCATGAAGGCAGGAAAAGGCAGGTTCGCAAGATGTTTGAAGCAATCGGTCATCCAGTGCTGAAGCTGAAGCGTACAGCATATGGAAAGCTGGAACTGGGAAAGTTGGGGCCGGGGAAATACAGGTTTCTGACCCCGGAAGAAATATTGTTTGTATTTAAGAAATAAATAATCGGCCTCCGGGCTTGTGGCTTA
>PVMK01114853.1_pt1 | contig 18910 bp, 20 predicted proteins | sample 1853481 | NCBI WGS metagenome assembly PVMK01 (sample SAMN08533507, study PRJNA380276) | Marine sediment metagenome, whole genome shotgun sequencing project. | reverse complement strand
TATCCATAACTTCAACCTTCCGCGTGAATACATGTGTCGCAAAAGCATCAGAAGTGAAATAGTGATCTTCTGAACTGGGATTGGTGATTACCAGTTTATAGTAATTTCCGCGTTCGAATGTCAGTGTGTCCGGTATAAATTTCATCTGACCATCTTCTGTACCTACGCTGATGTTGACTTCAATGGCTTTTGGGCCGTGAGGTTTTTCTGCGTAAGCAAATGGAATAATCAGGGTCAAGGATAATGTGAGTAAGATTAATTTTTTCATGAGTGCCTCTGCGTGGGATTATTATTTTTTATTAATATAGGAGCATACCACTAGATTTTTATGAATGGGTAGCTTCGTTTATGTTTTGAATTGAATTGTTGTTTTAAGGTCAATGTCTATTGATTGTTTAATTATCAAAAGCGGTAGGAGCTATTAGGCACTCCCACGATGCAAGCGCACATAAAAAAACCACCGCAAGGGTGGTTTGATTATTTGGTGGAGGCGGCGGGAGTCGAACCCGCGTCCGCAAGCACTCTGCCTTCGGCTCTACATGTTTATTCTATCTATTAATTTAGCCCTACATTACCCGACAGACAGGGAAAACATAAGGCGAGTTCGGATAAGTTTTAACGAATCCACACCGAACATGTTTCATCGCGATCTTATATGAGTCGACCCCGGTTATCTGAGCGTATAAGCACACATCAGGCCGAGGGCACTATGCTGGTTATTAAGCAGCTAGGGCGTAGTTGTCGTCGTTGGCAACTATAGTTTTGTAGTCAGATTTACGAGGAAACTACACCTCGACATGCACCTCAGGTTTCGCTACCCACGTCGAAGCCAATACGCCCCCGTAAGTTTAAAACCTTAAGTAGTGTTGAATTATACGATATGTAGGTATGAGTGAACAGAGGGCTACAAAGTTCAACTACGGATCTTTAACAGTCTTTGTTTTTCGCGTTTCCAGTCTTTTTCTTTTTCGGCTGCACGCTTGTCATGCGCCTTCTTGCCCTGGGCAACCCCAATCTCAAGTTTGACCAGGCCATGTTTCCAGTAAAGTGCTGTGGGGATCAAGGTGAAGCCTTTTCGTTCTACGGCTCCGATGAGGCGGTTTAGTTCGGTTCGGTGCAATAAACATTTTCTATTGCGTGTGGGATCGGGTTTGATATGCGTTGAGGCTGTCGGTAGCGGTGATATATTCGCACCAAAAAGAAATGCTTCACCATTTTGTAACAGAATGTAGCTTTCATTGATCTGTACGCGACCCGCGCGAATGCTCTTAACTTCCCAGCCTTCCAGTGACAAACCTGCTTCATATCGATCTTCTATGAAATAGTCATGCCTGGCTTTCTTGTTGAGAGAAATAGTACTACTTTTGGATTTTTCTTTTTTGGCTTTTGCCACGATGAGTTTCGCCCTGATTCAGCGCGCGATTGTAACCCCAAACTACCTGAACTCTGAAATCTACATTTTTAAATAGTTTGGGTATAATCGGTTGATGGAAAATTATAATGACTGAGAAACGACAATCTATCCACGGCCAATGGTCTTCCCGCTGGGCTTTCATCATGGCAGCGACGGGTTCTGCTGTCGGTCTGGGTAATATATGGCGCTTTCCCTATATCACGGGGGAGTACGGTGGCGGTGCATTTGTGCTTATGTATCTTGCTTGCGTTTTGATGGTCGGTATCCCAATCATGATGGCTGAGGTCATGCTCGGTCGACGGGGACGCCAAAGCCCCATCAATACAATGGAGTCATTATCAAAAGAAGAAGGGCTGAACCCGGCATGGCGTTATCTTGGCTGGATGGGTGTGGTCGCCGGCTTTTTAATTCTTTCTTTTTATAGTGTAGTTGCCGGCTGGACACTGGAATATATTTTTCATGCGGGCTCAGGCAGTTTTCTGACGGCGACAGACGGGGAGATCAGTGAGGCCTTCGATAGACTGCTGAGAGATCCCGGTCAGTTATTGGCCATGCATACCTTGTTTATGGCATTGACGGTTGTGGTCGTTGCCATGGGTGTCAGGAGTGGTCTGGAACGCGCCGTTAAAGTTTTGATGCCCGCACTTTTCATCCTGTTATTGATTATGGTCGGCTATGCCATGTCCACTGATGGTTTTCAGGAAGGTGTTTATTATATGTTTTACCCGGACTGGAGCAAGTTGTCCGCTGAAGGATTTCTTGCCGCATTAGGTCAGGCATTTTTCAGTCTAAGTCTGGGCATGGGTGCCATTATGGTTTACGGATCTTATCTACCTGATGATGCATCGATTGGGCATACCACAGTCAGTATTGTCCTGGCCGACACACTCGTCGCAATCATGGCCGGGCTTGCTATCTTTCCGCTGGTGTTTGCCTATGGTCTGGAGGCTGGTTCAGGTCCGGGTTTGATCTTTGTGACCTTGCCTATTGCCTTTGGTCAAATGCCCTATGGCCAGGTGTTTGGCACGGGGTTCTTTGTTTTGCTATTGTTCGCAGCGTGGACTTCATCTATTTCCCTGCTTGAACCCGCGGTCGCATGGTTGGTTGAAAATCGTGGTATCGCCAGACCAAAGTCGGCAGCAATAGCCGGATTGATCGCGTGGACATTGGGTATCGGATCTGTTCTGTCTTTTAATCTTTGGCAGGATTATAGATTATTCGGTAAAACCTATTTCGACATCATGGACTACGTGACCTCTAATATATTGTTACCTCTGGGCGGCCTATTAATAGCTATTTTTACTGCATGGTTAATGTCGAGAAAAGCGGTAGTTGCAGAACTTGGTTTGGGGGAAGGGCTTGTTTTTCAGTCCTGGTTGTTCGTGGTCCGCTTTGTCGCACCTGTCGGTGTTGTGGTTATATTTTTGCATGCCATTGATATTATCTAATGGGGATCATTTAGGATTGGTTGTCTATGACTGAGATTAGTAAAACAACTGTAGTGCCTTATACCACAGATGAGATGTATGGGCTGGTGAGTGATATCGAGTCATACCCAAACTTCTTACCCTGGTGCACTGAGGCAAAGATACTCTCTCAGCATGGGGAAAGTTTGACGGCATCATTGTCACTGGCATTAGGAAAAATCAGACAATCATTCACCACAAAAAATACCATGCAGGATGGATCTCGCATTGATATGCAATTGATCGAAGGGCCATTCAAACATTTAACTGGATACTGGCGGTTTATTCAGGAAGATGATCAATCTTGCCATATCCACTTACACATGCATTTTGAATTCAAAAACAAAATCATTAAACATACTTTAGGAAAAGCATTTTATAAGGTGATGGACACAATGGTTGAATCCTTTGTGCAAAGAGCACAACAAATCTATGGCAACCGATAATGGATTACCGATAACCATAGCTATTGAGGTTGCCTATGCTTCGGTTAATAAAAGCTGGCTGATTCCAGTTGAAGTCGAAGAAGGAGCCACAGTTCAACAGGCGATAGCAAGTTCCGGGATACTGCAACAATGTCCTGATATTAATTTACAAACAAATAAAGTCGGGCTCTTTAGTAAAATTATTGAACTCGATGTTCCAGTCAGGGCAGGTGATCGAATTGAAATCTACCGGCCTTTGTTACTTGATCCAAAAGAAGCAAGACGCCTGCGGGCAGAAAAAGCAAAACAGAAAAAATAATGTTTTCTTCAAAACATATTTTTCTTTTTTCTGGTCTTGTTATTTCTACCATTCTGATTTTTATAATCTCACTATCAATCGGTTCTGTTGATATCAGTATCAAACAGTTGTTGCATGCATTGCTGGATCAGGATGATTCATTGGCCTCAAGCATCGTGCTTGATCTACGATTTCCAAGAACAGTTGTTGGTTTTATGGTCGGTGCGATGTTGGCCCTGGCGGGTGCGTTAATGCAGGTACTTTTACGCAACCCATTGGCTGAGCCATATGTATTAGGTGTCTCAGGAGGTGCGTCTGCCGCGGTATTGGTAGCGATGTTGTCTGGACTGAGTGGCTTCCTGATTTCAGGTAGTGCTTTTCTGGGTGCAATGATCTCCATGTTACTGGTGTTCGGCCTGGCCCATGGTAAGGGTGACTGGAGTCCTGCTCGTCTATTACTTACAGGCGTAGTGATTGCCGCAGGCTGGGGTGCATTGATCAGTCTAATCCTGTCGATAACCCAGGGCACACAACTGCGGGGCATGTTGTTCTGGCTAATGGGTGATTTGAGTTACGCGCATTACACACACTGGGCATTGATCGTGTTGATTGTTTGTCTTCTGATTTCGATGATGATTTCAAGAAACCTGAACATACTAGCCAGAGGTGAGCTACAGGCGGCAACCCTGGGTGTCTCTCCTAAAAAGATTCGATACCTTGTTTATTTTCTTTCATCCCTGTTGGCCGCAACTGCGGTGACATTGGCGGGGAACGTTGGTTTTGTCGGATTAATCGTACCTCACGCGATTCGTTTAATGGTGGGCAGTGACCACAGAATCCTTCTTCCCGCAGCATTCCTGCTTGGTGGTTGTCTGGTGATGCTGGCGGATTGTCTGGCAAGAACAATTATTGCCCCTCAGCAACTTCCAGTCGGTGTGCTGACTGCGATTATTGGTATCCCTGTCTTCCTGGTTTTACTGAGACGGCAATCATGAATTTGCTGCACACGAAATCATTGACTGTTTCAATTGCCGGGAAACCGATTTGCAATAAACTGAGTGTGGAAATGCAGCGCGGTGAATGTTGGACCATATTGGGTGGCAATGGTGCAGGCAAAACAACCCTGTTGCATACCTTTGCCGGATTGAGAACGGCTGACGAAGGTCAGATTGATTTTTCAGACAAGTTACTTGAAGACTGGCCACGAAAACTATTGTCACAAAAACTGGGTTTACTGTTACAGGACAGCAACGATATCTTTCCCAGTACAGTTCTGGAAACTGTAATAATAGGACGGCATCCACATCTGAAATTCTGGGAGATAGAGAGTCAAAGCGATTTTGAAATAGCCAGGCAGGCACTGGCCGATGTTTCTCTTGAAGATGTCCAGGACAGGCAGGTGAATACGTTATCTGGTGGCGAGCGACGGCGTTTGGCCATCGCAACTTTATTGGTACAGAATCCTGAATTATTCTTGCTTGATGAACCTACCAATCATCTGGACATGCGTTATCAAATTACCCTGCTGGAAATGTTGATCAGAAAGGCAAACGAGCAGGATGGTTGTATTTGCATGGTCTTGCATGATGCCAACCTGGCAAGAAGATATAGTACCCATGTTATGTTGATGATCAGTCCGGATGATATTGTCACCGGCAAGGTTGAAGATGTCTTAACGGAAGATAATCTTGCCAGGCTTTATCAATTTCCCATAAAGTCGGTAGAAACCGAATCGGGACGTGTGTTTTTACCGGGCACTTTGTAATTGTTCACATAAAATCCGGGTGCCCCGTAGAATTCTGAACGTCTGCCGGTGAATCAGATCAGGAGGGATATGGTATAGATGATTGTTTCTGGCTGCCTTGATCGTTGGCCATTGTAGCCAGTCGTCCAGCCAGGGGGGACGTTGATCTCCATCATCACTTCCACTTACGACACCACTGGCGATGATGACATCCGGATTCGCTGAAATTACAGCCTCTATATTAACTTCCGGGGACAGGATGGGAAGCTCAGCGAAGACATTTCTACCTCCACAAATTTCAATCACCTTGCTCATCACGTGTTGGCCATTAATGGTGAACAGGGGTTGATTCCAGATCTCATAGAAGACACTAACGGAAGCCTGTCCACTGTATTCATTAATAATATTTGCCAGTTCATCTCTGAATATTTGGCTTTTGTGTTTTGCATAGTCATAGGTTCCAGCCAACTTTCCCAGGTTTTCGACAGTGTGAGGAATGGCCTCCAGATCTTCGGGCGAAGAAATATAAACAGTCAGGTTCAGATGAATAAGTTGTTCAATAAATTGATTATGTGATTGTCCACTTCCCCAAGCGACAATCAAATCGGGTTGTAGGGAAAGAATTTTTTCAATGTCCAGATGATTGGCATCACCAATGCGCGGAATTGATTTTGCAGACTCTGGATAATTGCTGTAATCATCGACAGCTACGATTTTTTCTCCAGCGCCCGCTGAATAGATTAATTCGGTAATATGTGGAGAGAGACTGATTATTTTTTGCGCAGGCCGGTCAAGAACGACAGGTCTTTTCGCATCGTCTATGACTTGAATTTCTAGTGATTCAGTCGCCAGTGATTCAGTAGGGCATAATAAAAATGTTATGACCGGAAAAAACAGAAAGAATATGGATATTTGATAAGGGCGTATTATTGGCAAGAATTCAGTGGCTCAAAATAATTTCTGATTTGGATGATTTCTGATTTGGATGATTTCTAAAATTGATCTTCTGTTTGTTCAAGGACTTCAAAATCACGTTCGACTTGCTCCGAATCACGCTCAGGCAGGGGTAGGGCTGATTCATCTGCCTGCCTGCTGACGTCTTCTGATAGTGCATCGATTACTTTTTGATTTTCTTCATCTCTGGTTTGATCAGCCTTCTTGATTTCATCTTTAGTACCAAACCATCTGCCAAAAAAGCCTTTTTTCTTTCTTTGTCCTGTAATAAGGACATTTGAAGTCTCGTCAATTTCTTCATCGGTATAATACCTGTTAGCCGGTGTGACATTACCTTCGATGTGGGTCAACTTATCGCCATTAAAAAACAATGTGACGTGTCGTTGAGCGCGTACACCACTGCCTGGTTCGATACTGTAGATGTATTCCCAACGGTTACTGTGGAAGGGGTCGACCAATAAGGGTGTCCCCATAATAAATTTTACTTTTGCCCTGGTCATTCCAGGTTCAAGTTTGTCTATCATCGACTGTTCAATGACATTGCCCTGCTGTATATCAACGCGGTAAACCAGCGGTATTTTGACACTGCCATCAGCGCGCCTGGAACAACCAGTGGTTTGTCCTGAAATGAGAATAGAAAAGGCAATTAGTAATATGATCTTGTTCAATAGAAATTCCAGTTGTAAATGCTTGTGGCAGCCAAGGTTAGTGGCTAATTAAGGAATAATTGTATCGCAATGTAAAGCAAAGGACACCTTATGCGGGCCAGGCGGCAGGACATCAGACTATGATTTCAGTATAATCAGCCGGCAGTTTTACTCAATTTTGCTCATTCATGAGGGGGGCAATCATTGGAAACACAAGATTTAAAAGATGCCGGTCTCAAGGCGACCCTGCCGAGATTGCGTATTCTTCAGATCATGGAAGAAACCGATCAAAAGCATTTGAGTGCTGAAGATGTTTACAAGGCCTTGCTGGAGCACAATGAAGATGTGGGACTGGCCACTGTTTATCGTGTATTAACCCAGTTTGAAGCGGCCGGGCTGGTGATCCGGCATAATTTTGACTCGGGCCATTCAGTATTTGAACTCAACAGTGGTGGGCATCATGACCATATGGTCTGTCTGAAGACGGGCAAAGTGATTGAGTTTAAAAATGAGGAAATTGAACGATTACAAAAGGAAATTGCCGAGCAGCATGGCTATAAGCTGGAAGAACACAGCCTGGTGCTGTATGTGACACCGAAGGAGGAGTGATTATTCCCCAGGGTCTGGTATTAGTCTGACTCCGTGAATTATACCAATCTGTAAGTTTGTATTTCGCCTTTTAGCGGCGTGATACTTTTCTTTGTACAGACTAAAGAAAAGTACCCAAAAGAAAGCTGCCCCTGAGATCGTGTCCTGCGGATACCCTCGCAGTTGCATGATTTTTTAAGGTCGCGGAAACAAGACTCCTGTCTTGGTTCCGCTTATTTGAACGTCCTGCTCAAATAACCTTAAAATCATTCAACTGTTCGGCACGATATAAGGGGAGGTAAAATCTAACGAATCTGGCTCAATGAATTACAGGAGCGATAGTTATTTAAGTTTTATCTTATGCCATTAGCCAAGTTGCCAATAGCATTAGAAAAATAAACAAAAAACCTACGCCTAAAATTACGAAGGTATTAGCTCTAATATCTCTATTTTCATCAATATTAGTAATTGAGATAAATATAGGTGAGATGAACCATAAAATGACTAGCAATGAAATTTGAAATATTGGTGAATGAAGCAACATATCTGCTATTGGGGTGGACTCAAATAATATATCTGACAAAGAAACGATTAAAATAAATACAGCACCCAGCACACACATGCATTTAACCCTTTTTTTAGCTTGGATAATTCCATTTAATACTATTTTGTACCCTTAGATTTACTGGCTTAACATCTCTTTCGCGTGAGCCAGGGTCTGTTCTGTAATCTTCACGCCGCCCAGCATTCGGGCGATTTCATCAATCCGTTCTTCATCATTCAGTTCGCCAACACGAGTTAATGTTGTTCCTGCATGTGTTGCTTTGGCAACTTGTAGATGGTGATCTGCTTGCGAGGCAACCTGCGCCAGGTGGGTGACACAAAAGACTTGTCGTTTGTCAGATAGACTGTGTAAAAGCTTACCGACAATTTCAGCCACACCACCGCCGATACCACTATCTACTTCATCAAATATCAATGTCGGTATGCCCTTGTCCTTACTCCCTGTCACCTGGATAGCCAGGCTAATACGGGACAACTCGCCTCCAGAGGCAACTTTACTCAAGGGCTGCAATGGCTGGCCAGGATTCAGTGAAACCAGGTAATCAATTTTATCCATGCCATTTTGTAGTGGTGTGTCCTTCTCAATCTCGTTGACCTCGATTGAGAATTTCCCGCCGGGCATTCCCAGATCATTCAGTTTTTTGGAAATATCAAGGCTGAGTTTTTTGGCCGCCTGTTGGCGACACTGGTTTAATTTTCTGGCTACCTTGCGGTAGTTGTTAACGGAGGACTGTTGTAGCGCGATCAACTCCTTAAAACGAGCTTCACTGTTTTCCAGTTTGTGTAATTCATCTTCCAGCGTAGCAAGATGCTCACTCAGGGCTTCCGGCTGAATCTTGTGTTTACGTGCCATGTCATGAAAGGCAGTAAGCAGTTCTTCAACCATTTTCAGCCGCTCAGGATCAAGTTCGAGTCTGTCCAGGTAATGACGCAATTCATCACTGGCTTCACCAATCTGGATTGATGCGCCATTCAGTAATTCAATGACAGTCGTTAATGATGGATCGAATTTTTGAATATCATGAAGTTCATCCAGGTGGTGACTGATCTGGCTTTGAGTTGAACACTCGTCTTCAGAAAGTTGTTGCAGAGTTTGTTGGCACACTTCCAGTAAGCGACTGGCATTGGCTAGTTTGCCATATTCTTTTTCAATCTCGCTGAATTTTGATTCCCCCGGATTAAGTGCCTGCAACTCCTGAATCTGGTATTGAAGTAGTTCGATCTGGGCATCATGGTCGCGGTTATTTCCACTCAATGCCTGTAGTTCGATTTCGTTTGCATTCCAGACCTTCCAGGCATCTTTGACTTCATTTAATTGCTGTGGATGATTGCCAAATTCATCAAGAAGGTTTCTTTGAACATCTGCTTTCAGCAGAGATTGATGTGCATGCTGACCATGAATATCTACCATGCATTCTCCCAGTGAACGTAATAATTGTGCCGGCACAGAACTGCCATTGACGTAAGCACGTGAACGTCCATCTTTATTTATCACGCGTCGCAGTATCAACTCATCATCACAGTCGATCTGCTGCTCATCCAATACGGACTGGATCCCCTTGTCATCTTCGATATCAAAGATCGCGGTTATTTCAGTTCGTTCGCAGCCAGCGCGAACAATGCTGCTATCCGAGCGATCACCTAATACCAGCCCAAGTGCGCCAACCATAATTGATTTACCGGCACCTGTTTCACCGGTAAAAACTGTCATACCTTGATTAAATGGAATATCCAGTTCTTCGATAACGGCAAAATTCCTGATATGCAGGTGTTTCAGCAAACTTCTGTGCCCCACTGTAATTTGGCCCGAAGGATGCTGAAATGATCGTGGCCCTGGGGGTGTATGAGTCTAATTCTTTTACCTTCTTTCCGGATACAAACGCGATCGCCCGGGGCAAGCTCTAATTCAATATCACCATCACAGGTCAATCGTGCATGATCGATTTCACGTGTGCCGACGATGATTTCAACCAGACTGTTGCCATCAATCACAATCGGCCTATTGGTGAGCGTATGTGGACAAATAGGCACCAGCGCCATGGCATCCAGTGAAGGATGCAAAATCGGGCCGCCGCCGGCAAGAGCATAGGCTGTTGAACCAGTTGGGGTGCTCACGATTAATCCATCCGAGCGTTGCCGATGTACAAAACTTCCATCTACATAGGTCTCGAGTTCGATCAATCTGGCAATATTCCATTTTTGCAAGATGACATCATTAAAGGCACTGCTTTGCAGCAGCGATTTACCCTCTCTCAGCACCTCAACATGCAGTAGAAAACGTTCGTCTTCGACAAAGGAACCAGCAAAAATGGCATTGAGATGTTCTTCAAATACATTTGCCGGGATATCGGCCAGAAATCCCAGACGACCTCTGTTAATGCCCAATAAGGGCACTTCATGCTGACAGACGAGATGAGCGGCTTTCAGCATGGTGCCATCGCCACCTATGGCAATAGCCAGATCGCAGTCCGCATCAAATTCATTCTCTTTCATGGCGGGCAACCCCGGTTGATCTGCCAGTAAAGAGCTGTCTTTATCCAGAATGAAATCTATTTCATTGGATTGCAGGTAAACAATCAGGCTGTTGAGTGTTTCAGCAACTTTTTTGGCGTCAGAATTGCTTATTAAGGCGATACGTTTGAACATGTCTCTACCATCATTAAAATAATGACCATAAACTTAGCATGATCGGCAGCCACCCGCCAAACTATGATTTTGCACTCTTACCGTTAGAGTGCTAAATTTTACCTATATGAAGCAAGTAATCACAGGATAGGTATGTCCAGACCAAAGAAATCTCAGGAATTGTCTGAGCGCAGCCTGTTTTTGTTTAAGTCATTAGTCGATCATTTTATCAGTGATGGCCAACCTGTTGGTTCTCGTACCCTGGCACGGGATCTGGGACTGGATCTCAGCGCAGCGACGATTCGTAATGTCATGTCAGATCTGGAGGATTTGGGCTTATTACAATCACCCCATACCTCAGCAGGGCGCATCCCCACAGCCAGAGGCTACCGTTTGTTTGTCGATACCTTGTTGCGAGTGGGCGACCTTGGTAATGATGAAATACATCGCATCGCTGAGGAAATGGAGATAGTGGATAACACACAAAATCTGATGCAAAGAACCTCATCAATGCTGTCTGACATCACCCACCTTGCCAGTGTCGTCATGTTACCTCGCATTGAGCAAAGTACATTAAATCAGGTTGAATTCGTTTCCCTGTCTGACAATCGGATTCTGGTCATTTTTGTGATGAGTGATAATGAAGTCCAGAACAGGATTATTCATACAGCTCGGACATTCAGTGCATCAGAGCTGGAACAAGCGGGCAATTACCTGAATAAAATGTTCACGGGTAAGGACTTGAATGACATCCGCAAGAATATGTTGGCCGAACTCGAGAGCATGAAAGACAACGTCAATAAGCTGATGCAGGCAGCCATCGAAATGGCGCAGCAAGCCATAAATACAAATTCACAGGATGGTGACTATGTGCTTGCAGGTGAAACCAACCTAATGGGCGCGTCGGGATGGGGCGATATAGAACGGCTTAAGCGCCTGTTCGACACCTTCAATCAGAAGCGTGATATTTTACATCTGCTGGAGCAATCGATTAATGCCAAGGGCGTGCAAATCTTTATTGGTGAGGAGTCAGGTTATGAGGTATTGGATGATTGCAGTATCGTCACCTCACCTTACGAGTCTGAAGGTCAGATACTGGGTGTACTTGGTGTAATTGGCCCTACGCGTATGGATTATGAACGCGTCATACCGATTGTGGATTTAACTGCAAAAATGTTGGGTTCGGCCTTGAATTCCAGATAAGTATCCTTACCTAGAGATAACAAACAACAATAAACCAGAAATATATCGGAAAGCCCCGTGATCAGGGGTTTTCTGTTGTTTTAATACACGAATTAGCTTGAGGAAAATTATGACAGGCAAGCAGCAAGACGACGTCACCCTGGAAGAAGTTATTGAGGAAGTTGAAGATCGCATAGCAGGAGATGATATCTCAGCTAAGACGGATACCGAAGCAGCCACAGAAGAGATCACAATCGAATCGCTTTCAGAACAGATTGAGGCCCTGAAGACATCGGCAGCAGATAACCTGGATAAGGCAATTCGTGCACAGGCAGAATTAGACAACGTACGAAAACGTACCACTCGAGATGTTGAGAATGCGCATAAATATGCCCTGGATAAATTTGTAAATGAGCTGTTGCCTGTGCTGGACAGTATGGAATTGGGGATTGTTGCTTCGGTGGAGGCGGAAGATGTCAGTAGTCTACGTGAAGGCCTGGAGTTGACCCTTAAGATGCTCTGCTCATCTTTAGAGAAATCCGGAGTTCATCCAGTTAACCCCCAGAAGGGCGACAAATTTAATCCGGATCAACATGAGGCCGTGACCATGCAAGAAGTGGATGATGTTGAATCGGGTGCTGTGGTCACTACTCTGCAGAAGGGATATGAGCTAAATGGACGTTTAATCAGGCCTGCCATGGTGATTGTGGCAAAATAATTTTTGCGCCGCCCTTGAAATAACAGGCAACAGACACATATACGAAGCAACAGAAAGAATTACAGACATTTTAATTAATTTAGAGCAGTTTTGGAGAACATCAAGATGGGTAAAATAATTGGAATCGACCTTGGAACGACAAATTCCTGTGTCTCAGTATTGGAAGGCGGCAAGCCCAAGGTAATTGAAAATAGTGAAGGTGCAAGAACAACTCCTTCTATCGTTGCGTATGCAGATGGTGATGAGGTTCTGGTTGGACAATCCGCCAAACGCCAGTCGGTTACAAATCCAGAGAACACCCTGTTTGCCGTCAAGCGTTTGATTGGTCGTCGTTTTGAGGATGAAGTGGTACAGAAAGATATCCATATGGTGCCCTACAAGATCGTCAAGGCCGATAACGGTGATGCCTGGGTTGAAGTCAATGGTAAAAAAATGGCCTCACCTGAAATTTCTGCACGTGTGTTGATGAAGATGAAGCAAACGGCAGAAGATTATCTTGGTGAAGAAGTCACTGAAGCAGTGGTAACAGTTCCTGCATACTTTAATGATTCACAGCGTCAGGCAACCAAGGATGCCGGCAAGATTGCTGGTCTTGATGTGAAGCGAATTATTAATGAACCAACGGCCGCAGCATTGGCATTTGGTATGGACAAGAAAGAGGGTGATGCCAAGATTGCAGTTTACGATCTGGGTGGTGGTACCTTTGACGTATCTATCATTGAGATTGCCGAGATTGATGGCGAACACCAGTTTGAAGTGTTATCGACCAATGGTGATACCTTCCTCGGTGGTGAAGATTTTGATTTACGCATCATCGATTTCATTTGTGAAGAATTCAAGAAAGAGCAGGGTATCGATCTGCACAATGATCCATTGGCTCTGCAACGACTGAAAGAAGCTGCAGAAAAGGCCAAGATTGAATTATCTTCAACGCAACAAACCGATATCAATCTACCGTATATAACGGCGGATGCAGGTGGCCCGAAGCATCTTAATATCAAGATGACTCGTGCCAAGCTGGAATCACTGGTTGAAGATTTGATTGACCGTACCGTTGAACCTTGTCGTGTTGCCATGGAAGATGCGGGACTGACTACCACCGATATTACCGATGTGATCCTGGTCGGTGGTCAAACGCGCATGCCGAAGGTGCAGGAAACAGTCGAGCAATTCTTTGGCAAGGAACCACGTAAAGACGTGAATCCTGATGAAGCTGTGGCTTCCGGTGCTGCGATTCAGGCGGGTGTCCTGGGTGGCGATGTCAAAGATGTTCTGTTACTGGATGTCACACCATTGTCTCTGGGTATTGAAACCATGGGCAGTGTCATGACCAGGTTGATTGACAAGAACACAACCATCCCAACCAATGCCAGCCAGGTCTTCTCTACTGCTGAGGATAATCAGGGTGCTGTAACCGTGCATGTCCTGCAGGGTGAGCGTGAGATGGCAACGGGCAATAAATCTTTAGGACGATTCGATCTGGCAGACATCCCACCAGCTCCACGTGGTGTCCCACAGATTGAAGTCAGCTTTGATATTGATGCCAACGGCATATTGAATGTCTCTGCCAAAGACAAGGCAACCGGTAAGGAACAGTCAATCGTCATCAAGGCATCCAGTGGGCTCTCGGATGAAGATGTTGAAAAGATGGTCAAGGATGCTGAGGCGCATGCCGAAGAAGATCGTCTGGCCAAGGAAATGGTTGAGTCTCGCAATATGGCAGACAACATGATCCACGCTTCGAAGAAATCTATCGATGAACTGGGCGACAAGGTTGAAGATCAGGAAAAGACCGATGTTGAAGCCGCGATTGCAGAGGTAGAAGAAGCATTGAAGGGCGATAGCAAAGAGGCGATCGATGAGAAAACCACGAAGCTGACAGAAGTTGCCGGAAAACTGGCCGAGCGTGTCTATCAGCAAAGTGCTGAGGAAGGACAGGCTGAAGCTGGCGCAACAGAAGGCAGTGCTGAACCTCAGGATGATGTGGTCGATGCCGAGTTCGAGGAAGTCAAAGACGACGATAAGTAAACAGCCCCCTCAAACTCCATTGAAGTAGATGGGGTTTGTTTGAAGTAAGAATGGTTTGAAATAACCACGGCCCGGCCCGAAAGAGATAACTTCTCTTTCGGGCTTGTTTGCGTGATAAAGCTATTGGAATTCAGGATTAGAAAATAACACAAAATGGCAAAACGAGATTATTACCAAGTACTTGGTGTTTCAAAGAATGCAACAGATGCCGAATTGAAAAAAGCATACCGACGATTGGCAATGAAACATCATCCAGATCGGAACGAGGGAAACGCATCAGCAGAAGCAAAATTCAAGGAAGCAAAAGAAGCCCACGATATATTGTCCGATGAGCGTAAGCGTGCAGCCTATGATCAGTTCGGTCATGCAGGCGTTGATAACAGGGCTGGTCCGGGATCCGGCAGCGCAGGTGTTGGTGATATATTTGATAGCGTCTTTGGTGACATCTTCGGCGGCGGTGCTCGAGGTGGTGGCGGACAGCGTGTTTATCGCGGCGCAGACTTACGCTATGACATGGAGTTAAGCCTGGAAGATGCTGTAGCTGGAACTACGGTCAAAATCAGGATTCCGAAACTTGTTGAATGTAATAGCTGTCGTGGTTCTGGGGCGAAGAAAGGTAGCTCACCAGCGACCTGTCCTACCTGTGCAGGTCAGGGTCAGGTGCGTATGCAACAGGGATTTTTTTCCTTGCAGCAGACCTGCCCGCAATGTCGTGGCCAGGGCAAAATAATTAAAGATCCATGTACACAGTGTCGTGGACAAGGTCGAGTTAAAGATACCAAGACGATTTCAGTGAAAATACCTCCCGGTGTTGATAATGGAGATCGAATCCGATTATCAAATGAAGGTGAAGCGGGTGAAAATGGTGGACCATCAGGTGATTTATATGTCCATGTGAATGTGAAAGAACATGCGATCTTTACCAGAGATGATACACATCTTCATTGTGAAGTGCCGATCAGCTATACAACAGCAGCACTGGGTGGTGAGCTTGAAGTGCCAACATTAGGGGGTCGTGTAAAGCTTAAGATTCCTGCTGAAACCCAGAGTGGAAAAATATTCCGCCTGCGAGGCAAAGGTGTAAGATCGGTACGTTCTTCTTCTAAAGGAGATTTGCTCTGTCATGCGGTTGTGGAGACACCAGTCAATCTCACTAAAGAACAAAAGGAAACACTTAAAGACCTTGAACGTTCTATGGGAGAGGGTGGAACAAAACATAGTCCACAAGCCTCATCATGGTTAGATGGGGTCAAGAAATTTTTTGATGATATGACCAGTTGAGATTTTTGTACGATTCATCTTTTCCGTCATTGCGGTGTTAAAATAATTCAGTATTTAAAAAGACAGAGAAATATTCATGGCAATTAAAATCGGGATCTGTGGTGCAGCGGGCAGAATGGGTAAAACCATTCTGGAAGTGTGTAATGAGACAGAGTGTGTCGAAATAGGGGCTGCTATTGAATATAGTGGTTCTTCAATGATTGGTGTTGATGCTGGCGAGCAAGCAGGGATTGGCCATATCGGTGTTGCGATTACAGATGACATTTCCAAGGTTAACGATCAGTTTGATGTGCTGATTGATTTTACCGTAGCAACATCATTCACAGACAATCTTGAAAAATGTCGTGCTGCTGGCAAGAGTATGGTTATCGGCACAACAGGGCTTGATGATGATCAAAAGGATCTAATTAATAAAGCAGCCCGTGATGTTTCCATTGTCTTTGCACCAAACATGAGTATTGGCGTGAATCTCTGTTTGAAATTACTGGAAATGGCTGCGCAGGTAATTGGCGATGATACCGATATTGAAATTATTGAAGCACACCACAGGCATAAAAAAGATGCGCCTTCCGGTACAGCCTTACGCATGGGGGAAGTGATCGCAGATACGCTAGGCCGTAATTTGAAAGAGTGTGCAGTTTATGGTCGAGGAGGCGTCACCGGCGAACGCGATAAAAATACTATTGGTTTTGAAACCATTCGTGCTGGTGATATTGTCGGTGAACATACCGTCATGTTTGCCTCGGCAGGAGAACGAGTAGAAATTACTCACAAAGCCACTTCCAGAAAAACCTTTGCCTCAGGTGCGGTGCGGGCAGCGCAATGGTTGGTGGATAAAGATAAAGGACTGTTCGATATGCAGGATGTTTTAGGAATCTAGAGAGAAAATCAGATTTATATCTCTATGGCCCATTAGCTACCCAATCTCTGGCCTGTTCCAGGTCCTGGTAAGAAAATAATTTAATTTCTGCACTTATGAAGTGACTGGCAATTGTTTCGGCAAAATTACCTGCCATTGAATCCGTTGATAATGCGACACGGGATACCTTTTTGTGATGTTCCTGAACAAATTTAAGGTGGGAAGACAATCCTGCGAATGACTCCCATCCAGGAAAAGACTTTGTGTGAATTAGCAGGCCACTAAATCGAGCAGCTTTCTCAATGTATGGATCAATGATCTTTGCAGCATGAACAAAATCTTCTTTTGACAACGGCCCATCCGGCTCAAGTATCGCGATACCATTGACCTCATCAATCTCTACTGACAACATGTTTTTTACCTCCGCTTAGTGTAATTATCAAATACTTGCGTAATTAATACCTGAATCTTATACGACGAATCTCAGGACTAAAAAAGGAACAAGAAAAAACAGGAATATGCTTAATTTGTAGAAAGCCATACTCAGGTAGTGAATAGCATCAAAGTTTTCAATCGTCAGGGAAAACCATTTTCCGTGAAAATGATATAGCCAGTCATGTGCCAGTGTGAAAAATAGAAACCACAAGATCAAAACCGCGTAATTGATAAGTGCACTCCAGCCCAGAACACCGCTGATTAAATCAATATTCATGATATTTCCTCCTAACTTTTGCATAGCTTAGTACTGAATTAATGAAAAATCCTTGATCTAAATCTATTAAAGGTTATTTGTATGCCAGATTGAATCATTGATTTTTATATAACCATAGTTTAAGAGGTACTTTGTCTGATAGTGTTATCATTTCTGCATGAGTGAAGTGAAAGTAAGTGCTGCAGTTGCTTTAATTATTACTGAATGTGATTCGCCTTCTGTGCTTTTATTAAAGCGTGCTAAAAATACAAATGATCCATGGTCTGGTCAGTGGGCCTTCCCTGGTGGGCGGTGGGAAGAGGGTGATGAGGATCTGCTTGATACCAGTATTCGGGAAACTTACGAAGAATGTGGTTATCAGTTATCAAGAGACGAACTTATCATGACTTTGCCCCATACTTTTGCAGGAAATTATTCTGGCTTTCCTGTGATGGTTGCGCCATTTCTGTGGAAGGTTAAAGATAGAGGAAAATTACAGCTGGATAGTACTGAGATGGAAGCAGCACGATGGCAGGAAATTCAACATCTCAAGGATACGACTTTGCATAAAGATGATCTTGTTATTCCAGATTACCCGGAACATAGTTTTTCATACGTGATGCTGGATGGTGTGCCACTTTGGGGTTTCACTTACCGGGTACTGATGGATTATTTGAATGAGCATGATGCCACTTAGCTTTATCCTGAACACAATAAGGTATCTGTCATGAGTCGTTCAACCTTTGGCTTATTCATCGGCCCATTATTGTTTTTAATGTTCCTGTTGATGCCACAACCGGAAGGCCTGAGTGAACAGGGCATGATGGTCGCGGGGATCGCGGTACTGATGGCAGTCTGGTGGATAACGGAAGCCATACCCATTCCGGCAACTGCATTGGTTCCGATTGTCCTTTATCCACTTCTAGGTGTGATGGCACCAGCCGATGTTACGCAGTCATATGCACATCATCTGATATTTCTGTTTATGGGTGGATTTATGATTGCGGTGACTGTAGAAAAATGGCATCTACATCAGCGAATCGCATTGAACACAATTCGCATAGTCGGTATGACACCCGATCGCATCATTCTTGGTTTTATGATTGCCACTGCATTTCTTTCCATGTGGATAAGTAATACTGCTTCGACCATGATGATGATGACTGTGGGTCTGGCGGTTTTACATCAAATTGCCAGAGAGATAGATGCTGATGAGTCAACGCATCATATTGATACTCGTGAAGGTCATTTCCGTTTTGGCGTTGCACTGATGTTGGGTATTGGTTATTCCGCATCCATTGGCGGTATCTCGACTTTAATCGGGACGGCACCGAACCTGGTTTTCGCCGGGATTGTTGAAGACATTTATGGCATCAACATTAATTTTTTACAATGGATGTCGTTCGGTGTGCCTCTGGCAATAGTC
>PVMK01121937.1_pt1 | contig 18921 bp, 14 predicted proteins | sample 1853481 | NCBI WGS metagenome assembly PVMK01 (sample SAMN08533507, study PRJNA380276) | Marine sediment metagenome, whole genome shotgun sequencing project. | reverse complement strand
GTGAGGTCTCCTTTAAGCAAGGTCACGCTTGCGCTCTCGATCGCGACGTCCGTGCCGGAGCCCATGGCGATACCGACGTCGGCCGCGGCAAGGGCGGGGGCATCGTTGACGCCGTCGCCCGCCATGGCGACCACTCGGCCCTCACGCTTGAGTTTCTCGACGACGGCGCTTTTCTGGTCGGGTAGCACTTCGGCCGCAACGTCCGTGATGCCAAGGCGCCGTGCGATGGCCTGTGCCGTCGTTCGATTGTCGCCAGTCAGCATGACGACGCGCACGCCGTCGGCTTTCAGGGCTGCCAGCGCTGCTGGTGTCGAAGGTTTTATGGGGTCGGCGATCGCAATAACACCGGCTGCGCGGCCGTCAATGCCGACGAAAATTGATGTGGCGCCTTCGCGGCGCAAGTCTTCCGCTGTCGCGATCAGCTCGGAGACGTTGATCGATTGCTCACGCAGGAATGCCGCGTTCCCGATGGTGAGGCGGCGCCCGTCCACCATACCAAGCGCGCCTTTGCCGGCCGGTGCATCGAAGTCAGTAACAGATATCAGAGAGAGCTTGCGGTCTTGGGCTGCGGCGACGACCGCTGCGGCTAGGGGATGCTCGCTTGCCCGCTCGACGCTTGCGGCAAGACGCAGCAGTTCGTTCTCGTCAAAACCCTTGGCCGGGATGATAGCCGTCACCGCGGGTTTACCCTGCGTGAGCGTGCCTGTTTTGTCGACCACAAGGGTATCGACCATCTCCAAGCGTTCCAGCGCCTCCGCGTTCTTGATCAGAACGCCGGCTTGCGCGCCGCGTCCCACGCCGACCATGATCGACATGGGGGTTGCAAGCCCGAGCGCGCATGGGCAGGCAATGATAAGCACCGCAACAGCCGCGATGAGCGCATAAGTGAAGCGCGGCTCCGGTCCCCAGATGGCCCAGGCGGCGAAGGCGAGGAGCGCAACGAGAATAACGGCAGGGACAAACCAGCCAGCGACCGCGTCTGCAAGACGTTGGATGGGCGCGCGGCTGCGTTGTGCCTCGGCAACGAGTGCAACGATGCGCGCAAGCATGGTGTCGCGGCCGACGCGGTCGGCCTCAACCACGAGGCTTCCACTCTGGTTGAGCGTGCCGCCGATAACTGTGTCACCGATTTCCTTGGTCACAGGCAGCGATTCACCGGTCACCAAGGACTCATCAATTGCGCTGCGGCCCTCGCGCACGATGGCGTCGACCGGGACCTTCTCGCCGGGACGCACACGCAGGCGATCGCCGATTGTCACATCGTTTAGGGGAATTTCGCGCTCGGTTCCGTCTGTGTCGATGAGGCGCGCGGTCTTGGGCGCGAGATCGAGTAGGGCGCGTATGGCACCGCTCGTGCTTTCGCGCGCCCTCAGTTCCAGGACTTGGCCAAGCAGAACCAACACGGTGATAACGGACGCAGCCTCGAAGTAGACGGGAACCGACCCGTCCTCGTTGCGGAAGCCGGCAGGGAAGATGTCGGGGATCAGAGTTGCGGCCATGCTGTAGATCCAGGCCGCGCCGGTGCCGAGTGCGATCAGCGTGAACATGTTGAGCTGGCGGGTCTGGATCGACTGCCAGCCGCGCGCGAAGAACGGCGCACCAGCCCACAGCACGACCGGCGTGGCCAGCACGAGCTGGATCCAATTCGACGTTGTTTGCCCTACAAGGTGACCGAGCCCCATAAGATGCTGGCCCATTTCTAAGGCGAACACCGGAATCGTGAGAACGAGCGCGATCCAGAAGCGGCGCGTCATGTCGACGAGTTCGGGGTTGGGCCCTTGCTCCGCGGTCACGTCCACAGGTTCCAGCGCCATGCCGCAGATGGGGCAGGAGCCCGGGCCGACTTGGCGGATTTCCGGGTGCATCGGGCAGGTGTAGATGGCGTCCGGCGCGACCGCTTCCCGCTGACTTTCCTTCGGATCGAGATAGCGTGCAGGCTCGGCGACGAATTTTTTGCGGCAGCCGGCTGAGCAGAAGTAATAGGTGCGGCCTGCGTGGTCGGCGCGGTGCTGCGTGGTGTGGGGATCCACGTTCATGCCGCAGACGGGATCTTTCACGCCGAGCGCCCCGCCGCCCGAAGGATCGGACGGGCGTGTCTCGTGATCGTGACCTATTTGGCTGGTTTCGGCGTGGTGCGGTTTGGCAACCATGACGGCTCCACGATCAAAGGTGGGATGCTACATATAGGAACAGCCTTGTCGCAGGTTGAGAAGCACTTAAGCGACAACGCAGTCGAAAGTCGCGACGTCTGGCCAAAATATACGCGCCCGCGCACTGATCTCGGTGGGGTCGCCGGTCGTCAGCAGTGTCAACGAGCCGCCGCGATCGCCAGCGGTATAGCGCAGATGCCGCGCGAGGTAATCCTCGAAGCTGTCAGCGACAACGCCTGGCTGAGACAGGATACGTGTGAAGGGGGGCAAGTGCCGCCGGAACAGATGCTCCACCAGCGAAAAGTGTGTGCATCCGAGAATGGCGCGGTGAGGAGGCGTGCCCCCCGTTTGAGCCAACACGGCCTGAACGCCCTCTTCGACCAGGCGATCGAGCTTGGTCTCCGGCGCCCCCTCCTCAATGGCGCCAGCGAGCGTCGCGCAGATCTGCTGGACCACGGTGACCTTTGGGCATCGCTTGGATATTTCCTCAGGGTAGACGCCTGACGTGATCGTGCGTGTCGTGCCGAACACGGCGATGAGATCGGTGTTGTACTTCTGTGGATATTGCGGAGTGTCGACGGCCCAGGGCGTCTGCGTGGCTGCCTCGACCGTCGGCGCGACAATGCCAAGCACATTGTGGCCACTCCATGAGCTGAATGGCAGCCACGCTTGCTGCAAGCGCCGAGCGGCGACCGCGGTTGCCGTATTGCACCCCAGAAGCACGAGCTTGCAGCCGCTTTTGAACAACGCCTCGACGCTTTGGCGCGACAGCTCCACGACCTCGTCGGCGTCGCGGTCGCCATAGGGAACGTTGGCGTGGTCGCCAAGATACACAAAGGGTAGATGGGGAAAGCGCGCCACGAGTGCACGCAAAACGGTCAGGCCGCCCAATCCGGAATCAAAGACGCCAATCATATGTGTGTGTGCGACGCTACGGGAATGCCGTCAAGACGGGACGCGATTGGTATGCCCAATCACTCAGCGGCTTTTGAAGGCGGCCGGCCACCAGTTGGCGCCGAGGCTTCCGCATCGATTGTCTTCAGCGCAGCGAGGTTCGGCATGGCGACGGTCGAGTACCCGCAATCCACAAAGTGCACCTCGCCGGTTACGGCGCCCGACATGTCCGATAGCAGATAAAGGGCAGATCCTCCGACCTCATTGAGGGTCGGTGTCCGCTTCAATGGCGCATGCTCCCTCTGGAAATTGAAAATGACGCGCGCATCAGACACGCCCGCGCCAGATAACGTGCGCATTGGTCCTGCAGAAAGCGCATTCACGCGGATGTTCTGCGGGCCGAGATCGGCAGCGAGATAGCGCACGGAAGCTTCAAGGGCAGCCTTGGCCACACCCATAACGTTGTAAGAAGGCACCGAACGCGTGGCGCCGCCGTAGCTTAACGTGATTAGAGAGCCGCCATTGGGCATGAGGTCTACCGCGCGCTTTGCGACCTCGGTGAAGGAGAAACAGGAGATCACCATCGTATTGGTGAAGTTCTCGCGTGTCGTGTTGACATAGCGACCCGATAATTCGCGCGGGTCGGAGTATGCGAGCGCGTGAACGACGAAGTCCAGGCTGCCCCAAACCTCCTTAACGCGTGCAAAGGCTTTGTCGACACTGGCAAGGTCGAGAACATTGCACGGTTCAATGATTTCGGAGCCAAGCGTTTCGGCGAGCGGTAAGGCGCGGCGGCCGAAGGCACCATCCTGGTAAGTAAAGGCGAGCTTGGCACCCTGCCCGGCAAGTACCCTTGCGATGCCCCAGGCGATAGAGCGCTCGTTGGCCACGCCCATTATGAGGCCGCGTTTGCCGGCCATTATCGGACCCGGTTGTGCAATATCCTTCTCGGTCATGGGAGACCCCATTGTTGCGCCGAATGCGCGTCCTTGAACTTCAAACCAGCCGCTTCCGCGTTTATAATGCTTCATGTCCCGGCATCCTGAAGGAGTGCAAGTTACACTCCTTGGCGCCGTAACATGACAGTTTTAACCATTCAGACGGCGAAACACGAGCGTGGCATTTGTTCCACCGAAACCGAAGCTATTCGACATCACACAGTTAAGCTGAAGCCCGTCCTCGCGCTCACGCATGATGGGCACGCCCTCGAATGCCGGGTCGAGTTCTTCGATATTGGCACTCTCGCAGACGAACCCATTGTTCATCATCAGGAGCGAGAAAATCGCTTCCTGCGCGCCAACCGCTCCAAGCGAGTGGCCGGTGAGCGATTTAGTGGACGCAATCTTCGGCATTTTGCCGTCGAAGACGGTGCGGATGGCCTCGATCTCGCGTTGGTCGCCGATCGGCGTGCCGGTGCCGTGCGGATTGATGTAATCGATCGGGTAGCCGACGCCGTTGCCATCGAGCCCCTTCAGGGCCAGCTTCATACACCGAACGGCGCCTTCTCCCGAAGGGGCAACCATATCGAAGCCATCCGACGTGGCGCCATAGCCCGCGACCTCGCCGTAGATCTTCGCCCCGCGTGCCTTGGCGTGCTCCAGCTCCTCCAGAACGATGACGCCAGCACCGCCAGCAATGACGAACCCGTCGCGATCCTTGTCGTAGGCGCGGCTCGCACTTCCGGGGGTTGCGTTGAAATTGGAAGACAGGGCGCGCATGGCGTCGAACAGCACCGAAAGCGTCCAATCAAGATCCTCGCAGCCGCCGGCAAAGATGATGTCCTGTTTGCCCCCACTGGATCAGCTCCGCGGCATTGCCGATGCAGTGCGCCGCCGTGGAGCAAGCTGACGAAATAGAATAGTTGACCCCTTTGATCTGGTAGCTGGTCGCAAGCACAGCGGAGGGGCCCGAGCACATTGCCTTAGGCACTTCAAAGGGGCCGACCTTGCGCGGGTTCTTCTCGCGTGTCGTGTCGGCGGCCCGGACAATGGCGTGGGTGGAAGGCCCGCCAGAGCCCATGATCATGCCTGTTCGCTCGTTGACGACGTCGCCTTCCTCAAGGCCGGAATCGCGAATGGCCTGCTCCATGGCCACGTAGTTCCAGCCCACGCCCGCGTCCATGAAGCGCTTGGCCTTGCGCGGGACCTGTGATTCCCAATCGATGTCAGGTGCGCCGTGCACTTGGCAGCGGAAGCCGAGCTCGACATATTTGTCGGCGCGCACGATACCTGATTTCGCTTCGCGGAGTGAAGCGAGTACCTCTTGGCAGCTGTTTCCGATCGAGGAAACGATGCCCATTCCGGTGACGGCAACACGTCTCATCCGCTGATCTACCTTGCCTCCATAGTGACGTGCCGCAGCTTCGCCAGCCTTGGCCCAGGCGAAACGTGCACGAAAAGCTTCTCAGATCAAGAACTCACCGCGCCCGTTGCCCCTTCGGCTTCGAACAGCCCCACTCGCATGTCCGTTGCGGTGTAGATTACCTCGCCATCGGCCTTCATGACACCATCGGCGACAGCAAGCTTCAGCCTGCGTAGAATCACACGCTTGAGGTCGACGATATACTCGACCTTCTTGACCGTTGGTACGACCATACCGGTGAACTTCACCTCGCCAACGCCGAGCGCGCGTCCGCGTCCAGGTGCGCCAAGCCAGCCCAGGAAGAAGCCCGTGAGCTGCCATAGGGCATCCAAGCCAAGGCAGCCCGGCATAACGGGGTCGCCCTGAAAATGGCACTTGAAGAACCAGTCGAGCCGCTCGTTCCCCTCGACCTGGAGTTCTGCGACGATCTGGCCCTTGCCGTGCGGGCCCCCAGTTTCCGAGACCGCGGCAATTCTGTCGAACATCAGCATTGGCGGCAACGGCAGCTGGGCGTTGCCGGGGCCAAAAAGCTCGCCGCGCCCGCACGTCAGCAGATCGTCGTATTCATAGCTAGAGCGGCGTTCCGCCATGATTTTTTGCTCAATTCCCTCGTTCACCAGGGGCCCCCGAACTCACGCCTGGGCATCCCGTCGCGGCCGCCGGTTTCCTAACACACTCGGCTGCCCTTCAAAAGCCAAAGCGGCCCAACCACAAGCGACGTTCCGCCGCTTCCCGAGACGCGTGGGTCGGAGTTGCAGGTCGCCTGCGGGATCCTTATACTATACTTGATGGGTATGCTTGGAATTTACGCCTATTTTGTCTAGACAATCGAAGTCCCTGGCGCGGAAAAAAAGACAGCAATTTGGCACCGTCTTGTAGAACGCATGACTGACACGGTAACGCGAAAACATCAGAATTCGGACGCTCTCCGCACAACTAGATTGCTGCGGCAAGTCGGGTTGCGCCCCACGCGCCAGCGCCTGACGCTCGGAGCGCTTCTGTTCGAGGGCGAAGATCGACATGTGACGGCAGAGCTGCTGCACGCCGAGGCGGCGGCGATTGGGCATCATGTCTCGCTTGCCACTGTCTATAATACGCTACATCAGTTCAAGCGCGCCGGGCTGTTGCGCGAACTGGCGATCAACGGTGCCAAAGCCTATTTCGATACCAACACGTCGAATCACAACCACTTCTTCTTCGAATCCGAAGGAGAACTGCGCGACATTCCAGCCAATTCGATCCGCGTTGACGGTGTGCCTGAGCCGCCCGAGGGAACGGAGATCAGTCACATCGACGTGGTTGTGCGTGTTGTGAAGAAAGACCGCTGATCGCGCTTGCGCTGGCCGCGCGGTGGGCTAATCGATGCGCTCATTTTCGTAGACGCCCCAGAGCTTCTTCTGCTCGATGTAGCCGTGGAACTGGTCGATATTGACGCGGCACCATCGGCCGTCGCACGACGAGACGTTGACAATAACGCCTGCCTCGACCATCGCGACGGGACGTGCTTTTTCGTGATCATCCGATCTCAGTGCAACTTGCGGCGCTTTGGTGCCCTCTTTGATCTCCCAAGGCAGCACGAGTGCGGTGCGGCGCCCCGATAGGAAGGATTGCAGCACCCAGCCGGTTGCACCGTCCGCGTCGCGTATCTGGTGCCAGCCTTCGAATTCCTTGATGACCTCCAGCGGCATTCCCGCGCGGCGGTAGACCCAAACGGTGGGATAGTCGGTCCCAGGACCTTTGCGCATGTTGACCCGGCTGGATTTCAAGCTGACGTAGCGGGGAACGGCGAGGCCGCTGCCGCCGGGGAAGGTGCGGTTCTTGGCCCCGCCGGCGTGTGCCCATGCAACTGGCACCCCTGCCAGCATGGTCACCAGCATCGTGAGGATCACAGCCCTGCGCATCCTGTCCGGCATCAACATTCCTTTGCTCATCGCGTAAGGCAAAACCAAGATTCGCCGATGCGTGGCAAGTCCGGCGTCCGACGCCCTGGCGCAGAAAGGGTCACAATTCCTTTACGCAGATACCCTATCGGCCACTTTGTCATCCCAATGGCCATCTGTTAGACACGGGGGCTCAACCACGGGTGAGACCCTAGCACCGGCGGTTGAGCGGTCGCTCAACGCCAAGAATTAGGCAACATCGGAACCCCCTATGCCGAATAGCGCTCGGAAGCTCATAGTCATCGTTACGCGCAAGTTGCCTGATGTCGTCGAGACTCGAATGCGCGAGTTGTTCGACGCCAGGCTCAACGTTGACGATATGCCGATGACGCGGGCGGAGCTCACAGAGGCCTTGAAGATTGCCGATGTGCTGGTGCCCACCGTTACCGATCACATCGATCGCGCGGTCATTTCTCAGGCCGGTCCCCAGCTACGCCTGATCGCCAACTTCGGGACGGGGGTCGACAATATCGATCTTGATACCGCGCGCAATCGCGGAATCACCATCACCAATACGCCTGGCGTCCTTACCGAGGACACAGCCGATATGACCATGGCGCTAATCCTGGCCGTGCCGCGACGCCTTGCTGAGGGGGCGACCTATCTGAAGAACGCCCAGAACCACTGGGGCGGTTGGTCGCCCACGTGGATGCTTGGCCATCGCATCTACGGCAAGCGACTCGGCATCGTCGGTATGGGGCGTATCGGTCAGGCCGTGGCGCGGCGCGCAAAGGCATTTGGACTACAGATCCACTATCACAATCGGCGGCGGCTCTCACAAGCCATCGAGAAAGAGCTCGAAGCGACCTATTGGGAGAGCCTGGATCAGATGTTGACGCGGGTCGATATCGTTTCGATCAACTGTCCGCATACACCCGGCACATATCATCTCTTGTCGGCGCGGCGGCTTAAGCTGCTCAAGCCCTCGGCCTACATCGTCAACACTGCGCGCGGCGAGGTTATCGACGAGAACGAGCTGGCGCGCTTGATCGAGGCGGGCGCGATCGCAGGCGCGGGCCTCGACGTATTCGAGCACGAACCGGCGGTGAACCCGAAGATCCTGAACTCCGATCGCGTCGTGGCGCTTCCGCACATGAGTTCAGCGACGATTGAAGGCCGTATCGACATGGGCGAGAAGGTCATCATCAACATCAAGACGTTTCTTGATGGTCACACGCCGCCCGATCGTGTTCACGCGGCGATGCTCTAGAGACAATGCGGCTTGTGGCGCGCATTAGTCCGCCGTCGCAGAGGATGGTGTGACGCCGGGCGCGAGCGAATGGATCGACAGATCCTTGATCGAAGGCTTGCGCCCCGAGAGCGGATTGTCCGGGTCCCAGGCGACGTTGACCGTCTCAAAGCGTGCGGCCAGGGCGTCGTAGATTAGGAGCCGGCCGGCCAGGCTCTCACCGATCCCTAGAATTTCCTTCAGGATTTCCGTCGCTTGCAACGTGCCGATAACGCCTACGATTGAGCCCAGCACACCAACTTCGGCGCAGTTGGGCACGGTCCCCGGCGGCGGCGCCTCGGGGAAGAGGCAGCGGTACGTGGGATAGGGCGTGCCCTCTCGGGTCCGCTGGTGCGGCTTGAATGTCGACACGTAGCCGTCGAATGGCCCGACAGCAGCGAAGATCAGCGTTCGCTTAGCCAAGTAGCAGGCATCTGAAGCGAGGTAGCGGGTTTCGGAGTTGTCGGAGCCGTCGGCAACGATGTCGTAGCCGGAGATCACGTCAAGCGCATTGCTTGAATCAAGGCGGGCCTCGATCTGCTCGACCCGGACATGCGGATTGAGCCGTGTGAGTGTTGCGGCAACGCTTGCCACCTTGGGCTCGCCGACATGCGGCGTATCGTGCACGATCTGCCGCTGCAGATTGTCGAGCGACACCTTGTCGTGATCGATGATGCCGATCGTGCCGACACCGGCTGCTGCAAGGTACATCGCGACGGGCGAGCCAAGGCCGCCTGCGCCGATGATCAGCACACGGGCGGACTTGAGCTTCTGCTGACCTTGGCCGCCGACTTCCCTCAAGACAAGGTGACGCTTGTAGCGCTCTATTTCCTCGGCGGTCAGGATGTATGGTGCGTTATCCTGCATGCGTGCGAGACTACTCCCCGCAAACGTTCAGCGTCCAGGATCGGCCCAATACCCACTATGTGGCGGGCTTGGCGTCGGGATCGACAAAGAGATCGCTCGTGAAGTAACGCTCTGCGCACGATGGGGCAAACGTCACGATGGTCTTGCCGGCCATCTCCGGGCGTTCGGCCACGCTGAGCGCAGCCGCCAAATTGGCGCCAGTCGAGATGCCGCCGGGAATACCTTCGGCTTTGGCCAGCATCCGCGACACATCGAACGCCATCTCGCTTGAGACGGTGACGATCTCGTCAATGTAGTCGGTCTCCAGGATGGAGGGTATAAAGCCCGCGCCAATGCCCTGGATTTTGTGCGGTCCGCGCGGTTTGCCAGACAGCACCGGGCTTGTCGTCGGCTCCACAGCAATGATCTTCAGGTCTGGTTTGCGCGGTTTGAGCGCACGTCCGCAGCCGGTAAGCGTGCCGCCCGTGCCCACGCCGATAACGAGGACGTCGACTTTTCCTCCCGTGTCGTTCCAGATCTCTTCGGCCGTTGTTAGCTGATGCACGAGCGGGTTGGCCGGGTTGTCGAACTGTCCGGGAATGACCGCGTTGGGAAACGTCTTGGCCAATTCGTTGGCGCGCTCGACCGCAACAGGCATACCGCCAGCTGCAGGCGTCAGCTCCAGCTCCGCGCCGAGAAAGGAGAGGATCTTGCGGCGCTCAATCGACATGGATTCTGGCATAACGAGGATCAGCCGGTAGCCACGGGCTGCGGCAACGAATGCCAGGCCGATGCCCGTGTTGCCTGAGGTGGGCTCAACCAGGACCGTTTTTCCCGGTGTGATGCGCCCCTCTGCTTCCAAGGTGTCGATCATAGAGACGCCAATGCGGTCCTTCACCGACGAGAGCGGGTTGAAGAACTCCAGCTTCATTAGAATGTCGGCTTTGGACTTGGCCTGGGCCATAATCTTCGACAGCCGGACGAGGGGTGTGTTTCCGATCGTTTCGGCTATCGAGTCGTAAACCTGCCCTCTCCCCCATTTCTTGGTGGCTGCAAGCGTTTTGATTTCAGTCGTGTCGTTCATAAGGTCCTGCCTTGTCTTGTCCGTTCCCGCCCGTTTTTTCTGACGTGGCTTCTTGCGGCCAACATTCATAACTTCAAGGGTATCACGAAGTACAACCGTTTCGAGTGACGAACGCACTCAGGCCGTCACCGTTGGCCTCCATCACCGCTGCGCGAACGAGATTTTACCGATGTCTTCTTTGCGGGTACCGCTTTCTTTTTTTCGGCAGTTTTGCGGGCCTGTTTGGCTTTCGCAGGCGCGGATCCAGTCGATCCGAAGCCGCCTTGGCCGCGTGCCGTATCGGAGACATTCGCGACCTCAACGAGATTGGCGCGCGCCACAGGCGCAATGACCAGCTGAGCGATACGTTCGCCTCTGCGGATTTCAAACGGCGCATACCCCAGATTCGCGAGTACGACCGACCCCTCGCCACGATAGTCGCTGTCTATGGTGCCGGGGCTGTTGAGAACAGTGATCCCGTAGTTGAGCGCGAGGCCGGAACGCGGGCGCACCTGCGCTTCGTACCCTGCCGGCAGTTCGAGGATCAGCCCGGTCGGCACGAGTGCACGCGCGCCCGGCGCGAGCGTGAGCGGGTGTTGGGTATCGATAGCAGCGACGAGGTCGAGACCGGCGGCACCCTCCGATTGGTAAGCCGGCAGGGGCAGGTTCAGCGCATGCTCAAGCCGCACGACGCGCACGCGGATGCCAGCCGTTTTACGCGCCGCTGTCATTCCGCTGCCGCCGTCGTTCGTCTCAAGTGTTCGGCTGCTCGCAGCATCAAACGTTCGGCTACCTCGTCCTTCGACATTTGCGGCCAGCTCTCTACGTTCTCTGGGGTCACAACGTGCACGGTATTGTTGTCGCCGCCCAGAACACGCGTCGTCGATGACACGTCATTGGCTATGATCCAATCCGCCCCCTTGGCTAATAGCTTCTTTTTGGCATACGCGATCACGTCGCGCGTTTCCGCAGCGAAGCCGATGACGTGCTGTGGCCGTTCTGCTTCAAGATTGGCGACGGTCGCGAGAATATCAGGGTTCTCAACGAGATCGATGACAGGGCGGTCGCCGGTTTTCTTGATTTTCTGGCGGGGTATGGTGGCCGATCGCCAGTCTGCGACGGCGGCAGCGAACACTGCAATATCGGCCGGCAGACCACGGCGCACGGCTTCGAGCATTTGCTGAGCGGTTTCCACGTGGACGGTCTTTATGCCCTCCGGATCGGGGAGCGTGACCGGGCCGGTGACGAGTGTCACGCGCGCACCGAGCGCGAATGCGGCCTGGGCAATGGCATGGCCTTGCTTTCCCGATGAGCGGTTAGCGATATAGCGCACGGGATCGATTGGCTCGTGCGTGGGTCCGCTGGTCACCAGTACATGGCGACCGGTCAGCGGCCGCTTGGCGCGCAGGGGCGTGACGGAGCGCGCGATAGGGCTGTTTGCGAGGTGCGGTTCTGCCGCCGCGATGATCTCGGGCACTTCGGCAAGCCGTCCAGGACCGGCCTCGTCGCGTTCGGCCATCTCGCCCACGTTCGGCCCGACGAAATGAATGCCATCGTTTTTGAGCTGCTTGACGTTTCTCTGGGTTGCAGGGTGCAGCCACATGCGCGGGTTCATCGCCGGTGCCACCAGGACGGGCTTGTCGGTCGCCATCAAAATGGTGCTGGCCAGATCGTCGGCATGCCCACCAGCCATCTTGGCCAACAGATCCGCCGTCGCAGGCGCAACGATCACAAGATCGGCCTCGCGGGAAAGGCAGATGTGGCCGATCTCGCGCTCGTCGTTCAGGTCAAAAAGGTCCGTGAAGACACGATCGCTGGTCAACGCTCCGACGGAAAGCGGCGTGACGAACTCAGCCGCCGCTCGCGTCATGACGGCGCGTACGGATACACCCTGTTCGCGCAAGCGGCGGACGAGGTCCAGGCACTTGTAAGCGGCAATGCCGCCACCGATGATGAGTAAGATGCGGTTCTGCTTCACATTCAACGCCGGGGAGTGGGGGTCCGAAAGCATCTCAGCCTAACACAAGAGAGGGTCCAAATGGGTTAAGTCGGGCCAAACCTGCCTCGCTCACGGCCCCGCTCGGAGGCCAAAGTTAGCCGACAGACGACAACCCGTGCGAATGCCGCATTTCTGTTCAGTCGGGACTGTATTGGCCTCCCGCCAATGCCCTTCCAAACGACAACGTGTCATGCGCTTGGGCAGTGGATACATCGTCGGAAATCCTTAGGCTCAACGTGGGATATACCTCGGTCGTTCTTCCGGAAGGCCGCGTGTACGGATTTACTGTAATTCGAATAAAGAAGATGCACGAGTCTGCTTGACGCAGTTGCCCAGCTCGCACATTGTGCCGCAGCCGACGAATCATGGATCAGACCGTTCGGTCTCCAAAAAAATCAAAATGGTCCAAGTCTAGGGAATTGATCTCAAGCGGGGGGATGCCATTGGCATCACCCCCGCATTTCGTTTTCCCCACATTGATGACCTTCCACAGCTCGATTGCGCACCAGTCAAAGCGGGCGGGTGCAAGGCTGCCATCGCTTTGTCGCAAAGCCTGAGGAGCTTGCGGCGGCAAAGTCGACGCGGCACACTTTGGCGGCCATGGATGCGAATGGACGAATGAGGGGGCGACTCGGTGTCTGCCGGTTCCGATCAATTCGAAAAGGCTCAGCCTAAAGGGCGTGCGCGCCGGTTCCCCGCGTTGGCGCTCTCGCTGTGGGCGTTGATCGCCTTTGCGATCCCGCTCATCGTCCAGCCGCTTAATCTCATTGATTTCATAAGCTTCCCGCTGGGCTTTTACATGCTCGCTCAGGGCGTGCTGATTGCCTTCTTGCTCATCGCGATTGTCTCGGCACGGCGCCAAGATCGCATCGATGCGCGAGAAGGTTGGGACGATTAAGGGCACGGGGTCCATGGCGTCGAAACAAGACAGCTCGATTGCGCAGACTGGATGGCGCCTTGTCACGATGGCACTGCTGCTTGCTTCCGGCGTTGGCGTGGCGGCGTTGCTGCTTCTGCTCCTCATGAAACTATGGCCCGGTCTTGCGGGCATCAATGCGGGCTTCTTTATCTTGGGCGCTGCATTGGCGCTGAGTATTGCCTTGCTTGCACCGAAGCTGGAAGCTTTCGCGCCGGATGCGCGAAAGCTCGGCGCGCCGCCCTTCTTTCGCGGACTGGCTCTCAGCATTGACACGATTTCGGCGGCGTTCGTATTCGGTCTCGTTGGCGCCGTCTTCGCGTGGGGCCAGGACGGCCTTGCTTTCGTGCTGGGTCTTGGCGCGGGATATCTACTGCTTCAGCTTCTCATCGCGCCGCGACTGCCGTGTTTCAAAGCGACGTCGATACCTGCATTCTTCGCCGAACGGTATGGGGGACTGGCTCCGCGGATCTTCTCAAGCGCGATTGTTGTCGTCTCGATGGCGGCCCTGCTCGTTGCCCAATTGCTTGCGGCCGGTCTCATCGGCGCGCGCCTCCTCGGGCTGGAGTTTCAGGTTGCCGTCTTTATTGGAGCCGTCGCGCTGCTGTTGTGCTTCTTGCTGCGTCAGATGGCGGTCACGGCCTGGGTCAGGGGCATTCTCTTCCTATTTCTGCTGGCAGCTTTTCTCGCCCCCCTCATCACGCTTGCGTTGCAAAAGTACGGGCTGCCCGTGCCCCAGATCGCCTACGGCAAGGCTCTTTGGCAGATCCAGAACCTCGAGGAATCTCTGCTTGAGCAAGAGCTGGCAGACCCCGTTTTCATGAAGCCGATGCTCACGTCGTTTTTGACGCTGAGCCCTTTGAATTTCTTTGGCATCGTTGTGGGACTGGCCGCCGGATTGGCGTCTTTGCCGAGCGTGCTGTCGCGACACATGCTGATTGGGCCGGTGCGCCAAGCGAGATGGTCGACCGTCTGGGCGCTGCTCGTCGCCGGTCTGCTTCTCGCAGCCCTCCCGGCCTGCGCGGCCTTCACCAAGCTCAGTCTTTACGCGTCGATTGCTGAAGGGATGAAGCTCGTTGATCTGCCGGCCTGGATCTTTGCCTATGGCAAACTCGGACTGGTTCAAATCTGCGGCCAAGTTGCGACCGACGCCGCCACTGTTGCGCGCGCCTGCGCCGGCGTGCCGGATGGAAACGGTATGTTGCGACTCCAGGATTTGACCCTGCATACGGACATGATCGTTCTCGCGATGCCGGAGATCACCGGGCTGTCGCACTGGTTCACCGGGTTCATCACCTCGGCCCTCCTTGCGACGGCTCTGGCCGCTGCGAACGGCCCGCTGCTGACTATCGTCCAGACATTCGTCGGGGATGCGCAGTCCGAGGGCCATCCCGCTCCGATCTCAACGTGGCTCGCCCCTCGCGCGATCGCTGCCCTCGCCGTCGCCGCAACGGCCTTTGCTGCAACGACGCGACCGGGCAGCATCCTCGACGTGGCGACTTGGGCCTTCACGCTTTCCGCTGCTGGCCTATTCCCCGCGCTTGTATTCGGACTGTGGTGGAAGCGGGCGAACGCCTGGGGCGCGTGTGCCGCAATGCTTTTCGGCTTTGCGATCTGCCTCTGCTACCTGGTGGCAACGCGCTTCTTCGCCGTAAGCTTCTGCGAGACGTGGGGCTTTCTCTCCAACTCCGGACCGATGGTGGTGGAGACCTTTAATGAGCTGAAACAAGCATGGATGGCCACCGAGCCCGGCGCGGCCAAGGGTGCGGTATGGGCGACGCTCGATGGTCACGCGCAGACGATGGCTAATTGGTGGGGCGTGCCGAATCTCGCTGCGGCTCCTTTGGCGCTGCCCGTGGGATTCATCGCAATTCTCGCCGTGTCGTTGGCCACGTCGGCTGGCGCGGGCGATCGGTCCTGACAGAGGCAATGCCGTTTGCAGGGCAACGCGTTCCTAACGCCTCCCGTGCTAACATCGGCATTCACGCAGGGTAGGATGCTCGTTTCGCCCGAAACCCATCGTGCACCTAGAGCCTATTCGATGAACAAGAGCTCATCGAATAGGCTCTCGTTCTTTGTTTTTACGCATTTTCCTGGCGGAAAACCGCACACACTTTTCCTGAAAATGCTCTAGCCGGTAAAAGGACACCATGATCTACGATCTGGCTGTTATCGGCGGTGGCATCAACGGCGTGGGTATTGCGGCCGACGCGGCCGGGCGTGGCCTTTCCGTGCTGTTGGCCGAAATGGGCGATCTTGCGAGCGGGACATCCTCGCACAGCTCAAAGCTCGTCCATGGTGGCTTGCGTTATCTGGAGTACTTCGAATTCCGGCAGGTGCGTAAGGCGCTGCAGGAGCGCGAAGTGCTGCTCGCCAAGGCGCCGCACATCATCTGGCCGCAGCGCTTCGTGCTCCCGCAAGTGCCCGGTGGCCGGCCGTGGCTTTTGCTGCGCGCTGGGCTCTTTCTTTACGATCATTTGGGCCATCGCCAGCGTATGCCGGCCTCGCGCTCTGTGGATCTAAGGCACGATGCCGCCGGCGGGCCCTTGCGCGGCGATCTGACAAGTGGGTTCACCTATTGGGATTGTCACGTCGATGACGCGCGCCTTGTCGTGCTCAATGCGCGCGCGGCCGCGCAAAAGGGTGCTGTAATCGAAACACGCACGCGCGTTGAGGCAATGATTGCCGACGGTGCCCTATGGCACCTTACGCTGAAAGGGCGCGCTGGGACTCGTGAGGTGCGTGCACGGGCTCTCGTCAATGCCGCCGGTCCTTGGGTTCAAGACGTAGAGAACAGGTTTGGCGGCGGCGACCATCCCGTCAAAGAGCCGCTTCGACTTGTCAAAGGCAGCCACATCGTGGTGCCGCGTATTGCGGGCGCGCATGACGCCTACGTCTGTCAGAGCGCCGACGGGCGAGTCGTGTTTGCGATCCCCTACGAAAAGCGCTTCACGCTTATCGGCACAACTGACATTCCCTTTTCTGGAGATCCAGCGGACGCGGCGATCGGAGAGGACGAGGAGGACTATCTTCTCAATCTAGCGAACCAATTCTTCGCGCGACCGCTGACGCGCGCCGACATCGTCTGGAGGTACTCAGGCGTGCGCCCGCTTTACGATGACGGCAAATCTGCCGACCCATCCTCTGTGTCGCGTGGCTACCGCTTCGAATTAAGCGCGGAACCGGGTAAGCCGCCGCTGCTGACCGTACTCGGAGGCAAGCTTACCACCTACCGGCGTTTGGCTGAGGCAGCTCTTGCAAGGTTCGCACCCCACCTGCCACCCATGGGACCGGCGTGGACGGCAAACGCAACTTTGCCTGGCGGTGATCTTGGTGAGGGCGGCCTGTCCGGATTCGTGCAGCGATTGTGCATGAGCCGTCCGGCCTTCGATGCAGATTTCCTCGATCGCCTCGCGCGCCGCTATGGATCATTCGTCGATGATGTTTTGGGTGATGCGAAACGAGAGCCGGATCTGGGCGCTGCGTTGGGCGGCGGCCTGACGGAGCGGGAGGTCTGCTACCTTATCGACCAGGAGTGGGCATGTGAGCCTGACGACGTGTTATGGCGGCGCACCAAGTGCGGCTTGCACATGACGGCGGATGAGCGCCGCGCCGCAGCGGAGAAAATTGCAAAACTGTTGTGAGGCTAAGGAGTCTAGTTGGGTCTCTGCAGACCGTATTGTGGGCTGAGCATTCCGTTCCTCGGATACAGGCCAGGACGCAAGCTGGGCTCTTTCCACGGCCCACGCATGTTGATGACCACGCGCGGCTCAGGCCTTGCGTCTTCGGCTGCGTCGGCCGCCGGCCGGTCGCCGATCACCAGGCTGAGATCCAACATTCGCGCAGAAAGATTGATCGCGCCTTCTGCCTCCACCGCGCGCTCACCGGCCGTTGCCCAGACTCTCTCGGTGCGAATGACTCCATTCACAACTGCAAAGCGTGCGTCGAGGTGGTCGACGGGCATAGTGCCCGTGCTAGCCGTTGTCCAAGTGTTCTGCGCTTCGGGTGACGTCACCGCGGCGGAAAGCTGATCGATATCGAGGCCGATGCTTCCGCCGTCAGCCATGGTCACGGAAAGTTTGCCGCTGAGCGAGTTGAGCAGGCTCGTGCCGGTGTCGCCGGTTGCCGAAATTTCGATGATCGCATTCCCCCGGCCTTGGATCGTGGCGTGACCGAAGATCGCCTGCGCCGCGCGGCCGATATCCAAATCCTCGAGCTTGCCGCGGATGTCGTAGCTGGGCTGGGGCCCATTCATGTCGATGCGCAGCTGGCCGCCACCGCGCGTGCCGTCGTCGATTTCCAACTCGGCAATGTCGGCAATCATCTTGCCGCCCTTCAGCGAGATCGTCGCTGCGCTGCTCCCAATGGTCACGCCAGGAACGACGACGCTGTCCGAAGAGATGCGCAAGTCGGCGTCAATGGCTTTCACGAGCGGGAAATTGAGGTCAGTAGCAGTGCTCACCAGTGAAAGCAGGCTCTCGCCAGATGTTTGTGCGACGTCGTCGCCAGAACGAAAGTAAGTGGTGAGGTCGAGCGTCTTAAATCCGAGTGTGCCTTCAATCGCGGGATGCTCGCCGCTGAAGTTGACCGACAACGTGCCTGTGGCCTCATTGCCATCCATCTGCACCACCGCATCTTGGAACGTGATGGTGCGATTGACCCACTCAAGTTGGCCTTTGGCGCGGAAGTCCTTAAATCCGAGGCTTGAAGGCCAAGTGACTCCGATCCAGTTGGCGGCCTCCTGCAAACTAGGAATTTTCAAATCGCCCTGCTGCGAAAGCAGCCGCGGGTTCGCTCCAAGCATGTAGTAGCCGTCGAAATCGGCTACGAGCAATCGGCTTTTCAGCGAGACGCTGACCAGACGTGCGCCGCTCTTAGCGTCGAGGTTGGTAGCAAACGTCGTATCGAAGGAAACCTTTTCGCCGCGAAAGATAAATGAGCCTTCCGCATGGACAATACCTTCCCGATTCGATGTGACATCGGCTGTCACGTCATGAAGCGCAAGGGTGCTGCCGTCGGTCAACTTCAGGTGAACCGTGCTGTCGCTCACGGTTAGGGAGTCGAATTTCAAATCCTGGAATATCGCGACCAGTGGCGCCACGCCACCAGGCGTCGCCTTGTTCAAGGTGGTTATTCCAGACCCCGAGAAGTCGGCAGAGAGCTTTGCATCCTTGAGGGCAATGCGCGAACTGCTGCCCGTAATAAACCGCGCAAGCATTTCGCCGCTGCGCGCCAGACCGGTGCTGTTTTTGGGTATGGAAATCGTTCCGCTTTCCAGTTCGACGAGCGGCGTTTGAAGCAGCCGAACGGGAGAGCTGAGGCTATAGCTGTCGGTCGAGGCGGCAAAGACGGCAGCGCTCTTGAGCGACAGACCGGGATGATGGCCGCCAATGAAGACGGGCGCTGCTACAAGACCTATCAGGCTGCACAAAATCGCGACTGACACCAAAAAGCGCCGCAGCGATTGCCTGGGGGTTTTCATGGACCCTGCCGTCTTAGCGTACGCCACTCGTTGCCAGCCCAC
>PVMK01188341.1_pt1 | contig 18922 bp, 17 predicted proteins | sample 1853481 | NCBI WGS metagenome assembly PVMK01 (sample SAMN08533507, study PRJNA380276) | Marine sediment metagenome, whole genome shotgun sequencing project. | reverse complement strand
CACCTGAAACCTTTCCAGTCCTGACAGATGATGAGCACACAGGAGCAGAAATGAGGGTGTTGGCTGGAGATATCGGTGGGACCAAGACGCGCCTGGCAGTGTTCGATGTTCAGGGCACGCACCTGGAGACCGTGACGGAACGCAGCTATTCCAGCAGCAGCTATAGCGGATTGGAAGACATCGTCCGGGATTTCCTCGGTGGTGAAAGTGCCGGTTGCCGGCAGGCCTGTTTCGGCATTGCAGGCCCCGTCTTACGCGGGCGGGCACAGGCCACGAATCTGCCATGGATTGTTGAAGAACAGGCCCTGGCGGCGTTGTTCGGATTTGAGCGCGTCGCGCTTATCAACGACCTCGAGGCCAATGCCTGGGGAATCGGTGCCTTGCGCGAGAACGACTTTTGTCCACTCAATGCAGGCAGCCCCGATGCCGGGGGTAATGCCTGCATCATATCTGCAGGTACCGGACTCGGCGAGGCGGGCCTGTACTGGGACGGACAGCGCCATTGGCCGTTTGCCTGCGAGGGCGGCCACGCGAATTTCAGCCCGTCAAGCGACCTGGAAATTGCGCTGCTCGAATACCTGCGTGAGCGCTTCGGGCGCGTGAGCTGGGAACGGGTTGTTTCGGGTATGGGTCTCGTCAATGTGCATGACTTCCTGCGATCACACCGGGGCGCACCTGCACCATCCCGGTTACGCGAAGAGATGTCGGCGGGAGACCCGGCTGCAGCCATCTCCAGGCCGCAATGGACGATCGGGACTCCCTGTGTGCCGAGGCGCTGGACCTGTCTATTTATCTTTACGGTGTGGAAGCGGGGAACCTTGCCTTGAAGATCATGGCCACCGGCGGGGTCTATCTGGAGGCGGTATCGGGCCCAAAAACCTCGAGCGGCTCAAAGGCCCGTTGTTCATGCAGGGCTTTCTCGACAAGGGGCGCATGCAGCCGCTGCTGGAGGCCATGCCGGTAAAGATTATTCTCAACGACCGCACCGCGCTTTACGGACCCGCGTTGTACCTAGCGGCCGTCAAGGAAGGAACAAACGGCAGGACTGACGGGTAGGTGAACCGTTTTAAAAAAGCAGCTTCGTATCTTTAATGAATTCGTAAAAAGGTTGCTTTTCTGACTTTTTACGAGATTATCATCTTTAATCCCGAAAAAAAAGGAGAATAGAAAAATGACAGAACATTGCGATATTGGACTCATCGGTCTGGCCGTGATGGGTCAGAATCTAATTTTGAATATGGCCGACCATGGTTATCAAGTGGCCGCTTACAACCGGACAACCAGTAAAGTTGATGAATTCATAGCGGGTCCGGCTCAAGGCAAGTCAATTGTGGGCTGCTCCAGCCCCGAAGAACTTGTAAAAAACCTCAAGCGACCCCGGCGCATTATGATGATGGTAAAGGCGGGCGAGCCTGTGAGTCAGACTATCAAGCAGTTTGTACCGCTGCTGGAACCCGGGGACATCATCATTGATGGCGGCAACTCCTATTATCCCGACACCGAAAGGCGGCTCGAAGAACTCGAAACGACCGGAATTCTGTACCTGGGAGCCGGGATTTCCGGCGGTGAGGAGGGCGCGCGTCATGGTCCCAGCATTATGCCCGGCGGGTCTGAAGATGCATGGCCCCACGTAAAAGCCATCTTCCAGGGGATCTCTGCCAAGGTGGGTCCCAACAATGACATTCCCTGCTGCAAGTGGATCGGTGCCGGTGGGTCCGGTCACTATGTAAAGATGGTTCACAACGGCATAGAATACGGCGATATGCAGCTCATCTGTGAAGCCTACAGCCTTCTTAAGGACGGCCTGGGTCTTTCCAATGATGAATTGTATGATGTTTTTTCCCGGTGGAATGCGGGTGATCTCGACAGCTACCTGATTGAGATCACAAGAGACATCTTCTCGGTTGTGGATCCGAAGACTGGAAACGCTCTGGTCGATATGATCCTGGACAAGGCGGGTCAAAAGGGAACCGGGGTCTGGACTGCCCAATCCGCTCTCGATCTGTTCGTTCCGACGACGTTGATAACTGAAGCGGTGTTCGCCCGTAACCTGTCGGCTTTGAAAGAGATGCGCGTCCGAGCAAGCAAGATTCTCTCCGGACCGGAGGCTGCCATAGAAGAGTTCCGTGAATCGGTCAACCGCGAAGAGTTCATCGAGTCGGTTCGACAGGCCCTTTATGCTTCTAAGATCTGCAGCTATGCCCAGGGATTCTTCGAGATGCAGGCTGCGGCGGAAAAATATGGCTGGGATTTGAAATATGGTGAAATTTCACTGCTCTGGCGGGGTGGATGCATTATCCGGGCCGCTTACCTGGAACGGATTAATGAAGCATTCAACCGGGATCCTGAATTGGAAAACCTGTTGCTCGATCCTTACTTCAAAGAGGCGGTGGAATCGAGCCAGAAAGGCTGGCGCAATACCGTAAGCACAGCAGCCCGGATCGGGATTCCAATTCCGGCAATCAGCGCCGGCCTAACCTATTTCGACGCTTATCGATGTGAGCGACTGCCCCACAACCTGCTGCAGGCCCAGCGAGATTATTTCGGAGCGCACACCTATGAACGGCTCGATGAGGAGGGTGTTTTCCATTCAGACTGGATAGGAATGCGGCGTGAGCCGGAATGAAGAAAGACACAATGAAGATTTCACCGTTGCATGCCGGCGTCCAGCACTATGCCTGGGGAGACAAAAATTTCATTCCTGATCTTCTGGGAATCGATAATCCGGAAGGCAGGCCCTTTGCGGAGCTCTGGATGGGCACCCACCCCGACCTCCCATCTAAAATTGAGGTAAAAGGCCGACCGGTAGCCCTCAACGATTTCGTCACGGCATCGGCCGAAGAGGTCCTTGGACCGGCATCACGCGAGAATTTGGAGGCAACTGCCATATCTCTTTAAGGTCCTTTCGGCTGGGCACCACTTTCCATCCAGACGCACCCATCGAAGGAGCGCGCCAGGGAAGGTTTCGCCCGCGAGGATGCGGCCGGCATTTCGCATTCTGCCGGGCATCGAAACTACCGCGACACCAACCACAAACCGGAGCTGATCGCTGCCCTCACGGAATTCTATGGGTTGAAAGGCTTCCGGCCATTGGCGGAGATCGCCCAGGTCCTGACCGACGTTCCCGAGTTCCGGTCATTGTGGCCGGATTTCGAACCGACCACCGCCGGCCTCAAGTCGCTCTATGAGAAGATCATGAATCTTTCCCAGGACCGTGTGGATGCCCTTTTAGACCCCATCATAGGGCGGCTGACGGATGCCGACAGGAAAAGAACGTTTACCCGGGTAGACAGGGAGTATTGGATCCTCCGGGCGGATAGGGAATATGCAAAGGGAGGCCATCGGGATCGCGGGATCTTCTCCATGTATCTGCTGAATCTGGTCCATCTCGAACCTGGAGAAGCCATGTATCTGCCTGCCGGGATGCTTCATGCCTATCTGGAGGGGTCGGGCATGGAAATCATGGCCAACTCGAACAACGTGATCCGAGGAGGGTTAACCTCCAAACACGTTGACGTCCCTGAACTATTAAACAATGTAATCTTTGAAGGGTCGGAGCCTGAAATCCTTCAACCTGCCCGACTACCGGGCAGCCGGGAATGGGTATTCAAGACACCCGCCCGCGAGTTCGAACTGCGGCGTATCGAGGTCACAGAGGAGCAGCCGCACCAAAATGGGGCAGACCACAGCGCAGACATTCTCATTCTGGTGGATGTGAATACAGATGCCCGGGTGATGGTGGCCTCCGGTGAGCAAAGCCTGGATCTGCGAAAGGGTGGTGCTTTTCTTGCTCGTTACGGCGTGGCCTATACCATCAGTACCAACCGTGCGGCGGTACTATACAAGGCCACCGTGCCCCAAAATCCGCGCGAGTAAAGATCCGGGTCCAGCTTCCGGCCCCGCCTCCGGCTCGTAGACTCGATCCTACGGGTCGGAGAGAGGGGTGATATGGATGATTACCTTTACCAGCAGTGTTCAGGTGTCAGGAATCCAATGATTTAGGAATTAAGGAATTCAGGAATTGAGGAATTCAAATATTCAGAAATTAGATCGACAGAATGCCTTCAATACCTAAATTCCTGAATTCGCAATTCCTCAATTAATGCTTGCCGACACCTGACACCTGAGTGCCAGTGGCCAATTATTTTGCAAATATGGGATAAATCCATATTTACAACCACTTAACCAATCAACCTCACTGCAAGTCCGCCTTCAGTCTGGCGGATCAACCAATCAACAATATCTGGAATAGGAGGACATGATGCAATCTTTTGATATCAAGCCAAAACGTCGGGCGAAAAACATTGGATTCATATCTACCCGCCTTGCGGGTACGGATGGTGTTTCACTTGAAACGGCAAAATGGGCCGACGTCTTTGAGGCCGATGGGTTCAGCTGCTTTTATTTTGCAGGTGAGCTTGATCGCCCGAAAGAGTCTTCATACCTGGCCGAAGAGGCCCATTTCACCCACCCTGAGATCGAGGAGATTCAAGGAAAGTGTTTTGGTGTGACCAAACGTGACCGTTCCTTAACACGCAAGATCGAGGAAATCAAAGAAAAGCTGAAGGATGACATCTATGCCTTTATTGAAAAATTCGAAATCGATATCCTGATTCCGGAAAATGCCCTGACGATTCCCATGAACATCCCCCTGGGGCTGGCCATCACAGAAGTCTTGATAGAAACGGAGATGCCTGCTATCGCCCATCACCACGACTTTTACTGGGAACGGGACCGGTTTATGACAAATGCGGCCTGGGATTATTTGAATATGGCCTTTCCGCCCAATCTCCCCTCCGTCCATCATACCGTTATCAACTCGTTTGCCGCGGAGCAGTTAAGCCTTCGGACCGGGATTACGTCTGAGATTAATCCTAACGTCATGGATTTTGAGAATCCGCCGCCGCCGCCTGATGACTATGCAAGGGATGTGAAAGAAGCCCTTGGTATCGAAGAGGATGAGCTTTTCATCCTCCAGCCGACCCGGATTGTGCAGCGGAAGGGCATCGAACATGCCATCGAACTGATCAGCAGGCTGGGGATGAAGGCCAGACTTGTGATCTCCCATTCAGCCGGCGATGAAGGGCACGACTATGAAGACCGGCTGAGGGAATATTCCGAACACATGAATGTCAATACCCTTTTTGCCTATGATGTGGTGGATGATAATAGGGGAACCACGGAAGATGGAAGGAAAATCTACACCTTGAGCGATATCTATCCCCATGCGGACCTGGTCACCTATCCTTCTATCTTTGAAGGTTTCGGTAATGCTTTTTTGGAGGCCCTTTACTTTCGCAAACCCATTATGGTCAACACCTATTCCATTTACACCAAGGATATAAAGCCAAAGGGATTCTTAGCGATCGAGATGGACGGGTATGTCACACAGGCGGTTGTTGATCTGACCAAAAAGGTTTTGTCGGATCCTGATCTCTGTCAACAGGCGGTTGATCGCAACTATGAAATAGCAAATCAGAACTTTTCCTATGCGACGCTGCGACGACGGCTCAAGAATTTTATTGGAGAGCATCCCTGGTTGTTTTGAAAGAATAAAAGTATAAGGAGCACCAATCATGCATACCACAGTTGAAAACGTTACCCGCCGAATTGTCGAGCGCAGCAGGAAAAACCGTGAACCGTATCTGCAACGGATGGAAGCGGCCCGGGGCAACGGCGTATTTCGCAAAAAACTGCCCTACTCCAATTTTGCCCACGACCTTGCCGGTTGTGGGGGCGGCTGCCGCACGGCCCTGCTTGAGGATGATGTACCCAACATCGGCATTATTTCATCCTATAATGATATGGTATCGGCCCACCAGCCCTACGAGGTGTACCCGGCGATCATCAAGAAGGCGGTTGCCGAAGCCGGGGGTACGGCCCAGTTTGCCGGCGGCGTGCCGGCCATGTGTGACGGGATTACCCAGGGGGAGCCGGGCATGGACATGAGCCTGATCAGCCGGGACGTGATTGCCATGTCCACGGTTATCGGCCTGTCCCACAACGTTTTTGACGGAGCGCTGTTGCTGGGCGTCTGCGACAAGATCATGCCCGGTCTGCTCATGGGCGGGCTTCAATTCGGGCACCTGCCCATGATCCTGATCCCCGGGGGGCCCATGACATCCGGCCTGCCCAATAAAGAAAAAGCGAAGGTTCGTGAACTCTTTGCCGAAGGCAAAATAGGTCGCAAAGAAATGCTGGCCGCTGAGGTCAAGGCCTATCACAGTCCCGGCACATGTACCTTTTACGGTACCGCCAACTCCAACCAGCTGATGGCGGAAATGCTGGGCATGCACCTGCCCGGTGCCTCCTTTGTCAATGCCGGAACGAAACTGCGTGACGCCCTGACCCGGTCAGCGGCCAAACGGGTTACAGCCATGACCCATTTAGGCGACGACTACCTACCGCTTGCCCGTGTGATCAGCGAAAAATCGGTGGTCAACGCCATGGTCGGGTTGCTGGCCACCGGCGGTTCCACCAACGAGACCATGCACCTGGTGGCCATTGCCCGGGCAGCCGGTATCCGTATTGACTGGAATGATATTGCCGAACTTTCCGACAATATTCCTCTGCTTGTGCGCATCTATCCCAACGGGTCCGGTGATATCAACTCCTTCCAGGAGGCCGGCGGCATGTCCCTGCTCATCCGGGAACTCTTAAAAGGCGGGATGGTCCATGAAGAAGTACAGACCGTTGCCGGATTTGGCCTGAGCCGGTATCTGGAAGAACCTGTTCTTGAGGGTGACGATGCAGTCTGGCAGGATGGCCCCAAACAGGCCACAGATCCGGAAGTCATTGCACCGGTCAACAAACCCTTTGAGATAATCGGCGGCCTCAAGATCCTGTCCGGCAATCTGGGCCGGGCGGTCATGAAGATCTCTGCCCTGGCTGAGGGAGGAAAAACCCTGGTGGAAGCACCGGCCATGGTTTTTAACAGCCAGCATGAACTGGAAGAGGGCTTTAATGATGATAAATTAAACCGGGACCTGGTGGCAGTTGTCCGTTTCCAGGGCCCCCAGGCCAATGGTATGCCGGAGCTGCATAAGCTGATCACCTATCTCTCCATCATCATGGACCGCGGCTATACAGTTGGTCTGGTCACGGATGGGAGATTGTCAGGGGCCTCGGGCAAGGTTCCCTTTGCAATTCACTGCACGCCGGAGGCCTTCTGCGGCGGTATGCTCGGCAAAGTTCAGGATGGTGATATTATTCGGATGGATGCCCACAACAGCGTTCTGGAACTGAAGGTGGATGACCGGGAACTGGCTGATAGAGAATACGCTGCCCCTGACCTTGATAGCCAGCGCTACGGTTTGGGCCGCCAGATCTTTGCACCCTTGCGCAAAGATCTGATGGGCGCAGAACAGGGCGCCAGTTCTATCTTCTCGTATGTGGCTGAAAGCTGCAAAGTGGTCTTGCCCGCGGGGAAGTAAAGATCCGGGTCCAGCTTCCGGCACCGCCTCCGGCTCGTTGAGCCTACAGCTCGGAGAGAGGGGGTGGCATAGGCGATAACATTTACCCACAGTGCTAAGGTTTCAGGTTTCGGGTGTCAGGTGTCAGGAATCCAATGATTTAGGAATTAAGGGATTCAGGAATTGAGGAATTCAAATATTCAGAAATTAGATCGACAGAATGCCTTCAATCCCTAAATTCCTGAATTCGCAATTCCTCAATTAATGCTCGCTGACACCTGAAACCTGACACCTGACACCTAATGAAATATAGGAGAATACTATGTCAAATTCAAAACACTGGAAGATAGCGCCGCTGGACGTCCTTAATGCCGGACCGGTTGTGCCGGTGATAGTGATAAAAAAAATCGAGCAGGCGGTTCCCCTGGCTCAAGCACTGCTGGGAGGCGGTGTTAAGGTCCTGGAAGTCACCCTGCGCAGTGAGGCGGCAATTGATGCCATTCGTCTGATCAGCCGAAAGGTTCCCGGAGCTATAGTCGGTGCCGGCACAGTTGCCTCACCCGAAGATCTTGAAGCGGTTGCAGAGGCGGGCGCTGTCTTTGCCATAAGCCCCGGTTTGACCCCGACCCTGCTTGATGCTGCCAACCAGGGCCCGATTGCCCTGATCCCAGGCATCTCCACCGCCTCTGAGCTGATGTTGGGTATGGAAATGGGCTATACCGAGTTTAAATTCTTTCCGGCCGAGGCAGCAGGCGGTGTCCAGATGCTAAAATCCATCGGCGGCCCCTTTCCACATATCACCTTCTGCCCCACCGGCGGAGTTTCTCCCGAAAATTTCAATGACTACCTGGCCCTTGCCAATGTCGCCTGCGTCGGCGGTTCCTGGATTGTGCCTTCCCGGGAGATAGAGATGCAGAACTGGGACACCATAACCAAACTTGCCGAAAATGCGGTGGTAGAAAGCCGGAGATAACTGGTAGCCGACATAACTCTCAAAGCTTAAGAGGAATATGAGCGGGTGTTCAACTTTTTTTGTTTGGGTCATTTGAATATTGAACATATAAGCCTACGGCTCGGAGAGAAATTATTTCAATTTTAATAATGACGGAGCGACCTGTCGGGTCGTAGCCGAAGGCGAAGCCTGAAGCGACATCCACAAATCTTCAATCTTCAATTTTCAATTCCGGCTTGTCCGGGTTGGGTCTAGGCCAACCGATTAAAGGTCTGCGTCTCATGGCTTAATTTCGCTGCCAGTTTATTGGATAGCGCATTTTCCTTCATGCGCCATTGCCAGTTTCCGGAAGCCGTTCCGGGAATGTTCATCCTCGCCTTGCTATTTAAGCCCAGGATATCCTGCACCGGAAAGATGGCAAGATTAGCAACACTTTTCATGGCCTCACGAATCATCTCCCAATGCATGTTCTTCTGTGCACCACCCATATATTCATGACAAAATTTCAAATTAACCATATTTTTTTTCTTTTTTGCTTCCTTTTTCGCTTCATCATACCAGCCCAGCACGGTATTATTGTCATGGGTGCTCGTGTAGACGACCGAATTGGGGCTGTAGCTGAACGGTAAATGGTACTTGGCCGATGCTTCATTGCCGAAACCAAACTGCAGCACCCGCATGCCCGGCAGACCGAATTCATCCCGCAGGGCGTAGACTCCGGGAACTACAGTCCCTAAATCTTCGGCGATAAAGGGCAAATCACCCAGAACGCTTTTGATCGCCAGAAATAATTCGCAACCGGGTGTCCGGCGAAATCGGCCATTTTTGGCGGTGTTTGATTCGGCCTTGATTTCCCAGTATCGATAAAATCCAATAAAATGATCCAGGCGTACGACGTCGAAAAGGGTGGTGATGTGTTTGACGCGTTCGATCCACCAGCTAAATCCATTCTTTTGCAGCACGGGCCAATTGTAGAGCGGATTGCCCCACAGTTGCCCTCCAGGACAATAGTAATCCGGCGGAACGCCGGCGACATATTTCAAAGATCCATCGCGTTTGAGTTGAAAGTATTTCTGCCCGGCCCAAACATCCGAGCTCTGGTAGCCGACGAATATAGGAAGATCACCGATCAGCCCGACACCGAGCTTTCTAAGATAGGTCTTCAGTTGCGACCATTGGGCGAAAAATTTAAATTGCAGAAACTTGATGTAATCCAATTCAGGCTGGTATGCGGCCTGAACTTCAGATAGTGCCGACGGTTGGCGTCTGCGAAGGTCCCGCGGCCAAGTGCGCCAGTTGTGGGTTTTAAATTTCTTGGCAAGGACGCAAAATAATGCAAAATCTTCCAGCCAGTATTGATGCCGGGCTAAGAATCGGGTAAATTTGGCAGATTCTGATTTTCCTTTGCCGGCAGTAAACCGTGCGTAGGCAGCCTTCAACCTGGCTTCACGGTAACGGCGCGCTTTTGGATAATAAACCCGGCCCGGGGATGGGGACTTGCGGTTTGGCAATTTCTGATTTTTTCAAAAGTCCGTCTTTTACCAAACCCTCCAGATCAATATACAATGGATCTGCGGCGAAAGAACAGGTCGTGGAATAAGGCGAATTTCCAAGTCCGATCGGGTTGACCGGAAGCATTTGCCACCAGCTTTGTCCGGCGGCAGCCAGAAAGTCTGCAAATCGATAGGCCGCTTTTCCCAGATCGCCGCAATAGTATGGGCCGGGAAGAGAAGATAGATGAAGCAACAGACCGCTGCGTCTGTCTTTTAAGATGGGAAGTTTTTTGGGTTACTCTTTTCAATCGTCCTCACCCTCCAATTTTAGATTAGACAGGATTCATTTAATCGATGTTCGATGTTGGACGTTCGATGTTAATTAGTGTCTGAACGAAAAGTCCGGTTTCTGGTAGGTTGGGTTGAGCCCGGTAACATATGTTGGGTTTCGTACCTCTACCCAACCTACGAAATTCAAACATTTACAAAGAAATGATCTCAATAGGCGAAACCCAACAATTTATTCTGAAATCTGACACCTTGGGTTCCTTTCAATGGGACTTACTGTTGCAAATCCTTCGCCAATAAAACCACCGAATGGGGCTGAACGAAATAGGTTGGGCCATCGACTGCGGGCGCTTGCGCCATGTTACAAATATCATTTGGCGATTCGAGGTAAGTATCGATTATTCGCCGCCACTTCGCCGGAGGATCGGCGGGTGAAGGCGGCAGTTCGAAATCGAGCGCTTCCCGGAAGGCATTGAATATGATGTGAATCAACAATTCGCGTCCGGGTCCCGAGACGGTAAACGCCAGGCTGTGGGAATGATCGCTCCAATCCGGCTGATTCAGCCTGATGCCGTGCCAGTCAATTTGAGCGGTCTGCAAAAGCTGATTCAAGCTCAGACCGTGGTCTTCCCGGAACACATCGAGGCTTAAACGCAGGCGAATCATTTTTTGCACGAAACGGTGGATGTCGCCGTAGCGATTCAGCAGATTCCAGTCCAGCCAATTTATCTCGTTGTCCTGGCAATAGGCGTTGTTGTTTCCCTGCTGCGTCCGTCGCATTTCATCGCCCATTAACAGCATCGGTGCACCTAAAGCCAGCAGCTGGATCGCGAAGAAATTTTTGACCTGGCGACTGCGCAGCTGTTCGATTGCGGGATCGTCGCTGGGGCCTTCAATGCCGCAATTCCAGCTCAGATTGTCACCATGGCCGTCACGGTTGTCTTCGCCGTTGGCTTCATTGTGCTTGTGGCTGTAAGACACAAGATCATTGAGGGTAAAGCCGTCGTGACAGGTCACGAAATTGATGCTTTGTTCCGGTTCTCGCTCTTCGTGGCCGTATAAATCGGGACTGGCAAAAAATCGGGCCGGCAGCTTGCCCACTGCATTTTCATCTCCTCTGAAAAAACTGCGGATATCATCCCGAAAACGGCCGTTCCATTCTTTCCAGTGATCGCCGATGAAACTGCCCACCTGATAGAGACCGGCGGCGTCCCATGCTTCCGCAATCAGTTTGGTGCCGGCCAGAACCGGATCGGACTCAATGTCCCACAGGATCGGCGGGTTGGCCAACGGTTGGCCGTCTTCGTCCCGCGATAAAATCGAGGCCAGGTCAAATCGAAAGCCGTCGACATGCATGACCTCCACCCAATAGCGAAGACTGTCCATTATCAACCGCCGCACGGTGGAATGGTTGGCATTCAGCGTGTTGCCACAGCCGCTGTAGTTCGCGTAAAGGGCTTTGTCCGGTTCCAGCATGTAGTAGTCATCATTTTCCAGTCCCCGGAAACAAAAGGTCGGCCCCCGGTGATGCGATTCGGCGGTATGATTGTAGACGACATCCAGTATGACTTCAATGCCGGCCCGATGCAGGGCTTTGACCATGTCGCGAAATTCATCCAGCGGACCGAGTGGCTCCTGCCGGGAACTGTAGCCTCGATGGGGGGCAAAAAACGACACCGGATTATACCCCCAATAATTGTTCAGGCCCGGCGGAGCTTCGGTTTCGTCGAACTGGAATACCGGCAGCAGCTCCACCGCTGTTACGCCTAAGTTCTGCAGATAGGGAATCTTCTCAATCAAGCCCGCGTAGGTCCCCCGTATATCCGGCTCGACGTCCGAACTTGGATGAGCGGTAAAGCCTTTGACGTGCATTTCATAAATTACGGTTCGGGCAAACGGACGTTTTAACGTCACATCCCCTTCCCAATCATAGCTGCTCGGATCCGCCACCACACTTTTCATGGCACAATGGGCATTGTCGCCGGGACTGGCGGCCGCATCCCGGTTGTACTGTGTCGGAATGGCCACCCCTTTGCCATAGGGATCCAGCAGGACTTTATCCGGATCAAAGCGCAGCCCTTTATCCGGGTCAAAGGGTCCATGGGCACGATAGGCGTACAATTGACCGGGCTTGAGGCCGGCAGCATACACGTGCCAGAAATGAAACGTTCGATTGGATCGTCGGTCAAGGGATATCACCTGCGCCGGTCGAGCGTCATCGACGGCATCGAAGAGCAGCAAATCGATCGCGCTTGCATTTTTAGAAAAAATGCTGAAATTCACGCCGCCCGAATACACGGTGGCACCGAGCGGAAAGCTTTTTCCCATCCTCTCGTTCGGTTTTGCAAGATCACCGGTCATGCTCATCCTCCTAGGCGCTTAGCGGCGCCATATCGACAATTTGTTGTCGATGTTACCGTGTGCGTTGATATTCAAATGGTTTCAGGTGTACGGCTGAACGTCAGAGTGTCTGAAAAAGCGTCCTTGTGGAGACCTCCATATTTTAATGTTAAGGCTTCAGAAATTACGCTCATAATTGCTGACACCTGAACACTGACACCTGAAACCTCATCGTTCTGACAACATATTGTCCGTAAAACGCCCATAATGGCCTAATAACGCACCGGTCGGATAAACCCCTCTTTGCCGGCATAGTTCGCGGTGCGGCCCAGTTCTTCTTCGATGCGCAACAGCTGGTTATACTTTTCAACCCGTTCGCCCCGGCAGGGCGCGCCGGTCTTCAAATGCCCGGTATCCAGGGCCACCGTCATATCGGCGATAAAGCTGTCGACGGTTTCGCCGCTGCGGTGGGAAACACAGGCCCCCCAGCCGGCCTCCCGGCACATTTCAACCGCCTTGATGGTTTCGGTCAGCGTTCCGATCTGGTTGAGCTTGATCAGCACCGCATTGGCCGAGCGTTCCTGAATGCCCCGTTTAATGTATTCCACGTTCGTCACAAAAAGGTCGTCGCCAATCAGTTCAATGCTGTCGCCCAGGCGCTGGTTGAGGACCTGCCAGCCCATCCCAGTCATCTTCCGCCAGCCCGTCTTCGATCGCGCATATCGGGTAGGCGTCGATGAGTTTTTGCAGATAATCCACCATCTCCTGCGAACTGCAGGTGCGGTTTTCAGTACGCAGGTTGTAGCGGCCGTCCTCATAGAACTCGCTGGCGGCCGGGTCCAGGCAGATGCCCTACATCCGCTCCCGGCTTGAGGCCGGCCTTTTCAATACCTTTGACAATCAGCTGCAGGGGCTCTTCGTTGGAGGAGACGTTGGGTGAGAAACCGCCTTCATCGCCAACGCCTACAGGGTGACCCGGCCTCCATCAGCACCGCCCGCAGGGCCTGGTAGATTTCGCTTGCCCAGCGCAGGGGCCTCCCGAAAACTATCAGCGCCGTAAGGTGCCACCATGTACTCCTGGAAATCCGATCCCTGCCAACGGGCATGGGCGCCGCCGTTCATAATATTGAGCATCGGGACCGGAAGCCGGCCGGCGCCGTCACTGCTCAGATAGCGGAACAACGGCAGGTTCGAGGCCTGCGCCGCCGCCCGGGCCACGGCCAGCGAAACCCCCAAAAGGGCGTTGGCACCCAGGCGGCCTTTGTTGGGCGTGCCGTCCAGTTCGATAAGGATGTTGTCAATTTCAGCCTGATGGGCGGCGTCAAGCCCCGCAATCTTTTCATTAATCTCCCGGTTGACATTTTCGACCGCCTGCAGAACGCCCTTGCCGTTAAATCGCTTTTTGTCGCCATCACGAAGTTCGATGGCTTCACGGGCACCGGTGGAAGCACCGGACGGCACGCCGGCTTGAGCGCGCGCACCGCCGGTCAGGCTGACTTCGACCTCCACGGTCGGATTGCCGCGGCTGTCTAAAATTTCCCGCGCCGCGACTTTTTCTATTTTTGTGTCTGTAGATGCCATTTGAGAATTCCTTTTATGCTGTCATTTCAAGTAGACGTTATGAGATTTCAGGTATCACGCGTGTCCGACCCCATTTTATCGTCTGGAGTTTCTGCTTGGGTAGAGCTGGGCGCTCAAGGTGGGCGGCAGCTGTAGCATCGCCGACTTCGGATGTCCAGCGCATCAAGCCTTTGACTTTTATCTCATTTCCTTGTAGGCATTGATCAATCCGTTGGTTGAGGAATCATGTGAATCCAGCGGTTGATCGTCTTTTAACTCGGGCAGGATTTTTTTCGCCAATTGCTTGCCGAGCTCAACGCCCCATTGGTCAAAGGAAAAGATATTCCAAATTACGCCTTGTACAAATATCTTATGCTCGTACATGGCAATCAGACAGCCTAATACCCGTGGGGATAGTTTTTTAAACAAAATAGAATTGGTGGGCCTGTTGCCGTCAAACATTTTATGCGGTGTCAGGGCGTTAATTTCATCATCGGTTTGGCCGTCGTTTTTCAACTCGGCGATCACTTCTTCTTTGGTTTTACCGTTTAAAAGCGCTTCGGTTTGGGCGAAAAAATTCGACATTAGGATATTGTGGTGCTCCCCGATTGGATTGTGACTGACGGCCGGCGCCAGAAAATCGGCCGGTATAATTTTGGTGCCCTGATGAATGAGCTGATAAAAGGCATGTTGGCCGTTGGTGCCGGGCTCACCCCAGATAATCGAGCCGGTTTGATAGGGTACCCTCCCGCCGCTGCGATCAACCGACTTGCCGTTGCTTTCCATGTTGCCTTGCTGGAAATAGGCCGCAAAGCGGTGCATGTATTGATCATAGGGTAAAATCACTTCCGTTTGGGCGCCAAAGAAGTTGTTGTACCAGATCCCTATCAGCGCCAGAGTTACCGGGATATTTTTTTCAAAAGGGCTGGTTTTGAAATGCTGATCCATTTCAAAAGCACCCTGGAGCAGTTCGCTGAAATTCTCAAATCCAATATAACAGGCGATGGACAAGCCGATGGCCGACCACAGCGAATACCGTCCGCCGACCCAATCCCAGAAGACAAACATGTTTTCTTTATCTATACCAAATTCTTCTACTTTTTCAGTATTGGTGGAAAGTGCTACAAAATGGTTGGGTATATGGGTTTCATCCTTGGCGGCCTCCAGAAACCATTTGCGGGCCGAAAATGCATTGGTCATGGTTTCTTGAGTGGTAAAGGTTTTAGAGGCGATCACAAACAAGGTGGTTGCGGGATTCAATCCTTTCAGGGTTTCCGTGATGTGCGTGCCGTCAATATTTGAGACAAAATGAACGCTTAGTCCTTCTTTGGCATAGGGCTTAAGCGCTTCCGTTACCATTACGGTCCCAGATCCGATCCGCCGATACCAATATTTACGATATCGGAAATTCTTTGACCGCTATATCCTTTCCACCCACCTGAAATCACTTTATTCGAAAAATCTTTCATTTTATCCAGAACGGCGTTGACTTCCGGCATGACATCGGTGCCATCTACGTCAATCGGTGAACTCTCCCTATTTCTTAAAGCGATGTGTAAAACGGCCCGGTTTTCGGTCTCATTGATTTTGGCGCCGTCAAAGATTTGATGGATGGCATCGCTGAGACCGATTTCATCTGCCAGCTCAATCAGCAGTTGCAATGTTTCTTCTGTAATTCGGTTTTTAGAGTAATCTAGAAAGATATCCTTAAATCGAATCGAAAACCGATTAAATCTTTGCGGATCGTTTGCAAAAAGATCTTTCATATGCACATCTTTTATTTTTTCAAAATGCTCATTGAGATGTTGCCAACTTTTGGTTTTCGTGGGATTGGTTTTGTGAAGCATGTTTTATTATCTCCTTTCGATGTGTTAGAGTCTTAGGGCCTTTTTTCTGACAACATGTTGTCAGAAACTGAAGGTGTCAGTGTTCAGGTGTCAGGTGTCAGGAATCCAATGATTTAGGAATTAAGGAAAAATATAATTGAGGGATTGAGGAATTGGATCGACAGAATACATTCAATTCCCCAATTCGAAATTCCTAAATTGATGTCTTTTTCAATCCCTAAATTCGCAATTCCTCAATTAATGTTTGCTGACACCTGACACCTTATATGAAACTACATTGCCAAGGTTTCTTCTACGATCAGACTGGACGCTCGCGGCCAGAGGCGGCGCTCGTATGAAACTACATAAAATCTGATATCATTTCAAGAAGTATCTAACCACAGAGACCGCTGAGTACGCAGAGGTTAATTTAAATATCCTTTCTCAGCGTTCTCTGCGAGCTCTGCGGTGAGCTAGATGAACGTCATCTCAAAAACATGGTAGCCCCAGGCAGGCAGGTCGACGTAGAGTCCGTCTGCAAGGAGACTGCTGCCTTCGCGCTCATAACCAGGGGTGCCCCAGGCGGCCTTGGAGCCGGATCTGCTGCCCTCCCAAATCCGCCAAAGTAAGCCGTACGTAACACTGACCGGGCTGCGGCGCGTAGTTGACGACAACCAGCGAGCGTGCGCCATCACTTCCCTGCCAGGCGAAGGCGATCATATGTAGGAATCCGGATGCTCATGGGTCCACGGATGATCCGGTGCGGTGTGGTTAGGGACGAAGTCGAGCATGACCCGCATCCCTCGCCTGTGGAGGCGGTCGCGCAGTTGCCCTGAAAGATCGGTGAGCCAGACGCGCGTGTTGATCTGGTAGAGGACGGGATGACGCGGGACTCCCTTCGCACCGTCGCCGGACTCAGCCTTCTCGGCCCTCTTTTCCAGCACTTCAATAGTTTTACCTGGTCGTTCCTTCCGATCCATTTGCTTTCATTTATATTTCGCCACTCTTGGTTTCTTTATTTTTCAGGGCGGAGTAATTAGTGACTTGCGTTATTTCCCGATGTTTGTAATAGATGATTTGCTGGTTGTGCACTAAATTTAGGATAAACAATTGGCACTTTAGGATAAACAACAGATATCGTTGATTGGTTGATTGGTTGATTGGTTAAGTGGTTGTAGATATGGATTTATCCCATATTTGCAAAATAATTGAACACTTCATGTTTCAACAACCGTAACATTCTGAAATTATGACTATAATTTACATAACCCGGACAAGCCGGAAAATAATTTCTAAGATACTCATCAACCAGTAAACTATTCAAGGAGGTCTGGATTATGAAAAAACGAAGTATTTGTTTATCTTTGATCATAGTTGTATTGTGTATGATATCAATCGTCCTGGCTGGGGAGAAAGCCCACTGGGGTTATTCGGGTCATGAAGGACCAGAGCATTGGGGTAAGTTAGATCCAAAATACTCACTCTGCTCAGAGGGCAAAAACCAATCTCCAGTAAATTTGACAGGAATGATCGAAAGTGATTTGCCACCCATTACCATTAACTACAAATCCGGGGGAAATGAAATTTTGAATAACGGCCACACCATTCAGGTGAATTATAACCCGGGTAGCACTATTAAGGTTAATGGGAATGAATTCGAACTGAAGCAGTTCCACTTTCATTCACCAAGTGAAAATACGATAGAAGGGCGCTCCTACCCAATGGAAGCCCATTTTGTGCACGCCGACAAGGGGGGCAATCTTGCTGTAATTGCGGTCATGTTCAAAGCTGGAGAGAAGAATTCGGAACTTGAGAAAGCATGGGCACATATGCCTGAGAATGTGGACGAAAAAGGCGCACTCCCAAAGACTGTAGATGCCAATATTTTGTTACCGTATGACCACGACTACTATCGTTTTAATGGCTCTCTGACAACGCCACCATGTTCTGAAGGCGTTTGGTGGCTGGTTATGAAACATATCCATACCGCATCTAAGGAACAAATCGATAAATTTGCTCACGCAATGCACCATCCAAACAATCGCCCGGTACAACCCGCAAATGCCCGGGCAATTTTGAAGTAAACGCCTAACAAATCATCATCGGGGGTCGCACCAAAATCAGCGACCACCAGCAGAGCTGGGGGTATGAGGATGGCCCCTGGAAGGGGCCGGGGCCACGCTCTGCTGGTGGCCGCTGATTTTTTAAAAAGAATTTTTGATAGATAATACTTTTAGCCAGCCACTACCTCAAATATTATTGTGCCATTATTTGATCTCTGGCTTATCTGAGCTATCGGTTTGATGACCATTTGACCGATTCATTATTGGCAAGTATGTGGATCGCTTCAACCGGCTTTGGTGCTGGTTGTTTTGCTGGATAATACCAACACATTGTAAAATATATGCAAAAATTCTTTTTTATCTAAATTCATAAGCCGCCGGCATTGATCAGATTTACACCCATGAAGATGCCCTCGCAGTAACGGTAGAACCTTTTAAATTCTCACCGGCACAGCCGGTGGCTTATGAATTTAGTTAAGTTGCATGATAACGGTCTTGCCAGAATGCACCCTTTCTGTTCTTGCGCTGGTTATATTGCTGGCCCGTTCTGCCAGCCACAAGCTGAATCGATTGGGGGATGTGCTGAAATTAGTATTGACAACAAATCCCGCTTTGGTTATCCAGGTGGAAATTGTTTGCGTTAATGGCCGCTTCAATATGTTGGGTTGTAGCTAAGGGCGGATGAGGAGTCACTTCGTGGGGAAAAAGATTGCCATATACCGGGGGAGTTTTAATCCGCCGGGTCGCCGTCACCGCCTTGTGGCTGAGACGTTATGCAAGGAGTTTGACGAAGTGATCGTTGCGCCATGGCACCGCCTGCCCGGAGAGACCATCAAATATGACGTCCCCCCGGTTTACCGTGCCACCATGATCGACCTGGCCTTTCAAGGCCTTCCAAAGGTGCGGATCGAGTTTTTCGATCTGGAGGCCGGTGAGTACACCCCGGCATGTAATATCCTAGAGAAGATTGCTTTCCACGGAGATATCT
>PVMK01136660.1_pt1 | contig 18923 bp, 20 predicted proteins | sample 1853481 | NCBI WGS metagenome assembly PVMK01 (sample SAMN08533507, study PRJNA380276) | Marine sediment metagenome, whole genome shotgun sequencing project. | reverse complement strand
GCTTCCGCCAATACATCCACATAGCTAAACAATCCCTGGTAGTTCCCGTCGCCCTCGTAAAGGAACTGATTATTTATATGGGCTAGCTCGAGCTGTCGTACATCCAGACCAAGCTGCTCCAATACCCACAGTTGTATAGCACAGTCCAGCAGATGATACTCCTTCACTTTGGTAGATGCTTTTACCTCGATTAATCGGATCGCGCCGTTCTCACCTCGAACCAAGATATCTGCCCGGATAAGCACGCCGTCCACCTGAAAGGTCGCCTCAAAGATAGTTACGGGGCCGGGGTTCTTCAGTATTTCCTGCGTCTCATGCAGTGCTTCACAGAGCTGTTGGTCGTGCTCAATCAAAATGCCGTCTGGAAAGAGAGACTGGGCCGCATCTCCTACTTGGTGTCCCACTGCAAATGCAATCTCAGAGGCCGCTGAGTGCACCTGCTTTTCTGACCCATTCTTCTCAAGCCACAATCGCTTTGCGCACTGCCAGCCAGAAATTAGTTTGGACTTAGATAAATAATGCAAGCTAGTCAATGTCTCCCCCTACCCCCCGAATGCCTTGATATAATTCACTCAAGGACGCCTAGGTACATCACACTCAGACAAAAGTGTACGTCGACAAAGGCAACAGTACAAACTTGTTAGAAATTACCCGATGCAGATGCTTCTCGACAGCCCATGTCTTATAACTGATGGGTTGTTACAATGGCATTACCCATCACTGACAACCAAAATATTTGAAATAAGGTGACTAATACTTGTATCTGCTGCAGCGGTAAACTTTCTGAAAAGTGCTGCGCGCTTTTTTTGAACGACACTCGCTGTGCCAAAACACCAGAGCAGTTGATGCGCTCTCGCTACAGTGCTTATGCGCTGGGTGGTTATGGCGACTATCTGCTTGAAACATGGTTCCCCGCAACGGCTAAAGGGCTCACGGCCGAGGCGCTTTCGCTGCGCACCTGTGACTGGATTGAATTGGATGTGCTCAACAAATCACAGAAGGGTGATCAGGGTACGGTTGAATTTAATGCATGGTTTCACAACGACCAGGGGGACAAGCAGGTGCTCCATGAGAAGTCAGTGTTCCAGCGGATCAACGGTCGCTGGCTCTATGTCGGCGGTGAGGTAGATTCCACTGCGGGTTAGATCTTACCGCCTCCCTGCTCGCCAGCTGCTGTCGCCACAACTGCCACACACCAGATACAACATACGCATAACTCGACGCAGTCGACGCGGTCGACGCCTTTCATCAATCGCAAGGCCTTGTGGCGCATAGCGTGCGTCGAGTGCGTCAGGTACGTCGGGTAGTTCTAGAGTTTCTGCCCCCCACATGGCCCTTTCTGACCAAAATGATCAATAGCCCTGCCCCCGAGTTCCAGGCCTACTTTCAAAAAGGCGCCGACCTTCATACAGACCAAAATGGCGCCAAGTTAGGGCTGCCCTTCAGTCAGAAAATTATGGCGGCGTCAATGCCTTCTGGTCGTGTGCCTGCTGCTTAGGTGTTATTTGGTCTTGGTGATTTTGCGGAGGGCTGTATCAATATGGTTATTATTGGCATAGGCATAAATGTTCACATCACCGTCAATATTGATGCCGTCTCCTATCTTGATTTGTGACTTTTCCAGCAGGTCCCATCGGTAACGTTTGGCGGTTAATCCAAGAGAGGTGTAATTGTCTAGGCTGAGACCGGTGCGGGCAATGGTGCGTTTAATCGCACTCTCCAAAACTGCATAGTCTTCTGGCGTGATTTTCATTATGGTGTTTTTTCGCTCTCAAATATAATCTGCTGCTTCGGTGACTTAAGTTTCACCCCGATCTTTAGCAGCTTGGCTTGAATGAGGTTTTGCGTTTTAACTGAGTGACCATTCTGGCATGCCTGCTGATGGTTTTCATCGGTATCGAATACACAAGTAATCAAAAGGCTGGCGGGAAAGCTTCTGTAGTTGGCCTCGTGGGTTAACCACTGAAAGCCGACTATATCCTCTAGGAATTGTTCACAGGCATCAGTCAGTGCCAGGCGCACATTATTGTCTATCCTCTTCTGAGTTTTGCTTTTAGGTTTGGCCATCGTTTTGTTGTCTCAAAGATGTTGAGAGCTTAGGGTTTTGACAAGTTAATTCTATCAGATCAAAACAACCCTGCATCGAATATCATGCAACTGCCCTACCCCAGTCACTGAACGCACTGATCCTGAGTTCCCGGTAATGCTGCGCCCTGACCAGGTGCCTTCCAAGATTGAATAAGTTCTGAACTGCAGCGTGCGGGCCCAAGAAACGCTGAGCCTGTCCCAGCTGATTTGAACTTTCGCATTCCCTCGCTCTCTCACCCTAGTCGGCTCATGCGACTGTTCGGCTCGATTATTCTCATACTGTTGGGTACTGTGGATCGCCTCAGGAATCAACTCCCGATGAGCAACACCATAACTCCGCAACTTGTCTGTCACGATCTTCCTGGGCTCGCCGCCGTGGTGACCGCAATCAGATCGCTTGAAAGAAACCGCTTAGCCGCAGCCCCATCCCGCCTGGCCTGAAGATGCACATCCACCCCCTCGCCATCCTGGTCGACAGCCCGCCAAAGATAATGCTGCTTGCCAATGATCTTCACGAAAACTTCATCGATGAAGAAGGTATCACCGTAGTCTCGATGCTTTCGCTTTAATCTTCTGGCGTATAGCGCGCCGAACTTGATACACCACAGGCGAATCGCCTCTCGGCTTACAGTAATACCTCGCTCAGCCAGTAGATCTTCGATATCGCGGTGGCTCAGGTTGAAGCGGTAGTAGAGCCAGACAGCGTAGGAAATGATATCGGGTGGGAATCGGTGACGCTTGTAAGTATTCATGGACCGATTTTAGCAATTTCGGCCCGTTAAATTGGCAATACCATTGCGGCGCATAGGGGAAGGCGAGTACGGAAATTGCTTTATATGTGGCGAGGAAATTGGTGCAGCCAGGCTGAACTTTGATCCTGCCAGTACCCGGTGTATAGGATGCATGGATAACTTGTTGATTTGCACCCAAATTTGACCCGGGATTTGCACGGTAAACTGTACCGGCTTCCTATCTTCAAGCGGCTGACATGCCTGTACTTTCAAGTGCCCGGGCGAGTCAGCTTAGAATGCAACTTTCTGGCGAAAATGGATCAATATTCGGTGCAATTCAACAAGTTTGTGACAGAAGAGGATGCCGAGGCCATCCGCCAGGATGTGCTGGCCGAGGCCAATCGCCTCCACCGAGACCAGGCCGCCGCGGCGGAACCTTCGACTGCGGAATAAATCCCGGAAAACAGCGTATTGAGCCGACATTGCAAATAGTTGCAATGGCGCGAAATATGGTTCTTCAGCGACCCTTCGGTGTGTACCAGATGGGTGAGGTGTAGGCCCGGTTCTGTACTACCTTGGGTGCGCTGTCGGGGATATTGACCCCGAAACGTTTCTGGTCATAGGCGGGCCATGCTGGGGTGGGAATTTCAAGTACCCGGACGTAGTAGACCGCACGCAGGGCCGGGTCGAAATCCGGATCGGTCCACAGGCTGCGCAACTCGGCGGCACCAATGGTGTTGCTGTAGGTGGCGTTCTTCACATCCACGGTACTGCCCACCGGCTTGACCTTGCCCTTGCGATTTTCGGACCGTCCGTCGGACAGGGCGACATTGTATATCTTCTCGTGCAGCTTCCCGGCCTTGTCCAGCCAGCCCTTCACCACCTGTACCCGGTCCAGGTTGGCGCTGTCAGGATCGCGGGTGGCGGCAATCATGAATACCGGGGCAGTCTTCATACCCGCTGGCAGGTCGCCGCCCATGGGAACGCCCTTGCTGTAACCGATGCGTGCCATGTCGGGGCTGTTGAGGTCCTCGACGGTGTAACCACTGCCCGCGAACAGGCGCACGGTCATACGTGGTCCGGTAGTGGAATAGACCTCCTTGCGTTGCATGGCGTCAAACAGGGCTTCCCGGGTGTTTTGTGTGGCCCATACGCCGGCCAGGCCAGAGGCCACCTCCTCATAGGCGAAGGTGGACAGGCTTTCGTCGCCGCTTATCGACTGGATGACGTAGTGATCCCAGCGGTCTCCCCGGGGTTCGTTGCCGGCGAACTTGCCGAAGTAGTTGTCATCCCGGGTGGTGGCCAGGGCTGTGTGGGAGTCCGAGGCGCCAATCATGCCGAACTTGAAGGGGTTCACCCCGAGGCTGCTTTCGTAAGCCAGTCCGCGCTTGAGGGCGGGCCGGGCGTATTCCCTGGGTAGCATATCGGGTGTGGTGGCGGCGGTGCCTGCAATATTGGCCTTGTCCCAGGTGCCGTAATCGGCGAATTCGTCATCGGGCGACAGGCTCGGGTGGGCCTCGCCGTCGCCTTTAATCTGGGTGACCTCTGTGAGTGGCTCCCACTGCATGCGACGCCTGGCGTAATCAGCATCCATTGGTTTGCCGTTGTAACGCACATCATCAAACATGAGACCGTTACTGAGGTTGCCGTTGTGGGGGATGGCCAGGATATCGCCCCCGGTATCCTTCTCGTATTGCGCCATCCACTGCCACAGGTCCTCCGGGTCAGTGGATTCGTACTGTGACATGGGGATGATCTGGTTGGCCTTGCTGGCATCATCCTTGAAAATCACTACCCGGTGCAGATTGTTGCCCTCGGGCGTCGAGGTCCATTCGTAACCGATAAAAGCGGTGAAATATCCTGGGTTGTCGAACCGGTCTGCCGCGTCGGTCAGGCGGTGCCAGATGCTGCTGGTCAGTTCCGGGTCATTGATGGGGTCATTGAGCGGCAACATTGCCTCCAGGCCCCACTTGCGGAATGCCTCGTAGCCCTTGCCTGCCTTGACCAAATCGTGAATGTCTTTGCCCCAGGGGTTGCTCAGCAGTCTTGGGTTGGATTCGGCGATCATGGGGGCCAGGCCCAGGTTCTCTGCATGATCCGAGACCACCAGGAAGTCCAGGGGCCGCACCAGCCGGGCGGGAATGCCGGTACTGGAGGTCACTTCCTCGCCGCGCGCGAAGCGGTAGGCCTCATCAGGCGTCAGGGTATTGCCGATCATGCCGGCATCGGTGGAATAGGCGGTGTGCAGATGAGTGTCGCCCCAGTACACTGTTTCCAGCCCCTTCCGATCCACGAATGGCGAGTAGCTCTGGGCCGCAAATGCGCCCGAACTGGCGCTGGCCAGGGTGATTGTCAGGGTACGGGCGAGAAGTTTTTGTTTGCTGTCCATAGTGGCATCCCCAGGATCTTGATGGTTATTTGGTCGATTTTCGCAAGCGCGGGTAGGCGACTTTACCACGGGTGGATGGAGTATAGGCAGGACTAATGCCCTTATCGTGGCTACTCTAACCTAAAGATTCGGAGTACGGCAACCGCTTGTCGCGGCTGAGGCGGTCGACAGCTTGCTGCATTGCGATAACTCACGGGGAAACGGGTTCGAGCCTGGGATGTCAGTGCCCAGAGCGCCTCAGATTTGCCAGGCCAATGCTAACCTTAAAGTACCGAGGCTTTGGCATGTGGAAGTGTAAATCGTTCACTCCGAAGCGGAAGAATTCAATGACAGGCGAGATTCATAGAGGTAGTCGATGTCATGATCGGTTCGGCTCTGGTTCGGAGTTCGGTTTTCGGTTTTCGTTTTCCCTTACCCTTCTTCAACTTACTGCCACCCGGACCGATATCCCCCACCACCAGTCTGGCGATAATCACGGTGTCGCCACTGCCCCACACCCCAGAGAAAATTTTCACACAACCCGACGCACCCGACAACCCGACGCCAAGCCATACCTCCCAACCCCTCCACCCCATCACCGGCGTCGAGTACGTCAGGCTCGTCGGGTATGACTGGAGCTTCTACCCCCGCGGTATACCCCATACTTGTATCCGCATCTCGCAATATATCTGCCCGGGGAAATTTTTGAAGGATTCTTATAGGCCTGCCCTGGGTTTGCCGCATTACCCTCGACAATTATCCGAGGTTGGAAGACCCTGGTTCACTGATGCGCCCAGGTCCTATAGGACGTTTATTACGTCTCCTACTGGGTAGCGCCTGCCTTTACGGCCTGTACTACTTGCTCATGTACCGCGAAGCAGTAATTGCAACACCATTGTCCACGCTGCCAAACCTTGTCGTGCTTGTCGTTCTGGCCTTCTGGATTGTGAATTACGTTGTGAATATCGGCTTTGGAAAGAGTTGGGGGCGATGGCCCAGCTACGTTTCGGCAATCGTGATTCTGGCATCGGCGACTCTCGGATGGTTGATCGACAGTTCGCCAGATAATCCGATACTCGGAGCGTGTATATGGCTCTGGCTGATGTACTTCTATGCACATTTAGGGCTTTCGTTCTTGCAGCTCTAATTGCTACCCCTCGGCTGTGAAATGCGATCGATACCACAGTTGCCGGGACGGTTGTCAGGTAGGAAAGTGCAGGAGCACTGTTGTCCGGCATCCTTAATTACGAAAATCGATCTCTGGGAAAGCACGATCCGTAACCAAGCTAACTAGATTTACATAAGGCAGGGGAAGCAGCGCATTGACGACCACCTGCAAGTGCCTACCATATACCGCCCGACTGGCCCCATATGGTCTGACGACGTACACTTAGATACATGTATTTTTAAGGAGACGATAATGAAATTTGGCATGTGCTTACCCTATATGGAGCCTGATTTTGATCGCAAAGCGATGATGGAATGGTTTCGAAAAATCGATGAAGGCCCGTATTACAGTTTGTCCTGTGGTGAGAGAATTACTGGCCCCACCCTGGAAATGCGAGTGATGCTAGCGGCAGCCGCAGCAGTAACCGAACGTGTTCGTATCAACCCTTCTCTCTATGTGCTGCCGATGCACTCGGCGGTTTGGGCGGCCAAAGAGATTGCAACCCTGGATGTGCTTTCCGAAGGGCGGGTGACAGTAACTGTCGGTGTCGGTGGCCGGGAAAAGGATTACCAGGCGGTGGGAGCTTCTTTTACCAAACGTCATCAACGTATGGATGAGCAAATTGCTGAAATGAAAAATATTTGGGCAGGCAACCCTCCTTTTGACGGTGCAGATCCGGTTGGGCCGGTACCGGTACAGGCGGGCGGACCACCTATTCTAATTGGCGCTATGGGGCCAAAAAGTACGCGGCGTGGCGCTGAATGGGCCGATGGTGTTTATTCTTTCTCAATGACGGGCAGTGGTGAAGAAATCTCTAACATGTTCTCTATGGCGGATGAGGCCTGGCAAGATGCAGGTCGTGATAGCAAGCCTTATCGCATGGGTGGTTTCTGGTATACCCTGGTCGATAATGGCGAACAAAAACTCAAGCAATACGTTTTTGAGTACCTGAAAATTGTCGGTGATGAAATTGCACAAATGGTGGCAGAGACCATGGTTCGATTCGATGAGGGCGCTATACGAGAGGCCATTGATGCCTATGAAGATGCTGGTTGCGATGAGTTGATGCTGTCGCCTGTGACCATCGACATTGTAGAGATTGATCGACTATCGGAGATTATTGCTTCGCGGTAGTTGTCCCTCCTGAAAATACAATCGTGTTGAATTTCTTGACTATTTTCGGCAAGGAACAGAGGATGGCAGGCATGCCATTTTTTCTCCTCATAGCCAGATTTGTTCATTCCTTATTCAGGTCACAACGCCAATTGGTTCTTGAGAACCTCGCGCTTAGGCAACAGGTGGTGATGCTCCGTCAATCAGTTAAACGACCAGGTGCCACGGCAGAAAAAAAAGCACTTTTACCAAGATGTTGACGACAATTGGTGGTTCAAGACTGTGGGGAAAGGCAACAAAGAACGGAATATCACCGTTAGCCGTGACATGTAAAGGCGCTAGAACGTTTTCGACGAGCAAGCGGATTACCAGCCCTGCCCTCTCCGTCAGACAACCTCCCCCTTATTCCCAAACTGAAAGGCCGTGGGGGTATCTCCAGTACCCGCCAGTTACGGGACATCGTCCAAAAATGCTTTGATAAATCGATTGCTCGCTTGCGCGAGGATGATTTGGAGCCTGACGCTGATGTCCTGCAGGCGGCCACGGTGCACTGGTTACGCCACACGGGGATCTCGGACGATGTCAAGACACGGCCCAATGAACATGTCCGGGATAATGCGGGCCACAGCTCCAGTGCAACAACGGATCGTTACGTTGACATTGAAAAACGCGAGCGCCACGCCAGTGCGAAAAAGAAGAAGATGCGGCCGATTGCGTAGCATGTTTGATTTCGCCACGTTGGGGTTCCAAGGACATCCCCGCCAGAGATTTCAAAGTAGCTGTAAGTTATTGATTTTTGGTCATTCAAAACTGATATTTTCAATTCTGGTCAAAAAGTAAGGCGTCCCTGAAACCCTTACCATACGCGGTCTGCGGGAGAGAGTGAAAATTGCGGCGGGGATGTCTCGGGAGCCCCGTTAAGATAGTTCACCAACAGTGGATTTTATAGCCAAGCCTCGAGTTCTTCAGGCCCAGGCCACTTCGTTCCCCAGTGATTCTCTTACCTTCTCCAAGGCCACAATAAAGCGATTGGCTTTGTCAAACACCTCAATGGTCGTCTCCCTCTGGGTCAGGCACTCGTTCAACTGTTCGTGGGTCTCGGTCAAATCATTGAGTGGGAGTGGCAGACGATTGCAATCACCCTGATCCTGATCGTGTTCTACCAAGTAAAGCACTGCGGCTGGTCTCAAATGTCGATCGAGGTCTACCAGCGAAAAGTGCAGATGCAGGGAGTGTCCATGATTGTCCCGGGTTTGGTTTTGGGTTACGGTTGGCGCGCAGGCAGCAATTTCGAATTCACAGTGCCACTTATAACCAAAGTCGCTCTGCTCAAATTGAGAAATCTCGCCAGGTAATCCTGATAAAACTTGTCTGCAGTGTATAAAAAGGTCGTACACAGTAACTCGAGTCTGTAACTCCGCGCGGAAACCCTGCATCGACACTGATGAATACTCTGGGTGATGAGATGATGCCATCCTAATCTTCCTTAATCATAGATAGGCCAGTTATCGTTATCCTGAGAGTCGGTTTCAGCCGACTTCAGTAGTATAGCTTGTTTATCCGAAAGTGAGCGTTTTCAGCCAAATTAACCGCCAGATCAACCACCTCCAACCGTCTGGTTTCAGGTGTAGCGGTCAGCCAGGAAATTATTAGTAAGCGGATTCACTGTGCTTGTCTGATCTGGTCTGGTCTGGTTGGCGGGTTGCTGTGTCAATATGCAGTCTTGCACCCAACAGCAGAGTGTGCCTGGCGAATGGTTAATTTGCCCATGGAAACAACGAGTTAGCTTTTCCGCTATCCACAATGGAAATTACCTAGCGGTAGTATGAGAGAGGCCATTTCCCGAAGTTTTCATCTGCTCATCCGCATGCAGAAACCACCACCCAACCCTACGCACTCGACGAACCCGCCGCCAGGCCATCCACCCCAGGCATTGCAGGGAGTACATTGGCGTCGAGTCGTCAGGTTCGTCGGGTATATGCAATTTCTTTCTACCCCCCGGCTTCCCATACTTGTTTTCACGGTCCACAACATGTCTGCCCGCGAATTCCGAGGGGGTTTCCTATAGGCCCAGCCCGGACCACCATGTAATCACTGCCAAGCTGCTGGCCATTGGCACCAGAGCGGCAACCTGTGGATTACTTTGCCCAGGGGTATTACCTTGCCCATGCCTTGGCCAATATGCTCACCAGGAGGCCCTTTGCAGGCCTCATCAATCTATAATATATCTGCCTATTGCCCCTGGGATTCCTGCCCATAGCCTGGACGCCTTAGCCGCCATTATTTGCCGCCTATTTCATTAGGCGCTTCACGAAACCTACGGCGATAGGTTGATAGGAGGAAGGCAGTAGCCGTACCAGACCATCATAGGCATAGGCATCCGGTCCAATTAGAGCCCGGCGTTTGTTCTTTTCAACCGCACGGATAATGCCACGAGCGGCTTTGTCTGGTTCGGTAATGAAGGCCGTCTCCATCTTTTCGAAAAAATACCGTTCATCCAATCCGAGGCTGCGAATGTTGCTGTCTATACGACCGGACTTGGTGATCCTTGTCTTGATGCCGCCGGGATACACACTCGTGGCGCTGACACCACAGTTAACTATATCGAGCTCTTCCCGCAGGCAATCGGTGAAACCACGTATTGCGAATTTGGCGGAGTTGTAGGCGCAATGAGCGGGCATGCTGGCCAGTCCGAACACACTGGAGACGTTGACGATATGGCCTTCGCCGGCAGCTTTGAGGTAGGGAAGAAATGCCTTGGTACCATAGACGACACCCCAAAAATTGATGTTCATCAACCATTCAAAATCTTCGTACTTTATACCCTCGACGCTGCTAACGAGTTCAACGCCTGCGTTGTTGAAGATCAGGTTCACCTTGCCGTGGTTTATCGCCACCTGATCCGCCCACTCGTATACTGCATCGCGATTGGCTACATCTAATCTCTGCGAAGTCACATTGATACCGAAAACACGAGCTTGATCAGCGGTTTCCTGTAATCCTGCCATATTGCGATCACAACACAGCGCCAGATGACACTGGCGGCGGGCGAGTTCCAAGGCAAGCTCGCGACCAATGCCAGACCCCGCCCCGGTGATCGCTGCCACTTTGTTCGTAAAATCCTTCATGATTCCGCCCTCTTGTCAGACGAAAACTCAAGTAGAACTTATACACCTACAATTAACACGGATAATTGATACAGGTCAATGGTAGAAGCAATTACACTGGCGACAATGTAAGTAGGGCTGCACAGGGGAATCTTTGATGGCGGTACACGAGTTTCTGTCAGAATTGAAACGACGCAATGTCTATCGGGCCGCACTGGTGTATGCGGGCGTCGGCTGGGTGCTGCTTGAGGTGGCTGATGTGGCCTTCCCTCGACTAGGCCTTCCCGACTGGACGGTCAACTTTGTCCTTGCCCTGGTCCTGTTCGGTTTTCCCTTTGTCATTGTCTTCGCCTGGGTTTTTGATTTCGATGCGCAGGGAGTTGTGCGTACGCCGCCTCTTTCACCTGGAGAGCGCCACCGCTTCTCCATTGCTAGAATTGCCGAGTTTGTTCTGATTGGCGCGCTGGTAGCTACCGTAGGTTACCTCTATGTGGACAGGCTTTCGTTGCAGAAGGGGATGGTAGAACTTGAATCTGCAGGTCAGGAGAAGTCTGGGGCAGGCCAACCTGCAGTCCCGAACCCTGAACAATACCGTTCCATCGCGGTGCTGCCTTTTGCAGATATGAGTGAGGCGGGCGACCAGGCATGGTTTGCCGAAGGAATCGCAGAGGAATTGCTAATCGCTCTGTCTCAGGTCGATGAACTCAATGTTATGGCGCGAACCTCCTCATTCGCCTTCAAGGATACTGACAAGACCATTGCAGAGATTGCCGACATCCTGGGTGTGCAGGCTGTGCTGGAGGGCAGTGTACGCCGTTCGGGTGACCGTGTGCGGATTACGGCCCAGTTGGTGGATGCCACAAGCGGTTATCACATCTGGTCCGGGTCATACCAGCGTGAACTTACCGATATTTTCCAGCTGCAGGATGAACTGGCTAGGGCTATCGTCCAGGCGCTGCGTATAAAACTGAGGGGCGGCCCAACGGCACCGCTGGTTGCCGAGCAAACCAAGAGCCTGGAGGCCTATAACTGGTTCATCCGAGGGCGTGCTATATTTGACTGGGCCAGCCCGGGGGAGCTTTTCAAGAGTATCAGCTATTTTGAAAAGGCGGTGGAAGTAGACCCTGATTACGCCACGGCTTGGGGCTACCTTGCTCACGCTCGGGGCCTGTCGGTGATCTGGCAATCTTTTGATGAGGCTAGTCCTGCGGCCATTACGACGTACGAAAAGGCGCTTGCACTGGATCCTGAGCAGAGTGAGGCTCTCACGGCCAAGGGGTTTGTGACTCAGATACTTGAACATGACTGGGAGGCTTCCGGTGAGTTGTATCAGCGAGCGATGGGAGCTAGGGGAAACCCTAACGCGATGGTCACATACGCGATGTTCTATCTGCAGCATATCGACGAAGGAGAGAGGGCAATACAGTTACTGGTTGAAGCGGAAAAGCGCGATCCACTGCATGCCGGGTATAAAGCCAATCTCGCAAACCTTTATGTGTGGAATGGCTATACGGAGGCGGCTGCCCGCAAAGCCAGCGAAGCCCTGGAATTGAAACCACAGCACCTTTTTGCACTGATGGCTTTGATCGATGCGTATACGGCTGCGGGAAATCACTCTGGTGTACAACATATGCTGGAGAAAATTCCTTCAGCGCTGCAACAAGATCCACGGATCAGTGCAAGGATCGCCCTGAATTATGTATCACAGGGCGATTACGTAAAAGCCAGAAAAATTTACCGGGATTTGCTTGAGCTTGAGATTGCTTCCTTATCTCAGGGCATTGCAGTCACCGTGATATTGGCAGTAAATCTCGGCGACGTGGAAAAAGCCATCGATCTGATGGAGAACGCAGTAGACTATAATGCGTGGAACCAATTCTGGGCCGCAAGCGTCCTCAGGCACAATGATGCCATAAAGGACCACCCCCGCTACCTGGCACTACTGAAACGCATCGGCCTGGACGACGAATCGGTCGCCGCACTCCACCGCAAAATGTCGTTTGAATAGGTAATCGAGCGGGCAAACAAGATAGCGTAATGTCGGCTTTGTGGTGGAAGCAGTCATTCATGGGGTCGAAATCTACTGACCGCGAATGACTCCTTTGTCCTATTTTCTGCCGTTTGGGCTATGATACGATTATTGGCTGAAACCGACTCACAAAAGCCATTCACGAGAGCATAAAGAAGAAGCAGGCAAGAGGATAGTCGAATTCTAACAAGGAAATTTCACTCGGACTGTAAAAATCGAACTTGGCTTCCATGGGTCAATCACCTCTCTATAGAGATTAGTGGGTTGACACGGAATCTCTAACGCTCCTATATAGACGGAATTATTTTTTCGCGGCGGGCCTTTTCTTAGCAGCCGCTTTTTTCGCGGCGGGCTTTTTGGCAGCCAGCTTTTTTCTCGCCGGAGCTTTTTTCTTGCCTTCAATTTTCCTTTCAAGCTGCTCGGTTTGTTTCGCAAGCGCTTGAATCGACTTGCGAATTCTTTTCAGCGTATCGCTTGCATATTTTTCAATACTCTTTTCTGTATCGACTAAGAGCTTATTTATGTCTTTTTGAATCTGTGATACTTCTTTTTTTTTCGCCGCCATCGGAAGGTTCCTCCTTCTAAAGAATCATCAATGGTTCTCTATATACGTACCGAGCGGCTCTGTTGAGACGCTCAGCTATCGTAAAAGTTATCAGGTGTATTTTAAATTGACAAGTAAAAAGGTGGTTCTTTGATGATGACAGCACGGCTTGAGTATAGACTTTTTGGTGAAACTTGCACACAAGAGTCAGATTCGGAGCCGAAATTGCTGCTTCGCGAATGACTCAAATGTGGTGTAAACGGCCATTCAAGGATTATCTCGCCCTGAAAGGAGTAAAAAACACAGTTTCCTAGTGTAAAATTTTCTGACAACGACTGAATGGCCGTTGTGTGGTGAACACGGCCCAAAACCAGCCCCCGACCTGGAGCAGTCGAACGTCCGCTTTCGCTGAAAGCAGACAATCATCCAGACCATATCAGCAGATACAGCTGCGGTGATGACTACCCCCCGGAACCACCCCTTTCGACGACCAGTGATACGTATGGATGGCTGTGCGAAGAATTTGCCCTCGCGCGCGTGAGGCCCAGTAGCCGGCAACCCGACGACCCGTCGCCAATGTATCCGCCCCAAGGCCTTGCAGTGCATCATTGGCGTCGAGTCGTCAGGTTCGTCGGGTATAGCTGGAGCTTGTTTCTGCCACCCCCCCTAAGGCCCCATACTTTTTCCACAGCGCACAACGTATCTGCCCGCGAATTCCGAGGGGGTCTCTTATAGCACCAGAGCAGGACAACTCCCACCGGCTACCGCAGTTACCTGCTACTGGCTCCAGAGTTAACAATCAGGTTTACCCCCACCGCAACCGCAAGCCTTCCTCTCCAAGCTCAACTCTTGTGTTGCTCAGGCAACGACTTTCCCGATCCAACTCCCCAGCCAGCCAACGAGCATCTGCACCAGAAGCATTGCGCAATCGAAACCGGTGGGTTTGCAGCACTGGCATGTTCATCGCGATGAGATCCCCGTTCGCCGGGTCAAGCTCAGGCAGATACATCAGGCGTAGATCATCGCGATACTTATCGTGACCAGGTATTCCCTCGTAGTCATTTATGAAATCGCCGCAGCCGTAGAGGATCAGTTTGTTGTTATGTACCTCGATGCCCCGGGGGTGATGTGACGAGTGGCCATGGACCAGATCGACGCCAGCGTGATCCAGGAGATCGTGGGCAAACTGGCGGGCCCGGGCCGAGATGTTGTAACCCCAATTTCCGCCCCAATGAATCGAGGCGACAACAATGTCCCTCCCTGCTTTTACTCCATCTATCTGCTGTCCGATGAGGTCGATGCTGGCCATCGAGAGGTCATCGAGTAGCCAAACCCCCGGCCTGCCACCGGTAGCGCTCCAGCCCTCGCCGATACCGCTGCTGGTGTCACCCATGGACAACACGATTACGCGGTGTATACCGTTGGGCTCGAGTATTGCTGGCGCCGTGGCATGCTCGTGATCCCGACCGGCCCCGGCGGTGGTGATTCCCATCCGATGTAACGAGGCCAGCGTCTCCTCAAGTCCGTCGTATCCCCAATCCAGCACATGATTATTGGCCAGTACACAGCAATCGATTTCAGCCACCGAAAGTACCGGCAAATTGTCCGGGTGCATGCGGTAGTTAATACTCTTATGCGGCCAATGGTCGTCGCTGGTGGTGACTGCCGTTTCCAGATTGACAATACGCACAAGCGGGTCAGCTGCTCGCAGGATTACCAGAGTATCGCCCCACACATAGTCATAATCCACCGGGCGCGGAATCGGCCCATTGACCTGCTCGGCAATGTCGATGTACTGCTCGGCTGAAGTGAGATAGGACTCGTAAATCTCGGGCGAAGAGGGATCAGGCAAAATCTGGTCTATGCCTCGACCGATCATCACGTCACCAGATAAAAACAGCTTCAGCTTATCTGGGGCAAGTTTATTTCCAAATTCTGCCATCGTGTTCCCTGTCCGTGACGCCGCTTGTTTGGCCAAGGCCGGGTTTACTGGCGTGCCCAACGCTGGTCCAAGTAGAGTCAATATCGAGAAGTTCAGAAATCGTCGCCGCCGCAAACCATACGTCCCGCAGGTATCCACACCGGTACAAGTATAAGTCAATTTGAAGTATGCGGGGATATCAGCAGCGGCTACCCCGGCTCAGTGTAATAAATTCACATTGGATTTATCTGCCGGGAGGTCAGGTTGATCTATGCCTGCTTGTGACACACAGCGGCCCGAAAAGCAGACCCTCAAACGGTTCCCGCTATGTACCCTTTGTGGTGTTTACTGCCCTAACTGGCATCAAGCCGAGAATGACCGCTTTGGACAGATGCTGTCTTTCATCGCTACGCTGGAGATAGCTGTGATATCGACGGCTGCCCCACACCCTGAGAAAACCACCACCCAACCCGACGCACTCAACGACCCGTCGCCAAGACACTTACCCCAAGGCCTTGCAGAGCATCACCGGCGTCGAATGCGTCAACTTCGTCGGGTATAACTGGAGTTATTAGCCTCGGGATAGACCCCATACTTTTATCCGCATTCAACAAAGGCAACCCTGCCCGAATTCCGAGGGGGTTTCTTATAGGCTCGGCCTGGGTAAAGCCGACGTCGCTGCCAGGGTACTCTTACTGACCCCAGGGTGAGATGCTGTGGATCAGGTTGGACCGGGGCATTACCCCACCCATGCCCTGGATACTTTGCTTGTTGATTTGCATTGAATTCTGATCCAGGTTTTGCATGGAAAATTGGAATACCTGAAGAGCCTCTAACCTGTTGACCTCTCTGTATTTCTGGCCGTGACTGGTTGATCAGCGCAACACGCAAATAATTACCTTGATTGGATCAAATTTGAATGCAAATCAACCGCCTGACATTGCGGATCTACCCAATCGGTGGCCTTGATTGGTCTGACATGGCACAGGAGGCCGGCTCCCACCCTTGCCCCACTGCACCCAAAGCCCGGAAACCCTTGCTACTCATGGACCTGCCCAATACAGGGAGGGAGGGTAGCAAGTTTTGGAAATTAAATATGGAATCAATAATGAATAGAAACACCTGTCAGTCAGGCGAAAAAATAAAAGTCTGCGAAAACTGCCACCCTCCCTCCCTGTGCCAGTCGGTGGCTTCTGTACCATCCGTGGGAGTTAGAAAGGGCGATCGCCGAATGGGTTGATCGCTACAATCATGAGCGATACCACGAATCTCTGGATAACGTCACACCAGCGGATGTCTATGAGGGCAGAAGAAACGACATTCTGGATCATCGCGCCCAGGTGAAGGCCCGGACAATGACCCACAGGAAAATACACAACCTGCGACTAGCAGGCTAAACTGGAGAAGCAACAGGCAGAAAAGTGTCTCTTAGAAAACAGACCAATTGGTGCCTTATACTTTGCCGACGTACAATCTGTAGCGGATGCAAGGCCCCAGAAATCTGAATAATACCCGACGTACTCGACGCACCCGTCGCCAGCCATGTGCCCCAACCCCTTCCACCACATCACCCGCGTCGACTTAGTCAGGTTCCGATGTCCGGCTCTCCAAGCATCATAATCTCCCCTGCCATTGCCTTACGGGGGCGGTTGCAGCCCGTCGAGCCGCCTCAGCTTGGTAGTGCATCATTAGTTCTGTAATTTCTGTGGTGGCTTACTAGAGCTGAGCCATCCGGTTATCCTTTCAAAAGTGAATTTGGCGATTTACAAACGAGAGGAAACACAAGATGGCTCAGCAAAGACAGGATAAAACGATTAATGCAGCAGTGGAACTATTATTGGCGAATGGCTTTGATGGCCTGGCAGAGGCTGTCACCACTGACGCCAGAGTGGCACCCTCTGCACGACTTCACACCTCAATAATACACTGGCTATGCCGACGCCACTTTACTCACTAAGATGCAGAGAGGAACAACTGTGGCGGTGCTGACATCCCGCCGGAACTTTAATTATAGGACGGCCAGAATAACTGTGGATATTGGTCAGGGGTCGCTGATGATCTCGGGTGGGAATTGGTGGCGGTTATATGTATTCATCCCGGAATTGCCTCCCAAGCGCAGTTAATTTGGCAGTACCGCTGACGGAGGTCAATCTACCAATGCTCCCTTGTTCGCCACCAGTCCTCAAGTCGATAAACGAGGATTAGTTCATCACAGCCCATCATCCGGGTGGCGCGGGGAGACCTGTGGTTACAGTATGGCGATTGAGGCCTTGCTGTAGCGCGATGGCAGGCTCAACTGCTAACTCCTGGAAGGATACGTTCCAACGGTGGCAACACATGCCCGCAGAGTGAGGTAGGGCTGCATATTGTTGTGACTTTCCCCGCCTCCGGTATCAGCCATGCTGTCAGCGGCCAATTGCTGGTTTGCAGTACCAGGCCCATCGTAAATGTATATATCGCCGTTCTTCTTAGTATTCCTGGCAACTGCACTGCCCAACACGCCATTTGAGCCATCACTGTAACTGGCGGCTCCTGAGCTGACATTAATTGTATGCCTGTGCTCGGGCATTTGTGCCGTGGTCAGAGTGGTTGCTGCCTTCCCACCCTTCGAGCCCAGTGGAAAATTGGGGAGGCCTGGGCCCTGCCCGGTATGTAGCGAAACTCGACCACGAAGATCGGGCAGGCCAAAATTTGTCCTGCCGTCACCGCCGTAAGTAGTGCCATACAGGGAGAATAACGCGTCATTTTGCCAGATATCCAATAGCTGTCCGTTGGCATCAAGCCAACCTCGAGGACAGAAGGTGAACCCAAACCACCTGAGCTCGCCCAGGTAAGCTTCCTGTGCCTGGGTCAGCCCTGACGGTAGGATCAGGGAGATTAGTAATAAACTGGCTGACAGTAATGATTTCATCGTGTTTTTTCTCTTCATGAACATTTCAGTAAAGTTACAACTTGTACGGCTGTTCATGAGAGTCTTGCAACCGACGTGCCAATTAATAAGCAGAGAAATCGAAAAGCTTATAAGACTCTGAAATTCAAATGATTTATTCGTTAGAGCGGGTAGTGGCTGAAAATCCAAGCGAAATTGGCAGACTTAATGAGTCGGATTATTACCGACACAATTGCCAGTAAATGTGCGCTTACAGACAACACTAATCGCTTTCGGTCATCAGGTATTCGGCAATTTGCTGCCAAATTTGCGGTGTCTCTCCTGTTTATTCGATCGTGTTGATTTTACTGGCTATTTTGCCCTACCGATAACCAATAACAGGCGCACCAATTCTCCGCCCGCATCCAGAAGTCCCCACCGCAAGTCAGCATCAGAAACCAATAAACAACCCGACGCACTCGACGCATCCTTTGCCAAGCCATCTACCCCAACCCCTTCCACCACATCACCGGCGTCGAGTTCGTCGGGTTGTTCTGGAGTTTATTGCACCCGGCGTGGGCCCCAGTTTGTACCAGATCTGGCAAGTTATCTGCCCGGGGAATTTTGAGGGAGTTATATAAAGGCCGGGTGGGATTTCGCTTCGCGACTATCGCCAGATCACAGAGTTGAAGCCGTGAGAATCGGTTTGAACACACGTCGATACTGACTCGGGGTTAGGCCGGACCGTCGCTTGAACAAACGCCTAAAAAAAGAAGCATCTTCGTATCCTACTTCAACGCTGATCTCATCGACCGACTTCTCACCTGCTTCGAGTAACTGCTTAGCAGCCTCTACACGAAGATCTTGTAATCGCTCGATCAGAGAGTAGCCCGTGGCGATCTTAAAACGCCTTTTCAGTGTTCTTTCCGGAATATTTACAAGCTCAACTACTCTTGGGATGGCACCTTGCTCCGTGTAGTGTTCC
>PVMK01121597.1_pt1 | contig 18930 bp, 16 predicted proteins | sample 1853481 | NCBI WGS metagenome assembly PVMK01 (sample SAMN08533507, study PRJNA380276) | Marine sediment metagenome, whole genome shotgun sequencing project. | reverse complement strand
GTACTCAGCGACCACAATAGAAGCGTTCATCTACCCGCCTGTTTCAAAGAGAGCGTGCCCTGCGCTCTTAACATAAATATACTGTTGAAAAATGGGTGCAGGATACCTCCTACTGGGGGTGTCCCCCAGTTTTTTAAAATCCCCCAAGATTGGGGGATTATGGGGGTTGATTGAGACCATTTCAGCAATCTCCTAGAGTAAAGGCGTCGAAATCCAAAGCTATGAGGGAAAAACTTGTATAAGATTCTGAGCAGGGAAACCCTGGTGCCCAATAACCACCTATTCAAGATCGAGGCGCCAGCGGTTGCCCGAAAAGCCCGAGCAGGCCAGTTCGTAGTATTAATGATAGATGAGAAGGGAGAGCGCATTCCACTTACCATTGCCGACTGGGATCGAGAGGAAGGGAGCATCACCATCGTTTTCATGGAGGTGGGTGTCACCACTCGCAAGATGGCCCAGCTCAGGGCTGGTGACTCCATCGCCAGTTTCGTCGGTCCACTGGGACTACCCTCACATATCGAAAAGTTCGGCACCGTGGTCTGCGTTGGTGGGGGGGTCGGCGTTGCTCCTATTTTCCCCGTCGCCCGTGCCCTCAAAGAGGCGGGGAATAAGATAATATCCATTATTGGTGCTCGCAGCCACGACCTCCTTTTTTGGGAGGAGCGGATGCGAGAGGTAAGTGACAGTCTGGTAGTGACCACAGATGATGGCTCCTACGCCCGCAAGGGCCTGGTCACCGAGCCGCTGAAGGAGATTTTGGAGGGGGCCGAAAAGGTCAACCGGGTGGTTGCTATCGGCCCTGCCGTGATGATGAAGTTCTGTTCACTGACCACAAAACCCTTCGCTATTCCCACCATTGTTAGCCTCAACCCGATAATGGTCGATGGCACCGGCATGTGCGGTTGCTGCAGGGTGGAGATCGGCGGCGAGACTAAATTCACCTGCGTCGATGGGCCCGAATTCGATGGACATCAGGTCGACTGGGACCTGGTTTTCGCCCGCCAGCGTATCTATTTCGATGAGGAGAAGCACGCCACGGAATGTGCGTGTAGGGAAGGCGTGGACCATGGCTAAGCTCGATCTGAACCGCGTGTCTATGCCCAAGCAGGAGCCGTTGGTACGGGCAAGGAACTTTGATGAGGTCGCCCTGGGGTATAGCGAAGAGCAAGCCATGTACGAGGCAACCCGGTGCATCCAGTGTCCCAAGAAATCATGCGTCGGCGGCTGTCCGGTGGATGTAGATATCCCTGAATTTATCAATGCGCTACGGGAAGGTGATATGCCTGAGGCTGTCAGGTTCCTCAAGGGTAAAAACAGCCTGCCCGGCATCTGCGGCAGGGTCTGCCCCCAGGAGACACAGTGTGAAGAGGTCTGCTCCCTGGGCAAGAAGGGGGCTCCTATAGCTATCGGCCGCCTGGAGCGCTACGTAGCCGACTGGGAACTGGCCCAGGGTCAGATGAAGAAGCCTCAGATTGCAAAGGTGACAGGTAAAAGAGTAGCAGTGATAGGCTCGGGGCCGGCGGGGCTCACCGCCGCCGCTGACCTGGCTAAAATGGGTCACAAGGTTACCCTCTTTGAGGCGCTCCACGTCGCGGGTGGTGTGCTGATGTATGGCATCCCAGAGTTTCGCCTGCCCAAGCATGTCGTTCAGGCCGAGGTTGACTACGTAAAGTCTCTGGGAGTGGACATTAAACTGGACTTCGTAATCGGCAAGACCTTGACCGTCGACGAAGTCCTCGAGGACGGCTATGATGCCATCTTCATGGGCACCGGCGCAGGCCTGCCCATGTTTCTGAATATCCCTGGCGAGAACCTCAATGGCATCTATTCGTCTAACGAGTTCCTCACCAGGACAAACCTGATGAAAGCCTACCTGTTTCCCGAGTATGATACCCCGATTAAGAGGGGACACCGGGTAATGGTGATCGGCGGTGGCAATGTGGCTATGGATTCTGCCAGGTGTGCCTTGAGGCTGGGCGCCGATGAGGTCTATATTGTCTATCGCCGTTCCGAGGCGGAGATGCCGGCGAGGAGGGAGGAGGTGGAAAATGCCCAGGAGGAAGGGATTATATTCAAGTTTCTGACCAACCCCAAGCGGTTTGTCGGCAACGATCAGGGCTGGGTTGTGGCTGCAGAATGTTATGAGATGGAGCTCGGAGAGCCGGATGAGTCCGGCCGGAGGCGTCCTATCACCAAAGAGGGCAGCGAGTTCATGCTGGAGGTTGATACCGTAGTCATTGCCCTGGGCACTACCCCCAACCCGTTAGTACCCACCACTACACAGGGGCTGGATGTCACCAAACGGGGCACAGTGGTCGCCGATGATAAGGATGGCAAGACCACCAAGGCGTGTGTCTGGGCAGGTGGCGATGTGGTTACCGGGGCTGCCACCGTTATAAGCGCCATGGGGGCGGGAAAGAGGGCGGCGGCTTCTATTGATGAATACCTCAGGATGCAAGGAGGCTGACATGACCGGGATTGCTGAGGCGACCAGGGTAAAGATAACCATCGACGGTAGAGAGATTCTCGCACCCGTCGATAAGACTATTCTCGACGTTTGCCGTGATAGTGATATCCCTGTTCCTACATTATGTGACGATCCTTACTTGAGCCCTCTCGGGGGTTGCTGGATATGCGTCGTTGAAGTTAAAGGGCGTGGCCTTGTACCCAGTTGTACCACCCTGGTATCGCCGGGGATGGTGGTGGAGAGCAATAATGAGAGGGTTCGTGCTGCTCGAAAAAGCCGCCTGCAAGAGTTCCTCGCCTTTCACTATGGCGATTGTATCGCGCCCTGTCAGATTGCCTGTCCCGCAGGGCTGGATGTTCAGGGTTATATCGCGCTGATCGCTAGAGGGCAGTATCGAGAGGCAGTGGCTCTTATCAAGGAGTCGATCCCCCTGCCCGCAGTCATCGGGCGTGTTTGTCCTCACCCCTGTGAAGATGCATGCCGCCGAAATTTAGTAGATGAACCCCTGGCTATATGCAGCCTTAAACGGTTTGCTGCAGATAATGACTTCCTATTAGGCGAAAAAAGCTATGTTCCGCCGGTGAAGCCCAAGAGTGGTTTCAGGGTTGCGGTAATCGGGTCTGGGCCAGCGGGCCTTTCTGCCGCTTTCTATCTTGCAAGGATGGGACACGAGGTGGAGATCTTCGAGGCACTGCCACAGCCTGGTGGCATGTTACGCTACGGCATACCCGACTACCGCCTACCACCGGAAGTCCTTGACCGGGAGATCTCTGCCATTGTACAGCTGGGGGTCAAGATAACGGTTAGCCGTGTCCTGGGAAAGGATTTCGCATTAGGAAACCTATTTAAGGACGGATTCCACGCTGTTTTTCTTGCTGTAGGGGCACATAAGAGCCAGAAGATACGCGTTGAAGGCGAGGACATGGAGGGTGTTTTACCAGGTACCGATTTTCTGCGCTGGGTAACTCTGGGGGAGCAGACGAACCTGGGGAGTCGGATAGCGGTGATCGGCGGGGGTAACACAGCCATCGATGCAGCGCGTACGGCATTGCGCATGGGTGCAGACAACGTAACTATCGTATACCGTCGCTCCAGGGCCGAGATGCCAGCCAGTGAATGGGAGGTGGAGGAGGCGGAAGAAGAGGGTGTTAAGCTGCACTTCTTAGCAGCACCGGTCAGGATAACCGGAAAAGATGGCAGGGTTTGCGGTCTCGTATGTATCAAAATGGCATTAGGCGAACCGGATGAGAGCGGGCGTCGCAGGCCGGAACCCATATCCGGTTCCGAATTTACATTACCAGTCGACACCGTTATTGCCGCTATTGGGCAGATCCCTGATATATCTTTCTTGAAAGCCGAAGGAGCTCATCCTGAGAGGGGGTAGCCTTGGGATCGGCAAGGGCGATGTCATCGTCACCCACCCCGATACTTTGCAGACTGATATGAAGGGTGTTTTCGCCGGGGGTGATGCCGTAACGGGAGCAGCGCGGGCGGTGGATGCGTTAGCAGCGGGTAAAAAAGCTGCCATTGCTATAGATCGCTATCTAAATGGTGAAGAACTGGAAGGTACATACCAACCTTTTAACCTGAGTAAGGGCGAGCTTAGCGAGCTTGGCAGGGATGAGTTCGCCGATGTGGAGCATCAACCGAGACGGGAAATGTTGAAACTCAGACCTGCGGAGAGACGGGATAATTTCCAGGAAATGGAAATCGGCTACACCGAGGATATGGCTAAAAAAGAAGCGGAAAGGTGCATGGAATGCGGCTGCAAAGCGGCGGATTACTGTACCCTGCGCGAGCTCGCGGCGGAGTATGAAGTACCGTATCCAAGTGCCATGCGGGATAGCTACCTTTACCCTGTAGATACATCTCATCCTTTCATAGATATCGATGCCAATAAATGCATTGCTTGCCTCCGTTGCGTTCGAACTTGCCTTGATATGCAGAACGTAGGGGCATTGAGCTTCTGCTATAGAGTAGCTGTCCCCCCCTATGCCCGCTCCCTTTTGGATACTAATTGTGAGTCCTGTGGCCAGTGTGTTGTCAGCTGTCCGGTAGGAGCGCTTGTCGCCAAAGATAGGATACCACCACTAAGGGAGGCAAGTACGATATGCCCTTACTGCGGTGTCGGTTGCGGTGTTCTGTTAGGCACAATTGGCAATGATGTAGTGAGCGTGCGCGGCGTGGTGGATAATCCAGCCAACAGGGGCAGGTTGTGCGTTAAAGGCCGCTTCGGCATCCCCGAGTTCGTCAATCACGAAGAGCGGCTTACTACTCCTCTCATCAGGAAAGGTGGCCAGCTCACCGAAGCTACGTGGGAGGAAGCGCTTGACCTTGTTGCAAGCAAGCTATCAGAGTATAAGGCCGGTGATAAGTTTGCCACCATCTCATCCGCCAAATGCACCAACGAGGACAACTACGTCATACAGAAATTCACTCGTGCGGTAATGCGTACAAACAATATAGACCACTGTGCACGCCTCTGACACGCCCCCACTGTGACCGGTCTGGTCCAAAGTTTTGGTAGCGGGGCAATGACCAACTCTATTGCAGAGATCGGCGAGGCCTGTTGCATCTTTGCCATAGGAACCAATACCACTGAGGACCATCCCATAATCGGCGTTGATGTCAGGATGGCAGTGAGGAATGGCGCCAAGCTTATTGTAGCCAACCCCCGTGAGATCGACCTCTGCCGTTTCGCTACGCTGTGGCTGCGGCATCGCCCGGGAAGTGATGTCTCCCTGTTGATGGGCATGATGAAGGTTATCGTCGATGAGGGACTACTAGACACTTCATTTATCGAGGAGCGGTGTGAGAATTTCGATGAATTTCTTGACTCAATAAAAGCATTTGATCTAAACGAGGTGGAAAGAATAACCGGAGTTCCCCAACAGAAGATTGTGGAGGCAGCCAGGATATTTGCCCAGAACAGCCCGGCAACGATCCTCTACGGTATGGGGATAACCCAGCACTCACACGGAACCGACAACGTGATAGCTATCGCCAACCTGGCGATGCTCACCGGAAATATTGGCAAGCCATCGAGCGGTGTGAACCCGCTGCGGGGGCAAAACAATGTGCAGGGGGCTTGTGATATGGGTGCCCTGCCCAATGTATACCCCGGCTACCAGAGCGTGGCTGATTCCAATATAAAAGAGAAGTTCGAGAAGGCGTGGGGCTCCGAGCTGTGCGGCTCCACGGGGATGGTGCTCACTGAGGTGATAGACGCTGCCTATCGTGGAGAGATCGAGGCGATGTATCTGGTAGGGGAGAACCCGGTGCTGAGCGACCCGGATGCCAGGCACGTTGAAGAAGCACTGCGCAAGCTGAAGTTTTTCGTTGTACAGGACATATTCCTTACAGAGACGGCTCAGCTTGCCCATGTCGTCCTCCCCTGCAACAAGTTTCGCCGAGAAGGATGGCACCTACACTAATACGGAGCGCCGGGTGCAACTGGGGCACCGGGTCATACAGCCAAGGGGTGATTCCCGGCTTGATTGGTGGATCACCTGCCAGATAGCTAAGAGATTGGGAGGCCAAGGGTTCGAATTCGAAAATCCGTCTCAAATTATGGATGAGATTGCCGATCTCACCCCATCTTATGGCGGGATATCATATGCACGCCTGGAGGAGGGTGGCTTGCAGTGGCCCTGTCCCACAGAGGAGCATCCGGGAACACCGATCCTGCACACCGCGCTTTTCACCCGGGGCAAGGGAAAGTTCATACCTCTTGAGTATAAGCCACCGATGGAGCAGCCTGATGAGGACTATCCGCTTATCCTCACTATGGAACGAAGCCTGTACCAGTTCCACACGGGCACCATGACAAGGAAGGTGAAGGGGCTAAATGTTCTAAATGGCGAGGAGCGGGTTCAAATAAATCCGGCGGATGCCGGTAAGTTAGGTATCGATGATGGCGAGCGGGTAAGGGTCATCTCGCGGCGGGGGGAAGTAACGGCCAGATCAAAGATAACCGAGGCCTCACCGGTGGGCGTAGTGACAATGAGCTTTCATTTCACCGAGACCAGGACGAACCTTCTCACCAACCCGGCCCTCGATCCTGTTTCTAAAATCCCCGAGCTAAAGGTCTGTGCGGTAAGAGTGGAAAAGGTAAATTAACCAAATAAATGAGGCCGCTGAAAAAGAGGTGCAGGATACTTCCTGCCGGGGGTCTGGGGGTGTCTCCCCCAGCTTTAATATTTCCCCCAAGATTGGGGGAAAAGGGGGTTGATAGAGACTATTTCAGCAGTCTTTAAATAATTACAGTTGAAGGCCGAAAAGGCCTCACCGCTTTAAAAAAGTGGAAACCCTCCCTGATTAGGGAGGGTTTTTTATTGTTTGCCGAGACGTTTTCTAGTAGAATAGCGCCAGGGGCAAAAAGGCCGCGGAAAATGACTCCATTAAGACAGCAATATCTCAGGATCAAGCGGAAGTATCCGGAAGCCATTGTCTTCTTCCGCCTCGGCGACTTCTACGAGACTTTCGATGAGGATGCCAGGATTGTCTCCCGGGAGCTGGAGATCGTGCTCACCGCCCGGGAGCTGGGCAAGGGGCAGCGCTTCCCCATGGCAGGGATTCCTTATCACGCCCTGGATAACTATCTAGCGAGGCTGATAAACAAGGGTTATAAAGTCGCTATCTGCGAGCAACTCAGCGAGCCCAGAGTACAGGGATTGGTAGAGCGGGATGTAGTTCGTGTTGTAACCCCGGGCACCGTGATTGAGCCAGGATTGTTGGAGGGGAAGGCGAATAACTATCTCGTGGCTATCGTTTCCGATGGGGAACAGGGTGGCATTGCCTATGTCGATATAACTACAAGCGAGTTCCAAACCACCCAGCTCTCCTGGGAGCGAGCCGCAGCGGAGCTGGAGCGCCTGCGGCCATCAGAAGTTCTGGCACCACGTAGCTCTGACCTCGCTGGTTTTTACCAGGGAGATGCTCCGATAACCTTCCTTGACCAGCAGTGGTTCGAATTTGAAACTGCCCGCCAGCTTCTGCGGGACCACTTTGGCATCTTATCTCTCGAGGGATATGGCTGTGCTCATCTGCCTCTAGCGGTAAGGGCGGCGGGTGCCATTATCCATTACCTTGGCGAGACCCAAAAGGGAGCGCTTGGGCAACTCACCGGACTCTCCACCTATTCGACAGAGTCGTTCATGATCCTTGATCCCCAGACGCGGCGTAATCTGGAACTGTTTCATACCTTCCGCCAGGGAACGACCGGTTCCCTGCTCTCCGTGGTTGATCTAACAAAAACAGCTATGGGAGGGAGGTTGCTTCGCAAGTGGCTGGGTCAACCCCTACTGGATATAACAGAGTTGAATGAACGGCTTGACGCAGTAGCATGGTTCCATGAAAATACCGGGAGGCGTACAAAGACCATTGCTTTACTCAACCAAATCGCTGATCTGGAGAGGCTTATCAACCGTATCAGGAGCGGTATTGCCACGCCGAGGGAGGTGGTTAGCCTTCGCCGCAGCCTTGAGGTTGCCACTCAGCTTGGTGAGACGATTAAGCAAGAAGGGGCTACCCCCACCAGATGTATTTTAGAGGGATCGAACCCTTGCAACGATGTCGTTGCATTGATCTCCCAGGCGATCGCTGAGGAGCCTCCGCCAAATCTGGGTGACGGTGTTATCAAGGAAGGTTTCTCACCAGAGTTGGACCGGGTCAGAACAGATTCAGGAGAGGCTAAGAGATATCTGGCAAACCTGGAGCGAGAGGAGCGGGAGGGGACGGGGATCAAATCGCTAAAAGTGGGGTATAACAGGGTCTTCGGCTACTATATCGAGGTCTCAAAGCCCAATCTGCCGCAGGTACCTGCGGATTATATTCGCAAGCAGACGCTGATGAACGCGGAGCGCTTTTTCACTCCTCAGCTCAAGGAATATGAATCGCTGATACTCAATGCTCAGGAGAGGCTTGCTGAACTTGAAGGAACGATATTTCGCCAGGTATCAAGCCAGGTAGGCGCGGCCGCTGAGAGTATACTGAAAATAGCTACTGTGCTGGCTCATATTGATGTTTTCTGCTCCCTGGGGGAGGCAGCGGTACGATATGGCTACGTGAGACCAGAGCTAACCGTGGAGGATACTATCGTTATATCCGGCGGTCGCCACCCCGTTGTGGAGCGATTGATCAGCGATGAGCCTTTCGTTCCCAACGACACCTATCTCTCTAACGAGAGCGCCCAGATGATAATACTCACCGGCCCCAATATGTCAGGGAAGTCTACATACTTAAGGCAGGTGGCGCTCATAGTGCTTCTGGCGCAGATCGGCAGCTTTGTTCCTGCTGATTCAGCCGCTATAAGTATCATCGATCGCATCTTTACCCGGGTCGGTGCTCAGGATGAGCTGTCGATGGGTCGTTCTACATTCATGGTGGAGATGGAGGAGACAGCGAGCATCCTGAACCATGCCACCGCTAGCTCATTGGTAATACTGGATGAAATCGGCAGGGGAACCAGTACCTATGATGGTATCTCGATCGCTCAGGCAGTTGCCGAATACATTCATCACCACCCCGGGCTGGGGGCAAAGACCATATTTGCCACACATTACCACGAACTGGTGGAGCTGGCCAACTTCCTGCCCAGGGTGAAGAACTACAATTTTGCCGTAGCCGAAGAGGACGGTAAGGTGATATTTTTACGCCGTATAATGCCTGGAGGCACCGATAAGAGCTATGGTATCCATGTAGCGCAGCTTGCCGGCCTACCCCGTTCGGTGATTCACCGTGCTGAGGAGGTGCTTTCCAATCTGGAAAACGGCCGCCAGCGAAATGGCTCGCATCTAGAAAGGGAAGGGCGAAAAGTGCTGCAGCCGCAGCAGCTCCCCCTTTTGGCGGGTTCATCGCCAATTTTAGATGAGCTGGCGCAACTGGAGGTGGATGCGATGACGCCACTCGAGGCGCTCACCAAGCTATACGAGCTGAAGCAGAAGGCGAAGCAGGAATTATAAAGGGAAGACCGCTGAAGAAGAGGTGCAGGATTCTTCCTGCCGGGGGTCTGGGGGTGTCCCCCAGCTTTAAATAATCCCCCAAGATTGGGGGATTAGGGGGTTGATTAAGACTGTTTCAGCAGTCTTAAGGAATAGAATCTCGGGAGATGACTCAATGGCAAAACCGAAAAGAGTGAATAATGGACCAATTAAATGTACCAGGTGCGGGGGTGAAGAAATCAGGCGGGCGCAGATGACAATGTATGGCAGGCTCGGCTTTATGGGGCCGGACTATCGGTTCGACGTCTATATCTGCAGGGACTGCAGCTATTCGGAGCTATTCTTCCAGGGCGCAAAGTGGATAGTGTAAGGCTCAAATGCCCATTGATATCTTGTCGTCTGAACTCGTGTACCAGGTTACTAATGAGGAGGTGATTCCAATGGCAAAACCAAAGCTAAAAGGAGCTGAGTTTGTGCCTACTAAATGCGCCAAATGTGGGAATGAGGAAATAAAGCGGGAAGAGTTTTCCATGCATGGCAAACTCGGTTTTATGGGGCCAGACTATCGATTCGATGTATATATTTGCAGGAACTGCGGACATTCGGAGTTCTTCTTCCAGAGTGCAAAGTGGATTCGTTAAAAAATGCCTATCAGGGTATTGGCATCTGACGTCGTTTCCAAGATAGCCGCTGGTGAGGTCGTAGAGCGGCCCGCTTCGGTGGTCAAGGAGCTTGTGGAGAACTCTCTCGATGCTGATGCTACTCAGATCTCTGTCGAGGTGCGTGGTGGAGGCGTTAACCTGATCAGGGTTATCGATAATGGTACCGGTATACCTGCTGACGAGGTTACGGTCGCTTTCCAGCGCTACGCTACAAGCAAGATAGGCGATCTGGGAGACCTGGATGCCATTTCGAGCCTGGGCTTCAGGGGCGAGGCGCTACCCAGCATCGCTGCCATAGCCGAGGTTGAAGTAATGACCCGCACTGCGGAGGAGCTCGCAGGAATCTATTTTAGTCTTAAAAATGGCGTGGTAGTCGAAACAGGGAAACGAGCCAGTCCTCAGGGAACCACCGTCACAGTACGCCAACTGTTCCAGAATGTCCCCGCCCGCCTCAAATTCCTCAAGTCAAATACTACGGAAAGTAGCCGTATTTCAAATCTGGTAAGCCAGTATAGCCTTGCCTTCCCGGAGGTGAGGTTCAGCCTGTTCCTTGATGGGCGGACGGCCCTTCAGACTGCGGGAAATGGAGCACTGCGCGATGTAATGGTTAAGGTTTACGGACTGGAGACAGCCGGGGCAATGATAGCGGTGGGGGAAGGGAATTATCCGGTATGGGGGTTTGTAAGCCCCCCGCATCTTGCCCGCTCAAGCCGGGGCCACCTTAGCTTCTTCGTCAATCGACGCTGGGTGCACAGCGGGCTTCTCAGTCGCGCCACAGAGGATGCCTATCGGGGACTGCTAATGACGGGGAAACACCCGATCGCCGTGATTAATATCTCCCTTCCACCTCAGGATATCGATGTAAATGTCCATCCCTCTAAGGCCGAGGTGAAATTCCGCGATGAGCACGGTTTGTTTACGGCGGTCCAGCGATCGGTGCGTGCCGCCCTGGTGAAAGAGATGACCGTGCCTCAGGGGCAGAGGCACCCAAGTGCAGTCGGTGTGCCTGTGCTTTCTCATGAGAAGAAACCCTTAGCAATACAGGAAGAGCTATTTAAGGGTTACGCCACAACCAGATCAGTGTCCGCACTAGTCAACCGACCCGAGGGGTCGACCCTGCCTATCCTTCGCGTCATCGGGCAGATCGCTGCTACGTATATTACAGCCGAGGGGCCCGATGGGCTATATCTCATCGATCAACACGCTGCGCACGAGCGTATCCTCTTTGAGAGGGTGTGTTTTCAGCAGCAGAACAGCACAGTTGAAGCCCAGGGGATGCTTGACCCGCTAACCATTGAGGTTACACCGAGACAGGAGGAGCTACTGAAGGATGGTGTTGAAGTCCTGGAGTCCTTCGGCTTCGCCATCGAGCCTTTCGGTCCCCGAACCTACCTGCTGCGAACTGTGCCTACCTTACTTGGCCAGGGGAATGCCGCTCAAGCTGTGATTGAAATACTGGATTCCCTTGGGGAGGAAGGTGAGAGAGTAAAAAGAGAGGAAAAGATTGCCTTTTCGCTTGCCTGTCACAGTGCAGTGAAGGCCGGTCAGGTATTAAACCATGATGAAATGAACGGACTGGTGCGCGAACTAGAGCAGACAGAGTCTCCGTATACATGCCCCCATGGCAGACCCACAATAGTCCGCTTTACCTCTTCCCAACTGGAGCGGGAGTTCGGACGTTCTTTATAAGAGACCGATGAAAAAGAGGTGCAGGACACTTCCAGCCGGGGGTCTGGGGATGCCCCCCCCAGCTTTTTAATCCCCCAAGATTGGGGGATTAGGGGGTTGATTGAGACTATTTCAGCAGTTTTTATAGCTTCAAATAGTTGTGGGCGTAGATTACCTTGTTCTGCAGGATTTTAACGGTCTTGGCTACTTCAGCCTGCTCCGGATCACTCATATCAACGATAGATGGATCGAATTCCTCACCTGTAGCACAGGCATCAAAGAGGGCGAGATAGACTTTTCCCAGAGCGGTGGAATCGTCGCGGTTCTCTAGTAGAGCGATCGTATCCATTAGTTTCTTATCGAATGGATCGAGGATGACCGAATCCATCCCGGCTCCCATAAGCATTACCAGGTACACCCGATTAAGCACTGGTCTCACATCTTCGGGGGCGCCATTGGATACGTTAGAAAGCCCGCAGGTCATGTGCAGAGGGGGATCCATCATCTGTCTGATGACAAAGGTAGCACTAATCACCTCAGGGGCATGCTCCTGTGTGCCATTTACTGTCATTGCCAGGGGGTCAACATAGATATTCTGCGGATTTACACCTGCTTCATCGGCCGCCGGGAGCAGGTCCTCGACCAGGATCCCCACCCGGGAATCGGCACTTACCGGCAGACCTGTGGCGCGCAGGGTAAGCGTAATGATATTGACATCATACTTCGCGGCAAGGGGGAATAGTACGCTCATGCGTGCCGGGTCGGCATTGGTGCTGTTAATGATTGGCTTTTGCTTGCACAGCTTAAGCCCGACTTGAATAGCCTCGGCATTACTGGTATCCAGGGACAGAGGAACATCCACTACTTCCTGAACAGTGTTCACCAGCCAATCCATAACTTCAGGGCCAGCCTTCTTCTGGGGGCCGATATTTAGATCGAGTATCTTTGCGCCACATTCTACCTGTTTCTTGGCCAGGTCCTGAATGATGGCCTTGTCCCGTCCCTCGATAGCGGCTCTTACGCTCATGTTAATTATCTGTATACGCTCCCCGATACCAGCAAACATGATTCTCCTCCTTTTCTTAAACTTATTATTGAGTTGCTATAGCAGGTCTAATTTTTTAGCAATCTCGGCAACACCCTGACGTAGTGGGGACCCAGGCTGCAGCCCGGTTAACGGCGCTCCCTTTACCTCCAGTGGCATCATACCTGTGTCCTGAGGAAGCACCGCGATGAGTTCAAGCTTTGCCTCCTTTATCGCCTGTTCAATCTCAGGGGGAAGGCCATCGCTTACCCGATTTACCACCAGCGCTATCCTATCCACATGGTTTCTTAGCTCAGCGATGAGGTCCTTCATACGCGTTGCAGCAGAGACACCTCTTATCGTGGGGTCTGAGACGAGGAGCATGATATCCACATCCCGCGTCGTCTGACGGCTGATGTGCTCCATGCCTGCCTCGCAGTCGATAACTACGTAGTCGTAGTTACCTGCCAGGCGGTCGATGCAGTCGCGGAGCCAGTGATTGGCAGCGCAGTAACATCCGGGGCCCTCGGGTCGTCCCATTGCGAGAAGATCCACCCCCTCCGATTCCACCAGGGCCTGTTGAATCCTCAATTCGATATAATTCGGTTTGGGTATGCCAATGCTCTCGGCTGCCTTGCGATCGGCCATCTCCTCACGAATCCCGCCCACCGTTTCATCGAGAGGCAAACCAAGTGCCGTATGAAGGTTAGCGCTGGGATCGCCGTCGATGGCAAGCACGGCGCCCTTTTTAGTGAGCAAATCGGTGAGGAGGGCGGCGATGGTGGTCTTTCCAACACCCCCCTTCCCTACGATAGCTATGGTTTTAGTCATACCTTAAGAGGCCTGGTTCTGCTTCAAAAAGCTACCAACGTCCACCGCGTCGCGGGGGCCGATCATGATCTTCCAATCGGGTAATTCTTCCTCAAGCTCACCGCGGAGCACGGCGACACCGCCGGGAAGAATTATATTTCTATGGCTGATTTTATCAGCCGCATTAAACTCCTTAATTGTTTTAGCGATCTTATCTGCATCTAGCTTGCCTGCGGCCCAGGAAGTAAGCACAGAGAGACCCTCGGTATCGCATACCATAAGCCAGGCGGGGAAGCCGCTGGACTCCAACTCTCCAGCGATAGAGAAGTAGGTCAGGGAGAAGTTGGTGGTTACGCACAGCGGGCTCTCCTTTGTTGGGTTGCCTATCTCATAGATGCCCGGGGTCATCTGAATCGGTTTTTGCGGGTCAGTATAGATGTTGAGACGTAAGGTTAGCAATGGGTACACTACGCCCGGGGTAAAGCGATCAAGTACGATGATCCCGGCATATTTTGCTACTTGCTGCCCGGCTAGCATCGCCTCTTCCTCTATGCCACCTGAGCCCTGGCCGGGGAAGGTGATGATTGGGAATCCCAACGGCTGAAAACTCTTTTTAATGGCCAAGCGACGAATCTGAGTCAGGGCGGAGAGGGACTGGCCGAATTCACGGGCGCCCGGATCAAGAACCACGTCCTCCACACCGGCGTCCGTTACCCGCGTTACCAATTCTGCAAGCTCGCTCAGCCCGGCGGGTTCGTATACTGCCAGGGGACACTGGTATTTCTTAGCCAGCTCCACCATCTGGTCGCAGTTTTCTTTAGTTGCGGCGTAAATGAGCGGCTTGGCGTCGGACACCTTTTCCAGCGCCTGATCCATAACCGAGGGGTTATTTGACATAAGAACTAAGGGGAGGTCGGTTTTGGATTTGACTAACTCTACACATTTAACAAAATTATCGCCATTATTGGACGCATTCTCAATGGCTAAGCCATTTAACTTAAGCTCCAGGCCAACCCGTTCCACACTGTAGCTGGAAACCTCACCGACGATCCTGGCCACATCATCGGCAGAATCGGTGTCCTTAATCTGAATTATAAATGCAGGCGGGTTGTAGAAAGTCTTCTCGTGGCGGAACATGACCACCTCATTGCCCACCTCGATCTTCCGGTCTCCTGCGCCAATAGTAACCAGGCGGATTGGTGGACGGGAAGCACTCTCAAGGGCTTGCTTGGACTCCTCGGAGACATAGGGGCACAGGGAAAGCTCCGCACTCTTGGCAGCCAACTTCATGGCGAAGGCCAGGCAGGTAGGGAAACCACACTCCTTGCAGTTGGTTTTCGGTAAGAACTTATAAACCTCAATACCAGTTAATGCCATTTTATAGTCCTCCTCTCATGCGCTCATCAGCTTATCGATGCTGGCCTTTACCAGCGTCACAGTTTTTGGGTGGCGGAGCACTATAATATCAGCGCCGGCATTAAGCAACATAATGGCGGTGACCCCCTCCCAGGTTAACGAGCGCTCCAGGTGGTCCCCCCACGTCGGGGGCACCCCCTCGGTGACCTTAGACTCCTTCTGACGCCATGTCTCTTCACCGGCGGTACAGAACATGGGCATTGCCGCCATATTGTCTCCACCGAGAGCGGCCAGGCGCAGCCGTTCCATTACCGAGTAGCAATATTCTATGCCATAACCCAGAGCCCCGGTAGTCGGATCCATGAGGATAGAGTCCTGCGATAGTCCGACATCACATAAAAGGATGTTGAGCTGTTTGGCAAGGTTTAGGTCGATGGGGGTCTTCGCAATGGCGACATGACCATCAGCGAGGCAGCTGGCAGCGATGGTGCGATGGTTTTTCTCCTCGCAGTTTCCCAGCGCTATCCTCTGACCCTTGGCAGCCTCGGATGCGGCTATCAGCACTTCATTATCCTTTTCCGCTACCCCGGGCCCTAAGACAATAACGGGGATGTCCACTGCTGAAAGAACCGTATCCACGCTTTTCTTTGCTTCAGGGGCACCGGTGTTGGCCTCTTCAGGATGGGCGCTTCTGAGGCGTAGCACAATGATATCTGCGCCGTACTCCACGGCCTTCTTTGCCCATGCCCCCGGGTCAGAAAGCACATCGCCCCAAACAGAAACCAGGTGGGGTGACCAATCCGTTGGATTGCGGTCTTGAACCTCTATGGCGATTAGGGGTTTATTGGGCATTGTACCCTCGAAGTGGAGGAAGTGAAGGGTGTTCTCACCACCTACGACCACGCTCTTGCGGCCATTGCCTCCGAGCTTTACCTCGTGTATCTTTCCTGTCCACTTCTCAGTCGGCACTTCAACTGCTGCCATAACGCTTCCTCCTTTTTCACCCATGAAACAAGGGCCGAGGAATTCGACCCTTGTTTAGCGTTCTTTCAGGTTTTTCCGTTAAATCAAGGATTCCATAGTAAGTGCAGGATGGCCTTTCTCCTCGAGGACGGGTAATAATTCGTCCACTGTGGTTGCGGTGGTGCCATCGGCGATCTTATCCATGAGGTCAGGTTCGCCCATTCGCTCACATATCTCTTTAAACTCATCCGCGAACTCTTCCTTAATATTCTTGGAAAGCCAAACCACCCGCTTTAGGCCTCCCTCTACCGGGATGAACTTACCGCTCAGGGCATACCGCTTACTATGCCCCATCATTCCAGGGGTTTGCTGGCCACCGCCTACGGTGCCCATTAATGTGGTGAAGGTCATTCCGCAGGGGGTCATGCTGTAGTCATCTCGGGAGACTATCATCACCCCGTTAGCCTCAGGGACGACGATCATAACGCACTCGCAGCAGCCACAGGTGGTCATTGGGGAATCCATAAGCGAATAGATGGTGAAACGTTCCACGGCCCTATTCGAGTGGTCATATACGAAACTGTTGACTCCCTCCCATACCCCTTTCACCGGATCAATAGTCTGCCCCTTGGGAACAGGCTGGTTGGGGCCGGTAGGATTGATTTCGTAAGAGGCACGGCAGTCTAGCCAGGAGTAGGCGCCACAGAGACCGGTGCGCTCGGGATTGATGACGCAAACATGATTGGGAGCGAATGACTGACACAGCGTGCAACTATAGTAGGTGTCCACTGCCTCATCGGTCATCCCTGCCGTTCGGATATCCCTTTCCCGATAGACCTCACGCGCTTGCTCTATTAGCTCCCTAACCTTAGCCTCCTCGGTATAGATGGTGACCTGGACCTTATCTACAATGGCACCGAAGGAGTTGTGCAAGTTCGTATGAATTATGTCACCGATGTGCTTAAGGGTGAAACCCTTCCCTGCGGCACCCTTACTGAAGCGGATCCAGGTAATGTCTCGCTGGCCGACGTGCTGAATCCCTTCGGCGCCGTTTACGAAGTGGTGGATTTGACGCTCGAGAACGGGCTCAAAGTCCTTCTGTAACTTGCGCCCCGTTACGTCAACCACGATGGCAAGGGGTACTCTTGACCCCTCTTCAAAGCTATCGATATCTGGCCCCACCACAGTGAACTTGCCGTCCTCTATCTCATCAGGGTCTTTCATTGAAAGCAACTCGAAGCAGACGCCGCCCTTACCACCGAACTCGACTCGAAGGTCTGCGCGCCGTACGACCTCACCTTCAAATGCAGGGCCATAGGCAACAGGGATGGGAACCGAGGGTATCTTAATCTTAATTCCTCTGACTTCGATGCAGCGCTGCACCAGCCGCTCCGCCCGCTCCATATCATCTTTGCCTGGAATATCGTCAAAAGGCATGCTGACGACATGCTCATATCTGGTAATCCCTGTGGGCAGGATGTTGGGAGTAACGGTATCTAGGATGGCGGGGAAGCCATAGGTGATGGCCCCTGCCCCAGTGGCCCACTTGAGATCATCCATGGGACCAAGGCAGAGGGCGAAGGCAAAGCAGCGAAACTTGTTATAAAGAAGTATCTCGCGAAAGTTGCCCGGGGTGACACCGCCAAAACTGATGGCGGCCCTGGCTGCATAGCCCAGGGCATAGACCGTGGATTCGGTATCAGTGCCAAAGGGGACGGTGAAGGTGTTGTATCCTAACTCCACTCCCTCTTCCAGAAGCTGATCCACAATAGAGCGGCCTTTATTCGAGCCGGAGAGGAAAACCAGCTGTCCCTTGGACTGGAGCTCACGTACGATCTTGACCGCTACCTCATTGCTCTTTGCAGCGCCGATAACGGCAGCGAAACCGGGCATGCTGCCATCGACCATCTGAATCCCCCACGAGCGCGTCTGCACATCGCTAATGGGGCCGTTGAAAGTAAAGCCATTACGTGTCTGTGGCTGTTTCCCCTCAACGAATTCTATCCCTTTGATGATCTCCTCAGCGAATAGGGTAGACACTCCGGCATCTGCGAGCTCACCAAGGTAGGGTCGCCACAGGTTGCTACCAGGCACTGGCGGTAATAAGCTCCTGCAATACTCTAACGTTGGAGTCATATCGCCCAGCTTCTCTATTTTATGCCCAGTATATGCATAGATTGTGGGAAGGAAGAAGGTTGAGCCTACGCCTTCCTTATCGACAAAGGCAACCGGTGCCTCCCCCCCGTGCTTTTGCAGAGCGCCCTTGAGCATCTCATCCGCTTTGGTAACAACTCCGTGAGCACCCCTGATAGCTGACGTCGCAATAAATCGAGACACTTTTCCCTCCTATAAATAAAAAATTCTAGTATTTTCGGAAATCGCCGGTCATCCTGGCGTCAATAGGATCGGTTGCTGACATTCTTTCCGCAGCGGGAAATGCCGGGCTCGATGCCCACATTTCCTCTTTCGCAGGAGCAGCTCCAAGGCCTGCATTCCTCAAGACCTCCCGGGCCTGGGGAATGCGCGCCTCATCTGTCTGTACACTGATAATGATGCCACCCATTGAGGCGCTAAATTCATAGTACGCAGCGGTATCCTCAGGGACGTCCAATTTAGTCAACGCTGCCCCAATATCCTCGGTGACCTTGGCGCCTAATTCTTTCGCCTTATCACCATCGCGCACTAGAATGCCGATCTCCTCCGCCTTAAAACCCTTTGATTTCAACTCCTCAGTAGCCTTGGCCGCAACGACAGGGTCTTTAAAAAGTTTCACCACTGCACTTGACATATAGGGCTCCTTTCATTAAAAAAGCCCAACCCCCTACATTATGAAGGGGTCGGGGCTACTACAAACGAAGCAATCGCCATGGATAATCAATCGCCACTTCTCGTATTTTAGCACTAGGCCATAATCAAGTCAACATTTCGGGGAGCATTTTGATTGATTCGCTTACTGTGGTGTAATTTGGCGCGCCCGGAGGGATTCGAACCCCCGACCCTCGGTTCCGAAGACCGATGCTCTGATCCGCTGAGCTACGG
>PVMK01124024.1_pt1 | contig 18936 bp, 18 predicted proteins | sample 1853481 | NCBI WGS metagenome assembly PVMK01 (sample SAMN08533507, study PRJNA380276) | Marine sediment metagenome, whole genome shotgun sequencing project. | reverse complement strand
CGTGGCTGAATATACAACGATATTCCGCTTAGTTCATGGAACCAAGCGAACGTTAGCTCTAGTAGTTCATCCCACAACCAATAATTCGGTCCGTTGGGAACTTGGTGATAACTTCGATGCCGGTATCCGTTACGACAACCTCATCCTCGAGGCGAACACCATCTGAACCGTCTTCATTTCCCGCGTAGGTCTCCAAAGCGAATACCATGCCAGGCTGAATCTCAACCGGATGTTCGATACTGTAGGCCCGAGAAATGATCGGGAACTCCCACAAGCCTACGCCGATCCCGTGACCGTACTGCAGCCCAAATATTTCGTGCTCATTCAATGCGCCCATTTGACGGTAGTCCGGCCAGCGAGTTACGACGTCTGCGGTGGTGCAGCCAGGTTTGACTGCGTCAATACCGCCCAGCTGAATTTCAAGGCAACGCGCATGTGTGTCGATTTGTTTCTGCGACGGTTCACCAACGGTAAAGCAGCGATAAACGCAGGTGTGATAACCGTTATACAAGGCCACGATATCCATGAAAATAACGTCGCCAGGTTGCAGCAGTCGGTCCGAGCTCAGATGTGGGTGCGGGTTGGTGCGGTTGCCCGACGTCACCTGAACGTTATGAATCCACTGCGCGCCGAGACGATGCATTTCATGTGACGCAACGGCCTGCAAATCGTTCTCTTTCGCACCAGGTCGAATTTCCATCGCGATGCGATGGAACGCCGCATCAACGATAGCGGCGCCATGCTTCAGTATAGCAATCTCGTCTTCGTTCTTGATTGAACGTGCGTACTGCATGACACCCTGGCCGTCGGCGATGGTGTAGCCGTTGGCTTGCATCGCAAGGAGTATCTGCGACTCAACGACGTCAACGCCGATTCGGATCTTGCTTTTGTCCAGGCCGAAATTGCCCAGCACCATGTCAAGGTCCTTCGAGAATCCTTCTGAACAACCCCACGATTCCGGCAGCGCTCCAAACATCGTTCCGTGAGCCGGGAATGTGTAGTCGGCGATCCAGGGGCAGTTTAGCTTTTCGCTCGCAACTTCAGAGCCAAATCCGAATATATGCGGCGGACCATTACGCGGAATAATCGCGTAGCGACCCATGTTGTCGATCTCAGGAGAACACACGGCCGTCGAGGTTGAATAGCGCTTGTTGCCCGTATCGAAAAGCAACAAACATTCGATGTCGAACTCGTCCATGTATTTCTTGATGCGACCGACTCTGTACTCGCGCATACGATCCATATTGATACGCTGCTCATAGTCGACCTGCATCATTCCCTGAGTGCCCTTTCGAAACGCCATTCTTCTTCTCCAACTCCTGATTATTTACACGCCGATTACGAGTGTTAGTTATATCGTTAAATTATTCGATATCGACTTATTTTCGATATTTTAAACTATTTGGTGAACTCTGCCAGAGTTATTTTTTGACCAATTGGCGAAAAGTGCTTGTTGTGCCCGAAAAATGCCGGATCTGGGCTTGGCACTTGAGCAGAAATACTTGAGAAAACAGATACTTAACTACCAAACATGCATTTCGATCCAGGCAAGCATTGATTGGCGCTAACACTCGAAATTACAGGCAACTCTTGCTAGACGGGTTCGCCCCTCAGATTCCCGGCTACCGTCGCAAGGTCTATGGACTCCTTAATCGCGCCAATAATCGCGGTTGTCGCAAAAGAAGGTTCTTTGCGAAGTGATGAAACCAGACAAACTGTACGGTCCATCGACGGATTAACGATCTTACGGGCCGTTACCCGCTTGCCTTCAACATAGCTGTATATCTCGTCCCAGGGAGATATGGTGTTGGCTAGATTGGACTCAGCGATTTTCAGACTCGCATGCGCTGACTGGAAATCGGACAGAAGATTGAAGCGAATCTTGTTCTCGAAAGAATATTTTTCCAGCGTCGTTCTCATCGAATTCGTTCCAGGACTACATACGATAGGAATGTCTCTAAGATCACGCAGCTCGATCTCGGCTTCGTTCGCAAGGGCCGGGTCATACTCACTGACGAAATAGAGCTGTTCTAAATAGAGCGGCTCGACTTTCTGGTCCATCTTCTCGACGACATCGTAACTGATCATCAAATGAATAAGATCGGCCTCGTAGAGGCGTTCGAGACTGGTCGAATTGCCCTCCTCAATCTCCAGATTTATTCCTGGATAGCGTTCCAGCAATATCTTGAACAGCGGTGCAGCCAAAGCGCTATTGAGACCGTAGGGAATTCCCAGCCGGACATTCCCTGTAGGGCTATCGGCGTTTCCTGGCAAGGAAGCTCGAAGGTCGTCTATCTGACGCAGCAAAGAGTGGGCAGCAATCAGGAATTGCTCGCCGGCAAAGGTCATTTGCACGCCCTTTCGATTCTTGTGCAATAACATTACACCCAGGTCATCTTCGAGATTCTTGATACTCATACTCAGAGCGGAGTGGCTGATGTGAATGTTCTTACTGGCAGTACGAAGGTTTCCTGCCTCAGCGGCAGCGATAAAATACCGGAGTTGTCTGATTTCCATGGTTCAGCACACTTCGTAGACGAACAAAAAAACGTTTGCAGACAATTCAGTATTATTTAACATATATGTCGATATGACACAATTTCCTTTAACAGGTAAACCACACGCCGTTGAGAAAACAGGAATATGCCCGTATCAACCGAGCTCAGGCCCACAGAAAGCTGACCCCCGAAATCAGCAGTTTGCCGCTAAATAACAGCATTGGCAGAGATAGTGACCTGAGGATTGTGGAGTAGACTCGAGGATTGAAACGCTCGCCCAGCGACCTGAGCGCGATCGCCACCAGGAATTTACAGCCGCTCAACGTGATGAGCATACAGACAACAAAAAGGCTGGCTTCAAGAATTGTGCCCTTATTAATGTAGATGCTGCCTACGGTTCCCCAGAAGATATACGGCACAGGATTCAAAAAGTTCATCTTTACACCGGTCAGCCAATTGATTTCCTTATCACTACCCTCACCAGGATCAATCTGCTTGGGAGCACTGAAAATTTTAAAAGCGATGAACGCGAGGTAAAACGAGCCGATAACAGATACAACGGATATGAACCAGTCCAACTCGCCGAGCTTGAGCGTCAAGATTGCGACCAGCAACACAATCGGCAAATCGGTAAAGAAAGGAATGCTACTGGCTATAAGCCCACTACGCGCTCCATTCGACATTGTTTGGTGAATGACAAAAACACCGAGCGGCCCGGGATTCAATCCCGCAACCAATCCGAAGGTGACAGCGGCGATGACAAAGCTCATAGGGTTCCTTTGTGGTGGAAGAATGAAATTATTTTATATGAGATCTGTAGGAGCGCCATCTTGCCGCGAATTTCTCGGCACATCGACCTTCTATATCGCGGCAGGATGCCGCCCCTACGAACAGACCTGTGCCTGTTCCGCCTCGGTCCTGTCGCTCTCGGCAACGATCGTCGCCGGATTATCGGATGCGCCGTATTTTGCACCTTCGTAAATTTCTGAAAGTCGTGTGCGCTTATAGTATGTCTTGGCGTACGCGGGCCGTTTCCTGACGTTTTCAAACCAGGCCGTCACCAGCGGGTGATCATCCCAGGCCGCCGAAAGTCCAAGGTCATTCATACGATCAATTGTCGGCGAAATACAATAATCCGCTAGCGTCAGCGATTCGCCCATTAGCCAGGGCCCACCCGATTCGGCAAGCCCTTTTTCCATGCGATCCAGCGTCTGCTGCAGGCGATCAAGCGCGCTGTCGGTTTCACGTTCATCGAAACCGTGCTCCTTGCGCATCTTCTTATAAAACTGTTTACGCATCGGATGGTTGTCGACAAACGTGTCAAATTCTTCCTGCGTCAATTTATCGAATCGTTTGCTCAAAAATTTATTGAACGACGGAACTCGAATTGCTGCGGTAGGCACTTCTTCAAAGAACCGCAGCCACTTGCGCATGTGAGCTCGTTCCACTGGGTCGGAAGGTGTCAATGAATTGGCTGGAAAGACCTCATCCAGATATTCGATGATAACCGACGAATCGATAATCACAGCGTCATCATGCAGCAATGTCGGGACAACACCATTCGGATTAAGCTTTAGGTACCAATCGGTCAAATGCTCACGTTTGGTTGAATCAACTGGCCGATCCAGAAACTCAATCTCCTTTTCCCAAAGCACTAATCGTACTTTTTGGCTGCACGTGGACTGAGGAAAATTGTAAAGCTTCAATGTCATTTGAAAATCTCGTTAGTTGGCATAAATTAATCTGCTGATACGCCCGCCGTGCGACGCTGTGAAATCTGTTGTTGCACTTCATTGAACAAGTCATCTCGAAACCCCAGTAATTTGAACATTTCGACGACCGTGAAAAACGGCGCAGCAAGGTTCGCCTGTAGCGGGTGTTTGACCAGTACCGGCATCGATCTTTCTACGGCGTGACCTATGAATTGTGCAGCGTAACCTCCGAAAAATGCCGCCGCAGCGATAGCTCCCGATGTTGCAATGGGCAACGCTCCAACCTCGCCTGCCAGCCACGCAATCAGCATCGCAAATACCAGAAACACAACGGCGAATAGCTTATCGAGCGTCATGTAGAACGCGAAGAAACCAAGCATGGCGATGTGTGCAAGATTGATGATTACACCACCAACGTCCGTAGCAACCCAGGTCAATGGAATCAACACGCCAAACATAATCGTTGGAATACCAATCATGTGGACAAAAATGTTAAACGGATGTTGATGTGCTGATGCATAGCCCGTCAACATGTCCATTAACTTTCCATTTTCAGCCATGATTCACCCCTGAGATTGGCGTTCTTGAAATGTACCACGATTGGTCCGCCCTGACTGATTCGCCAATTGCGAATGGCTATACTCTCTAATATTGCTATTGATTTCATTCATTCTTTTTGTGGCGGCTCGGGCCCATACGAGTATCAAACGCTTTGTCCGTCACCCGCAACTGACCGCCGTTGCGGTCTGGGCGGTAGCCCATCTGCTGACCCATGGTGACAGTCGTTCCGTTGCGTTATTTGGCGGCATGACTCTCTGGGCGCTCGTCACGATGGTCCTGTGCGGACGGCGCGACGGGCCATGGCGGAAACCGGGACCCGTTACACCAGGCAGCGATATTCGGGCTGTGGTTGTCGGTGTCATTGCATTTGGAGTTCTGCTGTATGCTCACCAGTTCTTGTTTGGCGTAGCGCCAATAGCTAATTAGTCAGGGTAAATCGATGCAGCAACGTCATTGGCGCGAAATGGTCGAAATTGTCGGCGTCCTGAGCATTGTCGCAGCGATCCTGTTGCTGGCATCAGAGGTCAGGCAGTCAAATCAAATTGCCCAAGCGAAGATCGAGATCGATGTTTCGCAGCGGTATAACGAAGTAAATATGAGTCGGGCTACTAATTCCGACTTGGCCAAATTGTTTGCGAAAGTCCAGGATCCTGACAGTCACTTGCTGACTGCGACTGATCTGTCACAAATAGAGGGTCTTGCCTGGCACTATCTCAATAATTTCCTGCTCATCCAGTGGGCGTTCGACAGAGGGCTAATTAAGCAGATTGACTACGATGCCTACAAAGCCGATATCGCGTTAATCGCAGCGGCGAATCCTGCACTGATTTCGCAATGGATGGCGATTTTCGAGCAGCACGCCCCGCTTTCTGACAAAGAAATCTTCGCACCCATTACCGATATGATTGCCGCAATGGGCACAGTACCGCCGGCTTAGCCCGAATAATTCATGAGTGGGACGGGACTGTCGGTTTCTGTGCCGAGTGCAGCGCGTTTGATCGTGCGAGAGACATAGCAGGGACTACGGTTGGAGCAGGATCGAGCGCGATGTGCCAGCACAGGAAGCGACAGCCCGGCAGGCACATATCGTTACACTCCGATACCCGCCAATAGAGTGTTAACCGTTTGAGTCAACTTTGGTTTTCATTTTTAATGGCCGGCACTCATGAAATATTGGGGCTGGCAGCCTGGCGGGACTCACTGTACAGATTAAAGATAAAACGAACGAATACCCAAATTCGGCTTTTTTCTGCGTCCCTTTAAATCCGCCATATCTCGGGCTGAACTTGCGATTACAAGCAGGTTCATCATATATCCATCACGAAAAATCCTAAATTAGTCATTTACTAATCAGTAACTTAGACAGCGGGCTCGCTAGATTTGATCCTGAGGCTTTCGGACAACCCGGATGCCGCGAAGCGGAGTCAGATCATGAAAGCCAACCAAAACGGCCAGCCAGGCAGAAACTTCGGCAAACGGCTTGCAACGGTACTGCTGGTCGCCATCGTATCCGGCTGTGCCAGTGTCGGCAGCCAGGTTGAAGGTGGCAACAAGGAGGCAGCTGGTGCCAATACTGCCGTCGATTCTGGATACAAGAACATGCGCCGTGCGGCAGGTGTCGGACAAGCGGCCGTACTGTACACAAAAACCGTCTATGTCGATCCGGTCATAAGACCCGTTGCCTACTTCTCTTCAATATCATCATTCGTCGTCAAGTCCATTGGCGGTCTTTTGAATCGCATTTCGATAAGCACCGTCCGCATGCCTGCCTTGCGCGGCCCCGTTGCCGAAGTCTCTAATGCACTCCCGATGGATATCGCTGCCTTTGAGGCACAGCTGGACAACATTACCGGGACTCGCCAAACAAAGGGCACGATTGAATTTCTCGTTGACGGCGAAGAATATTTCACGCGCCTTGAGGAGGCGATCGACCAGGCCAGCGAGTCCATCGATATTCGCACGTATATTTTTGACAACGACGACTATGCCATGTCTCTCGCAGAGCAGCTCAAGCAACGCTCTGATGAATTGCGAGTGCGAATAATGCTGGATTCGCTGGGCAATATATTGGCGACACAAGTTGACCCGGAGACGCTGCCAGCCGGTTTCAAGCCGCCGCTGTCGATGCGCATGCATCTGCAACAGGATTCCAACATCACAGTCCGAAATCTGACCAACCCGTGGCTGACCGGCGATCACACCAAGACCACGATCATCGACAAGAAAGTCGCTTTCGTCGGGGGCATGAATATCGGCCGGGAATACCGCTACGATTGGCACGACCTTATGATGGAAGTGAGAGGCCCGGTCGTCGATCAATTGCAACACAATGCGGACAAGGCCTGGGCTCGTGCCAGTTATTTCGGTGAGGTCGCAAACTTCGCCGAATTTCTGAAGGGCAAACGTGAACACGCCAACCCGGACGGGTATCCGCTGCGCATTCTGCAGACTCGCAACTTCGACTCGCAAATTTATCGAGCGCAGCTTGCGGCAATCAGATCAGCCAGAAGTTACATCTTAATCGAAAATGCCTATTTCGCTGACGACCAGATCATGTACGAACTGGCCAAAGCACGCCGCCGAGGCGTAGACGTGCGCGTAATTCTCCCAACAAGGAGTAATCATGGTCCGGTCAACTCCAGCAATCAGGTCGCGATCAATCAGATGCTGGAGCACGGCATTCGCGTGTATAAATATCCTGGGATGACCCATATCAAGGCCGCCGTATTTGATGGCTGGGCTTGTGTCGGCTCCGCGAATTTCGACAAGCTCAGCTTGCAAATCAACAAAGAACTTAACCTGGCAACATCAGATAAGGCGACAGTCGACGCGCTGATTGACCGCGTATTTCTGCCTGATCTAATGATCTCAACAGAAATAAACGAGCCGGTATCGCTAACCATGACCGCCAAATTGGCCGAGGTAGTGGTCGATGAGCTACTGTAATACCACCTTTTTGAGCAAATCACGTGCCAATGCTGCCAGCTCAGTTTATTATCTGGTCTGTCATTACCAGAGAGAGGAGATCTGAATGGACCCGGTTGTCATGCTACTGGCTCTTTTGCTCCTGCTCGTTATCTGGTTGTACATTCGCAGCCGGCGAAATGCGTCGAGCGCCAAGTCCAGCACTGCGAGGCCGGCTGCCAGGAAAAGCACCGAATTTCACGCTGTGTCGATTCAGTTTTCGGCATCGGCGTGTAATGCGGCGAAAGCGCTGAGTGGCCAACGCTTCCTTGCATCCGCGGCTCCTACAATGCCATTACCGGGGTGCGATGTTGCGAGCTGTGATTGCCACTTTGCACATCACCCGGATCGTCGTGCAAGAAAGGATCGACGCAGTCCATTTGCAACAGCGATATCCACTGATGGCACTGGCAGCTTCCGAACAGAAAGACGCGACGCGACAGACCGCCGCAAAGACGATTAGGTCTAGTTTTAGGCCCGCGATCTTAGAAACCGGACAATGCGACTGAGTTTTCATAGTCGCGCAATTCAACTTGATAGCGCGCCTTATCAGCGATCAGCAGTTGAATTTCCTTTTCCAGCTCTCCGGTTCGTTCCGACATATCCTTGATATCGGCCAACAGAAGGATGCGATCCTCTGTAGCGGTCTCAGCAGCAATCAGTGCAGCTTCCCTTCTACGAATGCTGTCTTCGAGCCGTACGAGCTCACTCTCTTTTGCAGAAATACGTGAAGCAGCGCTACTGACATTCGAGCGCAGACTATACAATTGGTGACCGACGTTGTAGCCATCCATGAAACCATCTTCAAGATGTGCCGCGCAGACACCATTGTACCTGCCGCCACTTTCACCAACGCTAAATCCTCTGCCCGGCTGGCAGTATTCAATCAAACCCTGCTCTCGTCCGTCCTGATAGGCCGGAAAATCAGCGGTTATACCGTGCTTGGCACAAGCCTTGCGACGGTTGCTGAATTGATCCGATGTGTAGCCGCGGGAACCATCCTCATAACCCACTGCGGTCCAGTCGCTGTTGGCACACTCTTCGCTACTCATCGATGCACAACCACTCAAGGTCAGGATCAACAACACTGCCCGGATATTTGCCCATTTACTGTTCATTTTGAACCCCAAAGAATCCATGTATTTATTAGTCAACTAATACCGAAGCTAGCAGTACGCACAAGCTCGCTGCGGTGACGACCTTCACAAATACGCCATATAGGCTGAACTGAAGCTGAAATTCGGGCATCAAGGCGCTTGTGGCGCTACGTCAGTGTGACTCAGGTCACAGAGGCGGGTCTGGTGGCAAGCTACTCTAATAAACATAGCATACGGTCAAGGATAGACGGCATGGATATTGAGGCAATCAGTGGCGCAGCAACGGTCGCGCTCGCCAGCACGCTGATTTTCATACTGGTCGCAAAATCCTGGCAGGTTCTGTCTCGCTCAGTCGGCTCGAGCACCAAATTCGCGAACAGCATCATGCATGAGGCGGCACAACGATTTCGCGACGAGTTCGACCGACTCACCAGCACACAATCTACTTATTTAAGCGCCGGCCTGGTCTTCGTCGTCCTGTACAATTCAGCGTATGTGCTGAATGCCGAACGCCTGTTCATAGACTACCCAACATGGCAGTTATATCTGATTCTCGCAACTCTCGTTGCCGCCGCACTCTTCGCATTGTACCGTCTGACGAAGACAATTTTGGCCAGACAGCAAATGAAGCTTTTGCGCGACGCGAATATAGCCATCGGTCATCAATTGCAGGGCACCGCCGCGGGATTTGGTCGGGTATATCACGATGTAGAAACCGCAAATGGTGTTATTGACCACGTCATCGTTGGCCAAGACGGAATTTACGCGGTAAATGTTTTTGCGTGCCGTACCGTGAAAAATGGCTCTGTTGCCATTCAGAATAATGACTTGCAGCTGTTACCCAGTGATCGCGACATATCCATCGTTGACACGATTTCCAAGACAACAAGGCTCGAACGTGAGCTGAGTGCAATGCTCGATCATCGCATCAAGATTCGGTCAGTTATCGCCGTACCTGGCTGGCAGGTTGACGGGCAAACCAGCGAGGAACATCTGGTCGTCAACGAGAAGAACCTGCCCATGCTGCTTGGCTGGAAGGACAAAGACGACTACTTGATGAATGAAGATGTCGATGCGATTCACGCGCAACTGACACTGCGCTGTCGCAAGGCGAGCGAAGCAGCGTAATAGCGTTAAGGAAGCTCTGATCAATTCAGAGCTTCCTTAATAGAAAATCAAACAGCAGCCGTTTGTGAGCTGATCGCGGAGAGCTGCTCCTGCGTACCGGCGAATTGCTGCGCCGCTTTATCGAGGTATTTTGCTGCCTCTACATCGTAGCCATCCGCCGATGCCGACCAAACACGATTGATGTAGCGTTCACCCGCCGCAAAGCTGCTCATGATATCGGCGTAGGCCTGCAGCCCGAACAGGTGCACCATGCTTTCGCGAGCATCGGCAAAGCGTTGCAGGTCGTTACGCAGTTTGTCGTCAATCCAGTCGCGAAGATTCTCGCCTTTCAATGACACCTCAAGCGTAACTACGCGCAGATCGTTGACAACATTGTTAATCGAATCCAACAGCTCGCTACGATTCAGCTCAAGCACAGTGCTTGATCGAGATTCGGTTCGGGCCTGACGCTTCAAAATAACCAGCCCGGCGAATGCAGCCAACACCGCAACGGCAAATAGTTGCCACCAGACTTCCTGCACGTCAAGAGCTGTTGCGTACGCACCAGCAAGAAAGCCCGCACAGAGCAATGAGAAACCTAGACCTTTCATGGATTACTCCAAATCATGTTGCTGCCACAATATTACGCACTGCATCACCCACGCCAACCAGCGCTTCGCCCACAATGAACCCTGCCGCGACCGGAATACCAACTTGCTCACTCCACGTATTCCCTTTGAATCGATTGGCTAGTTCTCGTGCCAGCGTGCCCAATGAGTAGGTAAGCACAATATTGAATGGCAAATAAAATCCGAGACCGACCGTGATCCCCAGACCACCAATCACTGCCGATAATAGCCCGCCAAGAAATGCACCCGCCGCATATTTCTGCGCCGGCACGTCGCCACCCATGATGCCGTCAATCGTGCTTGCGAGAGCTTGCGCTTGTGGCGCTGGCAATCGGTCGCTGCCCAGAGTGTACGCGTCGTTAAGTACGAAGATCACGCCTATCACAACGATCGGTCCAAGCCACGCACCGGCGAATTGTCCTATCTGCTGCATACGCGGAGTGGCGCCAACCAGGTAACCGGTCTTTAGATCGAGCATCAGATCGGTTGCCTGCGACATCGCAACGCAAGTTGCGGCTCCGACCATAATAGCCGCGACAATCGAATCACCTCGCTCCAGTCCCTGGGTGGCGATAATCAAAATCGTGATACCGACTAGTGTCATACCTGACAACGGTGACCAGTTGGTACGACCAATCGCCTCGGACAGAATGATTCCCGACATCCAGATCCACAATGTTCCAAGCAATGCCATAACTATGCCGCGTCCGATACCGATGGACTCAACCGAAGTGACCGCCATGATGCAAAGAAGAATTACAGCGCCGAAAATGGCGAAATAAAGCATTTTGATCGGCAACTCGTCAGCTGATGCCTCGGTCGATGTGCTCGCCGCTTTTTGCATCGAACGGACGGCACTGATAATTAATGGAGATGCCAGGATGACACCCATAATGGCTCCGCCGATCAACATACCAATGCCAAGAGGTCGAAATAGTTCAAGCCGCAACAAGCCTGGCAGGTTTACAAGCTCCCCGGCTGCATTTGTCGGAAAGCTCCCAGTGAACGAAAGCAAGGGTGCCAGGAACCAGTACGCCACGAAGCCACCGATTATAAAAGCAACGCCGCCTCGTCCTGCTATGTAGCCAACGCCGATAGTCATCAGCGACAGGTACCAAATTCCGTTCATATATTCGGGCAGACCAAGAAGCGCACCAAGATTCCAGTTAGACACCCCAAAGTGAATTGTCGCGGCGTGAATTGTCGCGCTGGCCAGTGCCGCGCCCAGCAGCAACACCGCTTTGCGTACGCCGGCACCCGGCGACTTCAGAATAGTAGCCACTGCGACACCACCAGGAAATGTCAGGCGTTCGAAGTCGATCATGTGCTTGCGCAACGGGATGATAAACGCGATACCGAGAAACGCGCCGGCTATACAACCAAAAGTCAGGATGACCGGGTCAAATCGGTCGCTGTAGCCGAGAATAAATATGGCCGGAACCGAGAACATCATTCCCGAAGAGGCGCCATTTACGCCGCTCGCTATGGTCTGGACTATATTATTCTCAACGATACTCTTGCGCCCCAATATGCCACGCAAAATTCCGAAACCGAGAATTGCTGCAAGCTCCGAACCCTCGATAGAAAACCCGAGAATCAGCGCCGCATAACCAATGGACACCGCTATGATGACACCCAGGAACCAGCCGACACCGACTGCGACCCAGGTTAGCTCCGGATACGGCTTTTCGATGCCGTCTTCGTCGAGCACGCCTTTATCCATCACAACATGCCCCCGCATTCGATGCTGGCGACAAACGCCAATGAGATCTGTAACTGATTCAAGTTAAAACCCCTTTTTATTTTCGAACGAGACTATCACAGAGGCAGTAAGCGTGCCGCAAGCTGATCTTTTTCGAGAACCTCATGAAACTCCTCCGCGAGTTCCTCGCAGGCTGCAACGACCTCGCGCCAAATGCGAACTCGCTCCGCCGGTGTATAGCTTGTGAAATCAGTCCGGTCCGGAATCTTGCCGTTGGGCAGCCGCGCCACAAAACTGGCAGATGGACTGATTAGAATGGTTCTATCCACGTTCTGTGGGTTCGGCTTTCTCCAGCTGAGCTTCTTGTCAAACCAGCCAGGGACGATGCGATCGAAAAAGTGCGGGAATAGCGTCAATCCATCTGGCTCGCTGTGCGGAAGATCCAGGTGATAGTCGATGACTCCCCCGTCGCGATACATTCCGGCGCTTGCACCTGCGATATCACGTACACCGGATAGGACTAACGGGATAGAGCCGGTAGCGACTATCACATCTTCCAGATTCGCATCAGTTAGCGGTACGCGTTGAATTGAATAACCGTCAAGCGAGTAAAACGGCGGTAGGTCCCTCGCGTCATAAAACAACGCTCTTTCGAAAAATGCCGCCAAGGTCTTGCGGCTGATCATGTTCAATATTGCCGCCGCAATAAGAGTAGGTGCCAATATTGCACGTCGTTCGCTGGCGGCGAAATGCCGGCATCGCACCGTCATGATGTGAGTACGAAGAACAGGATGGTTGAGAATTTCTGTAACACCGTGCTCACCCAGAATAATGCCGATGATCTCCCGGCTCTTGGCGCTGATTTCGTGAATATCGGGAGCGGCGCTATAGCTTTGTTCGATGTACGATTCTTCAAACCTCTCTAGCGCCGCGATTGGGTCCGCCTGCCCGTAACAACTGAATCGCCATGCCCCGATTGATGTCCCAATCAGATGCACCGGCCCGACCAGTTTCGGCACAACGTCACGCAATACAACGCGATCCAGTTGACTAAGGACAAGCCATTTCGCGCCGCCAGATGCGCCAGCGATCGTACCAATTTGCTCTGCGCAAAAGCCGTGTTCGCGAATGGCATCGTACGCACCCCGGCCTGCCCGAATAGTCAGTGTTGATGGCATTGTGATTTCAGGTCAGCACGTTGACAGAATTGAGGTGTACAGACATGGTCGCCGACGCATGGCTGGTATAGGCTGCCTGTGGAACTAAACCTTTGAAATACTGTCGATTCTTCATCTGTGAATTAAGTCTCATTGTGCGCTAGCCCAAGGCTGTTATGTTCAAAAGACGGATGCCGTCGGACTGCAGTTGTTAATATTTGCGCGACACCAAGGAAGCTTTGAAAATGCCAGTGAAAATCCCAATCAGATTCACGTTTGTGGCACTGTTTGCCACTTTGTCTGCGAGCACTGTATTCGCACATGGTGATGCCGACAAGCCTTTATTCGTCGCAACCACTGGTACCGATACAGGCCTTTGCCTCGATGCCACAGCGCCCTGTAAGACGATAGCTTATGCACTGGATTTTGTTGGCAAAGGTGGTCAGATTCGGGTCGCGGCCGGCAGCTACACCTTGGCTGATATTGAAGATGTATTTCACCTGGTCAGTCAGTCTGTTGACGTGCGCGGTGGTTACCAGACCAGCGACAATTTCGCGGTACGGCGAAAAGAGAACGTGACGACCCTTATCGGCGTGCCACAGGAGTACAGCACGAGCATGAGCGAGCGCGGATTCAATGTCCTCGCAGACCGGAAAGGCATTGAACGTGAGAATGTCGCCCAAACCGCCAACCTGCTCGCACTGCAGCAAGAAATGAAATCCAGCATGCCGGCGGCTGAATGTACTGGCGGTATGGCAAATAACCTGGTGTGCGATGAAGTGGATCTCCTGGGGCATGTTGCTTTAGGTGGCGTAAGCGGTTTACCCGGGGCGAGTGCAGATGTTTGGGGATTTCTCGATCTCAACACGAACCGTGAATACGCGATCGTTGGCTACAATACGGGCACCGGTGTATTCGATGTGACTGACCCCGAAAACCCGCGTGAAGTTGGTTTTATTGATGGCCAACGAACCAGCTGGCGTGATGTAAAGGTCTATCAGTACTGGAACACCACCGACGCGCGGTGGAATGCGCTGGCTTATGTGTCAACGGACGGTGCCAGTGATGCTCTCTTCGTCATCGACCTGAGCCAGTTACCGCATCGAGTCGAACGTGTGACCTACTCGGGCGACTTCTCGGCCGCGCACAACATATTTATAACGAGCACGGACTTCGGCACTGGTTTATCGATAGATGGCGGGCCACCAACGCTGATCGTCGCCGGCTCAAACAATGCGTCGGATCCAGGCCCCTACCGCTCCTACACTCTGGGGAATCCGAAGACGCCGACGTTTGCCGCCAAACCGGGGCAGGGACGCAATGACTATATGCACGACGCTGCGTCGATGATCATTACTGACGCACGTAAGGATACTCAGTGTGCGAACGCTGGCAGTTACTGTGAGATCCTGTTCGATTTCAATGAACTGAATTTCAATACCTGGGACATTACGGACACGAATAATCCTGTGCTATTGAATAGCAAGAACTATTCCAACGTTGCGTATACGCATTCTGGCTGGCCAACCGAGGATGGCCAGTATTTGTTTGTCCATGACGAATTGGACGAACGGAATTTCGGCTTGAATACGACTGTGCGTGTTTTCCGGCTTGACGACCTGACTGCGCCCAGCGAAGTCGGTGCGTGGATCGGACCGACAGCCGCAATTGACCACAATGGATTCGTTCTTGGCAATCGATACTACATGTCGAATTACAGCCGTGGCCTGACAATCCTGGATATCACCGATGCTCCGAGCCCGGAGCTCGTCGGTCGTCTGGACACTTATCCGTTCTCTGACGGCGTCGGCTTCCCCGGTGCATGGGGTGTGTACCCATATTTTAATAGCGGGACGATTGCGATCAGCGATATCGATAGCGGTCTGTATCTCGCCAGAGACAGAACGCTTGACGTCGCCCAGGGCAGCCTGTCTTTTTCACAAGCAAGCTTTGGTGCAGCCGAAGGCGATCAACTCGGTATCGCTGTCCGCCGCAGCGGTGGCTCAACCGGAAGTATCAGTGTTGCTTACAGTCTCGTTCCGGCAACTGGCGACAGCTCAGACTTTTCTGCAGATAGCGGCATATTGAATTGGTTAGACGGTGATCAGACCGACAAGGTGATCACGCTGGATCTTGTTGCCGACGCGACCAGCGAGCCACTCGAACGGACATTGATCAAACTCAGTATGCCCACTGGGGGCGCAACACTTGCCCCGGGAAATGTTGCCAGTCTGTACGTGGGTGAGGCGGCCAAACCGACGCTCATCCAATTCAGCCAAACTACGATCAATACCGCCGAACGCGGATTCGCAACGGCCGTCGCTGTCTTTGAACGCAGCGGAAGTGCGGTTGGAACCGCCAGCATCGATTATGCGCTAAGCGGTGGCAATGCGGATGCCGGCGTCGATTTTCAAGGTGTGACAAGCGGCACCATTAGCTGGGGTGACGGTGACGCAGATCCCAAGTGGATTGAATTTGCCATCACAGATGACACCGACAATGAGCCATCCGAATATTTCGAATTGGGACTCAGCAATGTTGCCGGAGCGAACTTGGGTGCAAAATCCACATTACGCATCAACATTGGCAACGGATCCGGTATCAACAACGCGCCAAATGCTGTCGCCGGAGCGAACCAAACGGTGAGTTCCGGCGCGTCAGTTTCCCTGAGCGGCAGTCAGTCGAATGACTCCGATGGAGACACAATCACCTATGCGTGGGCACAATCTGCAGGCCAGGCCGTAAGCCTGGCGAACGCGAACTCAGCAGTGGCAACATTTACAGCGCCCACTGTGACGTCGGATACCCTGCTCAGGTTTGAACTTACCGTCACCGACACCGGCGGGCTCAGCGGCACATCTTTGACCGCAGTTACAGTCAACAAGCCAGGGGGGGCGTCTACAAAGAAGAGTGGCGGCGGCTCAACAGGATTGTTGTTGCTCGCGCTGATGGCCACCATAAGCTGCGGCCGGCGTTCTCTTATTCGAAAGGGTGCTGTCGGATAATCGTTTGATCGCGACCTGGGCCGGTAGAAATAATGTCCACCGGAACCCCAGCCAACTCTGCGATTCGAGCCAAATAGTCCCGCGCGTTGGACGGCAAGTCTGCATGCCGGGTTACGCCGACGGTTGACTGCTGCCATCCCGGCCACTCTTCGTAGACTGGCTTGCACTCCGCAAAACGATCTACATCAACCGGTAGTCCGGAAACGGCCTCGCCGTCAATTTCATAGCCTACACAAATCCGAATCGTTTCCAGATCATCGAGAACATCCAGCTTGGTCACGCATAGTCCCGAAACACTGCTGTTGATAATCGAGCGGCGCAATGCGACGGCATCGAACCATCCACATCGTCGTGGCCGACCCGTCGTCGCTCCGAATTCGGCACCCACGGCCGCAAGATGTTCGCCCATGTCGTCGAATAATTCGGTTGGAAATGGGCCGGCGCCAACGCGCGTCGTGTACGCCTTGACAATCCCGAGTATGTAATCGAGGTTTCTTGGGCCGACACCCGTGCCGGTGCTCGCCGCGGCAGCAACGGTATTAGATGACGTCACGAACGGGTACGTGCCGTGATCGATATCCAGCAACGTGCCCTGCGCGCCCTCAAACAGAATGCTCTTGCCTTCATCGGCAAGGTCCTGCAGAACCTGAGTAACATCGACGGTAATCGGGGCGATGATTTCAGCGGCTTGCATCGCGTCGTCGAGAGTCTTGTTGAAATCGACGGGCTCTGCTCGAAAGTAATTCTTCAAAATAAAGTTATGGTAGTCGAGCACTTCGCCTAGTTTGGCCGCAAATTTTTCGCGGACAAACAAATCGGATACACGGAGTGCGCGCCTGGCGACTTTATCCTCGTACGCTGGCCCGATGCCGCGCCCGGTCGTGCCGATCGCAGAAGCACCGCGTGCCTTTTCCCGAGCAATATCGAGGGCGACATGCGATGCGAGAATTAAAGGACAGCCCGGGCTGACCCTGAGTCGGTCAAAAACAGGGACTCCGCTTGCTACCAACGCATTTGCTTCTTCGATCAACGCCTCGAGCGAAAGTACGACGCCGTTACCAATAAGACAACTAACACCGTCACGCATGATTCCCGATGGGATCAGGTGCAATACCGTTTTCTTGCCGTCAATGACCAATGTGTGGCCGGCATTGTGGCCGCCCTGAAATCGCGCTACCGCTGCAGCTCTATCAGTCAGCAAGTCAACGATCTTCCCTTTGCCCTCGTCACCCCATTGGGTACCAATGACAACAACATTTTTTCCCATTGTTATTCCGTCACTCGTCAAGCGTTCTAATTACGGACGACAAAAAGCACAACCAATCCAGTAATCATGGCCGTCAAACCGAAAGTGCGAATTTGATTGTCACTGAGGCGAACAATTTGCGCCACTAATTGCCGATAGCGTTTCGGGCCGATAAACGGCAACATTCCCTCGATGATAAAAACCAGCGCGACGGCCGTCAGAATCTCTTTCCAGTACACGCTGCTATCTCAAATTCGAACGCGAACGATAGTTACCGCTCGCCGCTTGAATTATTCAGGTAGCGAAAAAACTCATTGCTCGGGTCAAGTATCAGCACATCACCTGGCTGGCCAATTGAATTGCGATAGGCGCCGATGCTCCGATAGAAGGCATAGAACTCCGGGTCCTGGGTGTAAGCCGCCGCATAGATTTCAGCGGCTCGCGCGTCGCCCGTACCACGAATAATCTGGCCATCCCGGTACGCGTCAGCTAGCAGAATCGTTCGATCTTTATCCGCTGTTGATCGAATTAACTCGGCAATTTCCCGGCCCTCGGCGCGAATTTCCTCGGCCACTCTTGCTCGTTCTTCACGCATCTGGTTGTAGACCGAGTTCCTGACTTCCGACACGAACTCGACCTGCTTAATTCGAAAATCGACAAGCTCGATTCCGAGTCCCTTAGCTGTCGTGGCTGCCGTTGCGAGCATGTCGCGCATGAGTTCAACTCGTTCAACGGAAATCGCTTCCTGCACCGAGCGCTTACCAAACTCCGTTACGATCGAGTTCTTGATGATTTCACGCAAACGCTCCATCGCCACATACTGTTCGCCGCCAGTCGACGTATAGAATGGCACCTCGTCAACAATCTTCCATTTAACGAAGTAATCAACCTGCATCGCCGTACGCTCCAACGTAAATACACGCTGTGGGTCATCATCGATTTTCAATATTCGGCTCGGAAACTTCCGCACCGTTTGCAGAACCGGAATCTTGAAGTGAATGCCTGGCTCGTAGGACGCACGCACAACTTCACCAACCTGTAGCTTTATTGCCAACTCACGCTCATTAACTGTGAACGTGGATAAACCAAGAGCGACGATGCCCAGCCCCAAAAGTACAAATACACCAAAACGTCCATTATTCATTCGCGTAATCCTCTTGCACGGCTTGCGTGGTAGTCCGTAGTATTTTGCGCCTCATTGCCCGGCACCTGCGAGTCACCCCCCCGACCGGATTGCCCAGCAGGCGCTTGTGCCGAA
>PVMK01131113.1_pt1 | contig 18938 bp, 18 predicted proteins | sample 1853481 | NCBI WGS metagenome assembly PVMK01 (sample SAMN08533507, study PRJNA380276) | Marine sediment metagenome, whole genome shotgun sequencing project. | reverse complement strand
GTGGACAATGCCCGGACCCTTGCCAACACCCTGCTCGAAAACGAAGTAGATGTTGTCAGCGGCGGCACCGACACCCACATGGTGTTACTCGATCTATCCTCGAAACATATGAGTGGTCAACAGGCCCAGGATGCGCTGGCCCGGATAAATATCACATCGAATAAAAACCCGGTGCCTTTCGATTCACCAAAGCCCTCGGAATGGGCAGGCCTTCGGCTCGGGGTGTCCGCGGCGACGACGCGGGGCCTGGGAGTCGCTGACTTTGAAACAATCGGCGTGCTGATTGGCGATACAATATCCAGCTACCATGGCTGCCCTGACAGACAAATTGACAAAAACCGCAAAGTGGTAGGGAAAGTTTGTGCGGCCCACCCGATTTACCAGCAAGCGACAGGCAGGGAATAGCGAACATGGCACACCTCGCAGTCCCGGGGGTTACCTTATCCTGGCAAAAACATTTTCACCCGTTTGCCTGAATCAACTGTAAACGATAACATTTTCGGTTCAGTTCCTCCACGTACCCGCAGCAATGGAGTGGTAATCACTGGGTTCATAGGGAGAAAAAACCTCCTTTAGCGGAGCCAGTAATCCGGTCTTTCGCCGTGGACTGGCGCCAAAATCACGCAACAATTCGTCATGATAATGCAGCATATGGAGCATCAGCCTGGCACTGCGGGCACCACTGTAGGGCATGAATTTTCTCTTCCAGATTTTCAATTCTGCAATATTCTCTAGCATGGCCTCACGGGAGGGAAGCTGGTGCCTCCCCGCGATCAATTCGCCAAGCCATCTGGCCTGGAGGCTGTAGGTCAACATATTGCCCACTGTGGCAGCGTGCCCGATAAAAACCAGGCCTGGCACATCGGGGTGAACAATGTGGCGGTAGAGATACAGGCCATCGTCTTCAAATCCCAGCCTGCCGCGCACCGAATCCGGCAGGAAGCTGTAGTCTGTTTTCCAGCCAGTCCCCAGTATGACCATATCCGCATCCAGTTCCTTGCCATTCTTGAGCTGGACTCCTGCTGGATGGAAACTGTCAATTTCACTCTTCTCGAATTGAATTTTGCCACTGCGCATCCAGGGATAAAATTCGGGGCGGGGCAACATGACTGATTCACTAAAGGCCCCTCGCTCCACTGGCTCAACTGGCATCAGGCTCTCGCGGGTCCCAAAGCGTGGACCGAGCCGCAGCTGAAAGCGAAGCAGAAGCTCCACAAGACGCCAGAAGCCCCACACCAACGGGAATCCAATCGTATGAACAACCCGCTCCAGTCTGCTCGGTCGATAATATAAAGGAAGAAGCGCGCTGGTCAGCCGATGAAACATGCCGTATTTGAATGGCAGGACCTCGGCCAGCTTGCGAGGCACCGGCCAGCGAGCGTTCCTGAAAACAAGGGTAGTACTGGAAGCGACATGGGCCGAATCAACAGCTGCATCCGTGGCACTCTTGCCATAGCCGACAATAACGACATTACGGTCCCTCAGCTGCTCCGGTGATTCGAAAGCGGAGTTATGTATGATCTCGCCGGTAAATTCCTCCTGGCCGGGAAAGGATGGCACATTCGGGATATTGGAAAAGAGCCCGATTGACACTATCACCAGATCGAAATTTTCCTCATGGCTGCCGGACTGGTTTTCATAAGTAAGAATCCAGCCGTGATCCGTGTCGGGTTGCTCGGTCAATCCGGTTACCGTGGAATTGAATCGAATGACAGGCGTAACGCCGAAATGCTCGGCATAGTCAGTGAGATATCGCTGGATTTCCGCACCGGGAGTAAAATTGCGGGTGTCAGGCGGGTACGGCCAGTCAGGATATTCGAAAAGCTCTTTCTGGATCTGCGCACCGAAGCCGTAGTAGCCTTTGGCCCAGACTCCGCCAATCTCTGCCTCGCTCTCAAAGACAACGCATTGAATACCCTGGGCCATCAGGGTTTTGGCGGTGCACAGCCCGGCCACACCGGCGCCGATAATACCTGCACGCTCGACCCCTGACAGGTCCAGGGCGGGATTTTCAGGGCTACTCAACTCGCGCCCACGGGTACGTATCCTCGAAAAGCTTTTCCGCACTCCTCATGAAATGCCAAATTCGGCGTCCGGCCATTGTCATCCGATAATTCGGGTTTAAACCCCTCGAGGAAATACATGGCCAACGGACCCTTGTTTTTGACTTCAATGCTGCCCCGTTCCTCAAGATCGAACAAAGCCTTGACCCGATGGTAAATCGAATCCGAAATATTAATCCTGCCAGGATCACCTGCAGAAGTCATGCGTGCAGCGACATTTACTGCATCGCCCCATACATCGTAGGAAAACTTGCGACGCCCAACCACCCCGGCCATTACCGGGCCGGTATGCATTCCTATTCGCAATTTCCACAGAGGCAGGCGCATCTTTTCACGCTGCTTGTTCACCTTTCCCATGTAATCCTGCATTTCCAGCGCCGCCAGACAGGCATCGACTACGTGCGTGCGGTTGGGGTCGGGCAAGCCGCCTACACACATGTATGAGTCCCCGATGGTCTTCAGCATTTCCAGATGGTGGTTCTCGGCAATTTCATCAAGTGCAGAGAAATGCTGGTCGAGCTCGTCCACCAGGGCCTTGGGCACGGTTTGCTCCGCAAGGCGGGTAAAATCCTCAAAATCGGTGAAAAGAATAGTCGCCAGATCACAATACTTTGCAGCAACCCGGTTGCTCTCCTTCAATTCTTCGGCGATCGCGGCGGGCAGAATATTGAGAAGCAGCTTGTCCGACTTTGCCTTTTGTTCTTCCATTTCTGATCGCGCCGCTTCCAGCTCCTCCAGTGCCTGGTCTCGCTCGGCCAGGCTTCGCCGCAGCTCGAGCTGGGACATAACCTGCCGGGCCAGGCGACGCATGGTCTCGGTTTGCTCGAAGCTGAGTTCCCGTGGTTCGAAATCAACCACACAAATATTGCCGAGCACATAGCCGTCGCGATTTACCAGGGGCATTCCGCAGTAAAATCGATAGTGCGGGTTGCCGCAGACACCGGGATAGTCTGCGAACCGATCATCCGCTGCCAGGTCGGGAATATGCATGATCTCCGTGCCACACACGGTATGTGAACAGATATTCATTTCCCGGGGGGCCCAACAAACATCTTGTGCGAATCCAACCTTTGACTTGTAGAATTCCTGGGCTTCATCCATTAGTCCGATGGTTGCAACGGGGCAATCGCAGATCTGGGCGAGGATTTCCGTGATCTCATCGTAGGCTATTTCCGGCTCTGAATCGAGCACCTGGTATTCCCGGAGCGCAGATACCCGCTCCGCATCATTGTCTGGAATTGGTGTGTTTTTCATTTTTACAGTCACGGTCGTTACCGGGCTTGTTCGGCTGTTGAGCAGTCGCTGGCTACTGTGGTCTTTACATAACTTACGGCGCAGGATAACAAAAACCGGTTTTCATAGGGAAAGAACTTTGTGACATCTTTTATGACTATGACCATTGATTTTCCCGCGCAGGATTTTATACTGGCTTCGCTCACTCGATTCGTGGAAAAATTAATCCGGAAAAAATATATTCAGACAATCATCCGAATCATTGAATTACCCGAAATTTTGACCATCATCAGAACTCGCAAATACATTAACTTAATTCAAATGCCATGACCATCAACATTGACCCCTCAGATTTTCCGGCTGCCGGGAAGTCAACCTATCTCAACACCGCGTCTGTAGGGCTGATGTATGCTGGCTGCCAGAGAGCCATTGATGACTGGAATCGGGACCTGGCCGAGAACGGAAACATCAACTTCGATGAACAGGCGGAGCAGGATGTCTTCAAAGACTTGCATACGGCGTTTGCCCGACTTATGGGCGCGTCAACAACGGATGTGGCGGTAGCCTCCAGCGCGACCGAGCAACTTGCAACGCTGGCCTGGGCAATGATGCCGCCGGCAGGCAGCACAATTATCACAACTGGAATCGTGTTCCCTACAACTATCTATCCCTTTGCCAGGGTAGCGCGGCATACTGGTGCAGAGGTCAGGTATATCCCGGGTGAAAATGGTTATACAGATCCACAGAAAATCCTCGATGAAATAGATAGCAAAACTTCTGTTGTCTGCCTGTCCCATGTTGAATTTGCCAATGGCCAGCAATACGACCTTAAGGAATTTTCCGATGCCTGCCACGATAATGACGCCATCCTGATTGCCGACGCCACCCAGTCAGCAGGAGCAATTCCTATCGATGCACCCGGGTCCGGGGCGGATGCCATAATCTGTGCCGGTTATAAATGGCTATGCGGGCCATTCGGTGCATCGGTAATGTATGTCGCGCCACACCTGCAAACATCCCTGGACCCTGGACTGGTCGGATTTCGCAGCAACCAGGATATATGGAAACTGGATGTCAACTACCAGGATTTTCCGGATTCTGCCCATCGCTTCGAATTCAGCACCATGGCCTATGGCTGTGCCCACGGACTGGCCCGGTCCATTTCCTATCTCCATGATCTCGGGGTGGAAAATATTGCCGCGCACAATCTCGGCCTCGCGGATCGCCTGGCCGAGGCGCTTGGGGAACTGGGAGCCGATGTTTTCACCCCCGGCAACCCCGCTGAAAAATCATCAATTGTCAGCGCACGATTCCCGGGGTTCGACTCAAAAATAATTGTCCGGGGCTTGAATGCTGCAAATATAGTCATCTCCCCACGCCGGGATTTTTTCCGTTTCTCTCCGCATTTTTACAACACCACAGACGACGTCGATCGCGCGATCGAGGAAATCAGGCGCCTGGTGACTTCCTAGGCCTCAATATTCAGGCTTTTTCAGGTCGAAATGAGGGATATACGTTAATAGACACTGATCGCCTACAATGATAATCTGAACCCAAGAAGCACCGGAGAACAAGCATGAACGACGAAAACACCAAGAAAGAAGCCAAGGCCCTGAAAAAGCGGCTTAACCTGGCATACGAAAAAGAATTGAGTCGATTGCAGCTGGAGTTAATAAAGCTGCAGGAATGGATCAAGCACGAGGGACTCAAGGTTGTGGTCATCTTCGAGGGAAGAGACGCTGCCGGGAAAGGCGGAACCATAAAACGGATAACCCAGTCCCTCAATCCGAGGATTTGCTCTGTAGTTGCGTTACCGGCACCCACGGAACGGGAAAAAACACAATGGTATTTCCAGCGCTACATCGCCCATCTCCCGGCTGCGGGAGAAATGGTCCTGCTGGACCGTAGCTGGTACAACCGCGGCGGCGTGGAAAAGGTCATGGGTTTTTGTTCCGAAGATGAGTATGAGGAGTTTATGCGAAGCTGTCCCGAATTCGAAAGAATGCTGGTCCGCTCCGGAATCAAGGTCATAAAATACTGGTTCTCTGTGAGCGATGAAGAGCAGGAAAAACGCTTCCATGGACGCGCCGAAGATCCAACCAAACGATGGAAGCTGAGCCCCATGGACCTGCAATCCCGGGACCGGTGGGTGGAATATTCCAAGGCAAAGGATTTCATGTTCGCCCACACCGATATCAAACAGGCTCCCTGGTTTGTGGTCAATTCAGACAATAAAAAATCCGCAAGAATTAACTGCATCACCCACCTGCTCAGCCTGATCGAGTACCAGGACCTGACTCCGGAAAAAATCGAACTGGAAGACAGGCCCCCCCTTGCCAAAAACTACGTGCGGCCACCCATGGAGGATCAAAACTTTGTTCCTCAAGTGTTTCCAGCAAAGAGCTAGGTTGTTTCGAATATGACCAGGAACAATATTTTGGGCGTACCCATTAGATCGCGATGATCAAGGGCTTACACCACAACGCCTATCGCTGCCGGGATGCCGAACAGACCCGGGAGTTCTACGAAGATTTCCTGGGCCTGCCCCTGGCCAACGCATTCCAGATCAGGCAGACAAAGAGCGGACGCGATACCCGAACCCTGCACGTGTTTTTTGAAATGGATGACGGCTCTTTCCTTGCTTTTTTCGAGGCCCCGGATATGCCGTTTGACTTCAAACAGCAGCATGATTTCGACTTGCATATTGCCCTCGAAGTAAGCGCCGAGCACATGCAATCAATGTTTGAAAAAGGAAAATCAGCGGGCATCGAAACCCGCGGGGTTTCAGATCATGGTTTTATCGATTCGATATATTTCCGGGATCCCAACGGCTATGTCATTGAATTGACCAGCAAGCGTCCAGACCATGACGAGCAGATCAAAGCCGCGTCACAAACCGCTCACCAGGCCCTGGCCGAGTGGCAACAGGACAAAACTGCCGCCGGGTAGACCCGAATCCCGTCAACCTGGATACGGTTTCTATTCCTGCTTTATCAGGGTTTTCAGGTATTTCCAGTCTTCATCACTGATTTTGCTCGGGTCTTCACCGTGGGCGATCAAAACATGCAGTGCCAGTGTAGAATTGCGACTTCCTGATCACACTATCCGGGGTATTGACCCCGCAATTTACTGACTGACGAAATCCTATGGCCGGTGCCAGCCTGTTAGCCCTGTTGGATGATATTGCTACCGTTCTCGATGACGTAGCGATTCTGAGCAAGGTAGCGGCCCGCAAAACGGCCGCTGTTCTGGGAGACGACCTGGCGCTCAATGCCGAGCAGGTATCCGGGGTCAGGGCCGAAAGGGAATTGCCGGTAGTGTGGGCAGTTGCGAAGGGTTCCGCGCGCAATAAACTGATCCTGGTGCCTTCTGCATTAGCCATCAGTGCCATCATCCCCTGGCTGATTACCCCGCTCCTGATGCTGGGCGGTCTTTATTTGTGTTTTGAGGGATTCGAGAAAATTGCCCACCGCTTCCTGCACAGCAAGGCCGAAGACCAGTCAGCCCATATCGAACTGGTACACGCAGTTGCCGACAAAACCGTAGACATGGTCGAATTTGAAAAGCAGAAAATCAGGGGCGCGATCCGGACCGATTTTATCCTCTCGGCTGAAATAATTGTCATCTCGCTGGGCGTGGTAGCGGATGCCGCATTTTCCACCCAGGTCGTTGTGGTAAGCCTGATCGCGGCCGCCATAACAGTGGGGGTTTATGGCCTGGTTGCAGGAATCGTCAAACTCGACGACGCCGGGCTGGCCCTGGTTAAAAATGCCGAGCGAAATGGAAATCGCCCGTTTCAGAAGAAAATTGGCTACGCCCTGGTGCAAATGTCGCCAAAACTGATGAAACTGCTGACCATTGTCGGCACCGCCGCCATGTTCCTGGTCGGCGGGGGAATTATCGTTCACGGAATACCGCAGTTGGGGGCATGGCTGCATGCAGCAGAGCAATTTTCCGGAAACATCCAGGGTATCGGTTCGATATTGACCAGCCTGGCCCCGGCACTATTTAATGGCATTGCTGGACTGGTCATAGGCGGTATTGCGGTCGCGGTAAGTATCCCCATTCAGAAACTACGCAGCGATCGCTGATCGTTTTTGGCCAGACTGGCGGGTCCTGGTCGGAATGTGTGGATTCCTGTGTTTTTCATTGCGCTGGTCATTCCAGCGGGTCTTACTGGCTTCATCCCTCATCGGTGTAGTCCTCGTCTATGTGATTTAGCAAGCCAAATATTCATGCCGGGAGGCTATCCCGGACGGCAAATTTCCTGTATGCTCCGCGCCCGCGTTGTTCAACGCAATCAAATCACGTAACAGGCATACCATGGGTTTCAATTCTCTCGGGCTTTCCACGCCAATTCTCGATGCAATCATCGCAAAGGGATATGGTAAACCATCGCCTATCCAGGAACAGGCGATTCCAGCCGTGCTATCCGGCAAAGATGTCATGGGCGCGGCACAAACCGGTACCGGAAAAACAGCGGGATTCACTCTACCCATCCTCGAGCGCCTGTCAGGCGGCACCCGGGTAAAAGGCAATCACATACGTGCATTGATCCTGACCCCCACACGGGAACTGGCCGCCCAGGTTGGCGACAGCGTTAAAAGTTATGGGCGCAATTTGCCACTGCGCTCTTCAATCGTATTTGGCGGAGTGAAAATCAACCCGCAGATGATGGCCCTGAGAAAGGGTATCGATATCCTGGTCGCCACTCCTGGCAGATTACTCGATCTGTACAACCAGAATGCCGTTAAATTTGACCAGGTCGAGATACTGGTACTGGATGAAGCGGATCGGATGCTGGATATGGGATTTATCCGGGATATCAGTAAAATTACCGCCCTGCTGCCGAAGCAAAGGCAAACCCTGATGTTTTCGGCAACCTTCTCCACCGATATTCGCAACCTGGCTAAAACCCTGGTCAGGAATCCAGTGGAAATCTCGGTCAACCCGCGCAATACCACAGTTGAAAAAATCGAACAGTGGGTCTGTCCGGTTGACAAAAAACGGAAACCAGCCTTGCTGGCAAAACTCATTAATGACAATAACTGGTTCCAGGTGCTGGTGTTCACACGCACCAAGCACGGAGCCAATCGCCTGGCCCGCCAGTTGGGAGACAATGGCATCGATGCCGTTGCCATACACGGAAACAAATCCCAGAACCAGCGAACACGGGCACTTGCCGACTTTAAGCAACTTAAAACCCAGGCGCTGGTCGCCACCGACATTGCTGCACGGGGGCTCGATATCAACCAGCTTCCCCATGTCGTAAATTTTGATATGCCCAATGTCCCGGAAGATTATATCCATCGAATAGGGCGCACCGGGCGTGCCGGCGCAGGCGGGGAAGCAATCTCACTGGTGAGCGCAGACGAAATAGATCAGCTGTCAGACATCGAATCCCTGATCCGGCGAAAACTGCCCCGGGAAATCGTCGCCGGGTTTGAACCCGTGCATGAAGTCCCGGATACAAAAACAACCCCGCGACAGGATATTCCGCGTAAACGCCGGTCAAACCGCGTCAAATCAAAGTCGAATCGACCCGGGTCGAAAATGGAAAACAGGGGCAGCAGCCAGCCAGGCAAGGAGTCCCGAAGTGCCAGCCCAGGCAATAGCAAAAAGAAACAGGGACAAAAGAAACGAAGATGGCAGACCGGTAAAAAACAACCTACAAGAGCACGACTAGCCGCTTAGCTGCAGGATTTTCCGCTTAATTTTTTAAGCCTGCCAGAGAATAGCCGTAGTCAGAGTTCAGATACGAGGGTAAATACGGCCCTTTGCTGGAGATGCTAACCCCTTAAATATTGAGCATGCATGACGCAAGATCGCTATTCCAGCAGACCGTTTCCAGCGTATCGGTTTATACCAGGTCAAACCCCGCATCCAACCCGCGATCCCGAGGGCCATTCCTACAACCAGGAGCCTGACCCGTTGATATCGTTTGATCCTGACAAGTGGCACTCGTGTGAGGAATATTTGTATGGCATTGATCTGTTCAACCATGGATACTGGTGGGAAGCCCACGAAGCTCTTGAAGCCGTGTGGGTCGCGGCAGGTCGTCGCACCAACACGGGGCTTTTTGTCCAGGGCCTGATTCAGGTGGCGGTCGCACACCTCAAGAAATTCCTGGGATTCGACGAAGTCGCAACCCGAATGTCCCAGGCCGGACTGAAAAAGATGATGCCTGTCAATCAAGATTATCTGGGTATCGAGATTGCCGTATTCAGGACTGCGGTGACTGCGTATTTTCTCGAAGGTGGTGAGGAACCCGTCCACGTTACGCTTGCTCACTCACCCGACCAAATTCACAAAAAAGATACTGGATGAACGAAAAACAACGACAGGCGACCGAGGCAACATGGCAAGCCTATAATGCGATGGAAACGACCAAGCGACGTCATTTTGGTTATCTGCAAGCACTCGAATCCCGGCGCAACAAGTTCAACATAGAGCCGGGCGAAGCTGAGAATCAACTGCTGGCTCAATTGTTGCGGGACCACGATGGGCAAGTCACCCTTTTCAAGTCGGCTTCAGAAGCGCTTCGTAACTCGAATCCCGAGGCTTTTGATGCCCTCTGGGCTTATATCAATGAGATCAACGCAGCCCTGGCCCCCTTTGAGAGTAAAGAGATTCACTGATGCACGGCCATAAAAGGTGACAGTTATCTTTTCTTGCCCATATTCTTGTTTTCGATCAGCAAGCGAATGTAAGTCTGATAATCGCGATCAGAAAAAAATGTGGTTTGTCAGCGATTGCCCCGTTGCGTAATGTGGTGGGGATAGTCGGAAACAACCACGCTGGCTCTCCTTGCCATATTGAATCTCCATGATTTAGTCTCAGAATTTTATCATGCCCTCAGGCGAAAAAAGGTAACTGTCACCATTGTCTCAAACCCTGATCTCGTTGGTCAAAGAAACAGTGAAAAGCGTTCTCGCGTTTTTAAAGATTGGATATGACGATTTCGAACTGACTGGCTGTTGGGCCAACATGAATGTGGTGGGAAGTACCCACAAAATGCACAGTCATCCGAATAATTTTCTCAGTGGCGTCTACTATGTGCAAACGGATGAGGGCTCAGATACCATCAATTTTCACGATCCACGCATTCAGACTGGAATCATCCGGCCTCCTGTGAGGGAACTCACCGATCAAAATACCGATCAAGTGGTAGTACGGGTCAAGAATGGCATGTTTCTTCTATTCCCTTCCTGGCTTCAACATTCGGTAGACGCCAACCAGGGTGCTCGGGCGCGAATAAGTGTCAGCTTCAATATCATGTTTTCTCCCTATGTTGAAACGATGAGTAGACCTCTTTGGTAGAAGATTACGATAATATTGACTATATCGGACGTCTTTAAATGATGATTTGGTCGGGGTAAGAGGATTTACTCACGACTTCCTGTCCTTCGCCCTTCGGGCCAGCACAATTTCATCGTGCTGTTCCAGATCGCTCCCGGCGATCTGGTGAACCCACGTTTCGGTTCCAATCTTCACCCATTCGATCTACATAAAAAATACCCCTCACTGTAGGTGAAGGGTATATTTTTTATTTCGATCAAATGGTCGGGGTGAGAGGATTTGAACCTCCGACCACCGCAACCCCATTGCGGTGCGCTACCAGGCTGCGCCACACCCCGAAATATGATTACCGGCAGGAGTATACCCACCCGGTTGGATATTCTAGGTCAATATCTCCTGGACTTCAGTCAATTCCGCGATTAACTGCGCCACCATTTTTACGGTGTCCTGGCCGTTATTAACCACGGTTGTGGTTTCCTTGTCAGCCGCCAGGTGTTCCAACCGCGTCCTCGCCCCGCTGATAGTGAATCCCTCTGCATACAGAAGCCGGCGGATATGCCGAATCAATTTGACTTCATGACGCTGGTAATAGCGGCGATTGCCTCGCCGTTTGACCGGCTTTAACTGGGGAAACTCCTGCTCCCAGTATCGCAGCACATGTGGTTTTACTTCACACAGTTTACTGACTTCACCAATGGTGAAATATCGTTTGGTCGGTATCGGCGGTAACTCAAAACCGCCCGGGTCGAGCATAGTCATGAATGGTCACGCCCGAGTCTCTGGGTCAACTCAAATGAATTGCTAACAACACTTTCCTTCAGTTTCTGGCTTGATCTGAATGTCACAACCCGCCTTGCCGAAATTGCAACTTCCTCACCTGTCTTGGGATTGCGTCCAGGACGTGATGTCTTGTCACGAAGGGTAAAGCTTCCAAAACCGGATAGCTTGACCGAGGAGCCGCTCTCAAGTGACTGACGGATTTCTTCAAAAAATAACTCGACGAAATCTTTTGCTTCGCGTTTGTTTAACCCGACCTCGTCAAACAATGTGTTTCCTAAATCTGCCTTTGTAACAGTCATTTATACACTTCTCTTCACATTAATTATTTTGATTATTATTTTTACTTATATATTAATTCCGAAGCTGCGCCCCAATTTCGCGCTCCACCGCTTCGATAATTTTGTCAGTTATGGCATCCACTTCCAAGGATGTAAGATTGCTTGATTCCGACTGGAAGGTCAAGCTGAATGCCAGACTTTTCTTGTTTTTTTCAATGTTTTCCCCCTTGTAAACATCAAATAATTCCAGATTCCGCAAATATTCTCCCGCACATGACCTTGCAAGATCAAGAACGGATTCCACTGTCACGCCTTCATCTACAACCAGAGCAAGGTCGCGTTGAACTGATGGGTACCTGGAAATTTCACTGAACGAGGGCAAACAACGCTGCTGTAAAAATTCCATGTTAATTTCGAACAGAAATACTTGCGCATCAATATCCAGCTTGTCCTGCTTCGATGGATTGAGCTTGCCGACGAAGCCGACAGTTTTCTTTCCGCACATGATCTGTGCGCTCTGGCCGGGATGCAGTGCAGGATGAACTGCCGGTTTAAAACTGAATTGCCCGCTATTGCCAGTCAGCACCAGGATTGATTCAATGTCGCCCTTAATATCGAAGAAATCTACACTGTGATCTCCCGCTCCCCACTGCCTTGGTAAAAGGCTACCGCATGCAATACCTGCCAGCATGTTGGTTTCGCTGCTTTTGCGGCTATTCCTGGCACGGTTAAATATATGGCCTGTTTCAAACAGCCTGACCCGGGTTTCCTGGCGATTCAGGTTGGACCGAAGCGCTTCAAGCAGCCCGGGCCACAGGCTCTGTCGCATGACTGACATGTTGTCGGCTATGGGATTGGCGAGCCGAATGGCATTGTTGCTTCCAACCAGTTCACTGTGCAGTTGTGGGTCAACAAAACTGTATGTAATTGCCTCGTGGTAACCGAGTGAAGCCATCCGGGTTTTAATTCCATACTCCGTTATGTGATTTTCGGGATGAGCCCCGGCTTTCTGGATTGCGGCGGGCATTGTCGGCGGCACATTGTCAAATCCAAAACACCTCCCGACCTCTTCAACGAGGTCGTGCTGGCCGCTTATATCAAAACGCCAGCTCGGTGGCCTGACCCGCCATTCCCGGTCACCGCGCTTAACGGTCATACCAAGGTCCTTCAGAATCCGTGTCACTTTATTTGCGGCAACCGGAATTCCAAGAATCCGGGTAATTTCCGACTGGTGAAACCGTATACTGGCACGCCGCGGAAGCGCGCCCTTATCCACAACGTCGGTCACCGGCCCGGGCTCTCCGCCGGCAATTTCCAGCACCAGCTGCGTTGCCCGTTCCATGGCCCTGGCCTGGAGCGAATAGTCGACACCGCGTTCGAAGCGGTGGGATGCATCCGTATGCATGCCGATCTCCCGTGCCTTTCCAAGAATGCCCTGGGGAGAGAAAAATGCAGCTTCAAGATAGATGTTCGTGGTCCTGGTGGAAATCGCGGACTTTTCGCCCCCCATAATCCCGGCCAGCGCGATGGCCCTTTTATGGTCTGCAATAACCAGGTGGCCACTGTTGAGGCTGACGTTACTGCCGTCAAGGAGTTTCAGTTTCTCGCCCTTGCTGGCCATTCGAACGCGAATACCGCCGTCAATCCTATCCATATCAAATGCGTGCATGGGCTGACCCAGTTCGTGCATGACATAGTTGGTGACATCAACAATGGGATTGATGCTTCTCATCCCGGAGCGGCGTAGACGCTCTGCCATCCAGTCCGGGGTTCGGGCCGACATATCGATATTGCGAACAGCCCTGCCAACATAGCGTGGACACCCCTGAGTTGCCAGCAGCTCTACCGGCAGGGAATCCCTGACAACCGCACGGACTTTTTGCACATTGGGTATTTTCAATTTGCTGCCGGTCAGCGTCGATACTTCCCGGGCAACGCCGGCAATTCCCAGGCAATCGCCCCTGTTGGGGGTCAGTTCAAGCTGGATCATGGTGTCATCCAGATCAAGATATTGCGCCACTCCCACGCCGATCGGGGCATGCTGGTCCAGTTCAATAATTCCATCAGATGATTCATCTAGCCCAAGTTCCATGGTAGAGCACAGCATGCCCTGGGAACGGATTCCCCTGATTTCACGGGTCGCGACCAGCAGTTGGGGCAGCCTTGCATTATGGGTCGCACAGGCGGTTTTCATCCCCATGCGCACGTTGGGTGCACCGCATACAATGGTCAGAAGCCTTGATTTACCGGCATCAACCCGGCAAATCTTCAGCCGGTCTGCAGAGGGATGTTGCTCGATGCCGCAAATTTCCGCTACCACGATCCGGGTATTGTCCAGTGCCGGTCCGGCAGGATCGATGGCGTCCACTTCCAGTCCGGCCAGGGTCAGTCGCTCGGCAAGTTGCGCAGGCGAGATTTTCGGGGAAACCCATTCACTCAACCAGGATTGACTGACTAACATTTTCTCGATCCTCTCCCGGCTGCCCTAGAACTGCCGTAAAAATGACAGGTCATTGGCAAAAAACAGCCGCAGGTCATTGACGCCATAGCGCAGCATAGTGAGACGTTCAATACCCAGTCCGAACGCATAGCCGGAGTATTTCCTGCTATCCACACCACCGTAGCCAAGAACTTCGGGATGCACCATGCCGCAACCGAGAACTTCAATCCAGCCAGTCTGCTTACAGATTCTGCACCCCTGGCCATCGCAGAATACGCATCCCATGTCCACCTCTGCCGAAGGTTCGGTGAACGGGAAATAGGAGGGCCGGAATCGTAGCGGAAGATCTTTCTCGAAAAACTCCTGGATAAAATGGATCAGGATTCCCTTGAGGTCGGCGAAGGTAATTCCCTCGTCGACGGCAAGGCCTTCCAGCTGGTGAAACATCGGGGTGTGGGTGACATCGGAATCACAGCGATACACCCGGCCCGGGGCGATAATCCTGATCGGTGGATCATTGTGCTCCATGTAACGTATCTGTACCGGCGAGGTATGGGTCCGCAGGACGATGTGCTCATCCACGTAGAACGTGTCGTGCATCGCCCTGGCAGGATGATTGGCCGGAATATTAAGCGCTTCAAAATTGTGGTAGTCGTCCTCAATTTCCGGACCAGTGGCAACGTCAAACCCGACCCGATCGAATATCTGTTCCATTCGCTGCAGGGTTCGGGTCACCGGATGCAGGGTCCCACGGGACTGGGTACGCCCCGGCTGGGTAACATCGATGGTCTCATTCGCAAACTGGTTTTCGATTGCCCTGGCCTGCAGGACATCAAGCCGGTTTTCCAGCCAGCCCGATATCAACCTCTTTACCTGGTTGACTTCCTGGCCAATCGACTTGCGCTGCTCATGTGGCAGGCTGCCGATTTGCTTCAGCTGCTCGGTAATTACCCCTTTCTTGCCCAGATACTGTACCCGCAAGGCGTCCAGTTCAACAAATGAAGCTGCACTTTCAATTGCACTGCTGGCGTCAGACTGCACTGATTCCAGTGATTGATCTGTGGCGGACACGATGGTTTATTTTTTAATAATCAATTAGATACAGCCTTATATTAACCTAAAACATAAGGCAGGGGAATGCCTTTTCCACAAATTTCTGGGTATTCCAGGCCGCTGCGGCCCGGCGATGCGGGGAGGGAAATTTCCTCCCCTTTACCGATCAGGGAGTCAGCGCCTGTTTTGCCTGCTCGGCGAGTTGGCTGAAGGCGGCTTTATCATTAACAGCCAGATCCGCCAGCACCTTGCGATCCAGTTCTATGGACGCCTTGTTGAGGCCGGCAATAAAACGGCTGTAGCTGATGCCGTTGTCCCTGGCTGCGGCATTGATCCGCACAACCCACAGGGAACGAAACTGGCGCTTGCGCTGCCGCCGGTCGCGATAGGCATATTGCCCGGCCTTGTCTACTGCCTGTTTGGCAACCTTGTACAAGCGGCTGCGTGCACCGCGATAGCCCTTGGCCTGGCTGAGAACTTTTTTATGGCGGGCCTTTGCAACAACCCCTCTTCTTACTCTTGGCATGTCTTTATCTCCTGACTAAATTGTTTAACTATATGGGAGCAGCCGCTTGACAGCAGCTTGATCCGCAGCATTGACCAGCGTTCCTGAGCGCAGGTGGCGCTTGCGCTTGGTCGATTTCTTAGTAAGGATGTGATTCATGTGCGACTGGGAACGTTTGAATTTCCCGGTAGCAGTCCGCTTGAAGCGCTTTGCAGCGCCCCGGTTTGTCTTAAGTTTCGGCATTTTCTACTCCAGTATTTAAAGCGACTCTTTAGTAACCGCTTTTAGTTAAATTAACGATTGTAGTTCTGGAATGGACTACTTCTCGCTATGGTTAAATTCTTTCCGGTCTCGGCCGGTAAAACTACTTCGCTGGCCTAACGCTTGGGGCCCAGCACCATGACCATTTGCCTTCCTTCGAGTTGCGCTGCCTGTTCAACATCGGCAATTTCCTGCAAATCTTCCTTGACCCGATCCAGCATCTCCAGCCCCAGCTCCTTGTGCGCCATTTCTCTTCCCCGGAATCGCATGGTCACCTTGGTCTTGTTACCGGCCTGCAGGAATTCGGTGAGCTTGCGTACCTTGATATCGTAATCTCCGACATCGGTTCCCGGTCGAAACTTGATTTCCTTTACGGAAATCTGTTTCTGCTTTTTCTTGGCATCCTGGCGGCGCTTGCTCTCATTATAGAGGAACTTGCCGTAGTCCATGATCCGACATACGGGGGGATCTGCATTGGGCGAAATTTCTGCCAGGTCCAGGCCCAGTTCTGCTGCGGCCGCGAGGGCCTCCTCAAGTGATAGTATCCCCAGCTGATCCCCGTCCTGGGAAATTACCCGTACAGGATCGCTGGTAATCTGGATATTAACTCTTTGCTTTTTCGTTTTTGCTATGTCTTGTTCCTCAACTTGTTATCACCACCGATCTCCATAGAACGCCCATGACGGATTAACTACCCGTCTATGTTCGAACTGGATTCCAGGTATTCCGATACAAACTGGCTAACTGGCATTGACCCGAGGTCTTCTCCACCCTGGGTACGAACGGCTATCGAACCGCTTTCAACCTCCCGGTCTCCTGCAATTAACAGGTAAGGGATACGCTGAAGCGTGTGCTCGCGGATTTTAAAGCCGATCTTCTCGTTTCTCAAGTCAGTTTCTACACGAAAGGCCTGTTTTTTCAAGGTATTTGCCATTTCTTGCACATAATTTGCCTGTTTGTCGGTAATATTCATAATTACCGCCTGCACCGGGGCAAATTCGACCGGAAATTTTCCTTCCCAGTGCTCGATAAAAATACCGATAAATCGCTCAAATGTCCCTAGCAGGGCCCGGTGCAACATAACGGGCGTGCGCTTTTTTCCGTGCTCATCTATATACTGGGCATCAAGAAGCCCGGGCATGGAAAAATCCACCTGCATGGTGCCACACTGCCAGATTCGGCCGATGCTGTCCTTGAGTGAAAATTCAATCTTCGGCCCATAAAATGCCCCCTCCCCCGGCAGTTCAACCCATGGGAGATTTTTGCTGTCCAGAGCCTGGGCCAGGGCGGATTCTGCCTTGGTCCAGTCCTCATCGCTGCCGACGCGGTTTTCCGGGCGAGTGGCAAGACGATAAATTATTTCCTCAAAACCAAGCGTGTGATAGACATGGTGCAAAAAGTCAATGAACTCTGCCACCTCACCCGGAATCTGCTCTTCGGTGCAAAAAATGTGACCGTCATCCTGGACAAATGCCCGCACCCGCATCAACCCATGCAGGGAACCGGACAACTCATTGCGGTGGCAGGAGCCGAACTCCGCATATCGCAGCGGCAGATCACGGTAGCTTTTCAGTCCCTGGTTGTAAATCTGTACGTGGCAGGGGCAGTTCATCGGTTTCAAGGCAAAATCGCGCCCTTCCGACTCCACGGTAAACATGTCATCGCCGAACTTGTCGGCATGGCCGGATCGCTCCCACAATGAAAAATCCACCACTTCAGGCGTATTGATCTCCTGGTAGTTTCGCTTGCGCTGCTCGGCGCGCATGTACTGTTGCAGGATCTGGTACAGGGTCCATCCGCGCGGATGCCAGAACACCATGCCCGGAGACTCCTCCTGCATGTGAAAGAGATCAAGCTGCTTGCCGAGCTTGCGGTGGTCGCGCTTTTCTGCCTCCGCGATCTGGTGCAAATGCTGCTTAAGCTGCTTCTTGTCGGCCCAGGCGGTGCCGTAAATGCGCTGCAACATTTCATTTTTGGAATCGCCGCGCCAGTAGGCCCCGGCAACCTTCATCAGCTTGAAGGCCTTGAGGTGCCCGGTACTCGGTACATGGGGCCCCCGGCACAGGTCGGTAAAATCGCCCTGGCCATAGAGGCTGAGTTCTTCATCACCGGGAATCGACTCGATAATCTCGGCCTTGTAAATTTCACCCTGGTCACGAAAATATGCCACCGCCTCATCCCGCCCCATCACACTCCGCTCAACCCTGTGATCAGCACTGACCAGCTCCGCCATGCGCTTTTCTATGGCTTTGAAGTCCTCTTCGGAGAACCCGGGAGCATAGGCAAAGTCGTAATAAAAGCCGTCGTCGATGACCGGCCCGATGGTGACCTGGGCATCGGGATACAACTGCTTCACCGCCTGGGCGAGCAGGTGCGCCGTTGAATGCCGTATCACCTCGAGCCCTTCTTCATCCCTCGAGGTGATGATCCCCAGTTCGCAATCCTCGGTGAGCAGCGTGCTGGTATCAACGACTTCTCCATTGACCTTGCCGGCGAGCGCGGCTTTGGCCAGTCCAGGCCCGATATCAGCCGCTACATCGGAGATGGAGATGGGGTTATCGAAAGAACGTATGGATCCGTCAGGGAGTGTAATTTGGGGCATTTATGTCACCATTCCAGTGGCGCTCCCTACCAAAGAGCGCGTGTTCAAGACTATAAAGATTGAAAGAAATTCACCCTCAAGTCGGGTGGGAGCCGATTTTAATAGATAACACCTGCAGATATCCAGTCATCAGGCGACAACGTTTGTCGAACTGTAGAGGATGAGCGGATAATAATTGGCAAGTATGATGCCTCAATAACCTGAATTCGGACCATGGCTGCGCATTTCTGCTGTCGGGAAACCACCCCATCAGAAAAACCTTCTGGACAGCGTTTTGGGTGCAAGGGACCAACAGCGAACGAGGTATAATCCAGCTGTGAGGAATCGAAGACTCCAGGTATGGCCCTACATCACACTCGCCCTGTTCATTGGGGCGATTGGCGGGGCATTTCTGCACTACAACATCGACACGGATATCCCTTCC
>PVMK01182652.1_pt1 | contig 18940 bp, 20 predicted proteins | sample 1853481 | NCBI WGS metagenome assembly PVMK01 (sample SAMN08533507, study PRJNA380276) | Marine sediment metagenome, whole genome shotgun sequencing project. | reverse complement strand
CACACTCATCCAACTGCCCGGTATCGGGCGCTACACGGCGGGAGCGATTTTGAGTATCGCGTTCGATCAACCGGTACCGGTGCTGGACGGCAACGTGAAGCGGGTGCTGTCGCGCCTGTTCGTCATGCAGGGCAACGGCGTCCCTGCGGCCCATGAAAACCGGCTGTGGGAAGTTTCGGCGGAACTGGTGCCGGGCAAACGGCCGGGCGATTTCAATCAGGCGATGATGGAGTTGGGGGCAACGGTCTGCCTGCCCAAAAAACCACTCTGCCTGGTGTGCCCATTACAAAAGCGATGCGAAGCGCAACAACGGGGGGAAGTGGACAAATTTCCCTCACCCAAAGTTCGAACCCAAACGAAAAAAATTGAAGTGAGCGCGGCGGTCATCACACGCGGTGGAAAAGTCTATATCCAGCAACGACTCCATGGCGGGTTGATGGGTGGTCTCTGGGAGTTTCCCGGCGGCAAGCGCAAACCGGATGAAACGGAAGAAGCCTGTCTCAAGCGCGAGATCAAAGAGGAAATGAGTATTCCTATAACCATTGCCAAGAAGCTGATGACCATCAAGCACAGTTACACGCAATTCCGGGTTACACTGAACGTGTTCTGGTGCCCCTGGAAATCGGGACGCATCCGTGCTACCCAGTGCGAACAGTGGAAATGGGTCAAATACGAGGACTTGAACTACTACACCTTTCCGGCCGCCAATGTGAAGATCGTAAAAAATCTGCTGCGCAACGGTGGAAAATTCTGACTGAGCATGACACCCTGTCCCCTTCGACAGGCTCAGGGTGACAGGGTTATGAAAAAGTCTCAAGAAGAAGGGAATATTTCAATAAATTCATGCTGAATGATCTTAAAAATAATTCGGGAGTGAGGATTATTCTGATCGGAGCGCTGGCCAATCTTTTGCTGGCGGCGCTCAAGATCGCAGGAGGGATCGTCGGGCGAAGCACCGCCATGGTCGCCGATGGCGTTCATTCCCTATCGGATTTACTGACCGATGGCGTGGTGCTGTTCACGCACAAGATCGGTCAACTCCCGGCGGACGAAAACCATCCTTACGGCCACGGGCGGGCGGAAACAATCGGCGCCACTCTCGTGGGCGCGGTGATTATTGCCGCAGGGTTCGGTTTGGGCTACCGATCCTGGGATATTATTGCCACCGGTGCGTTCCAGACTCCTCTTATCCCCGCGGCGTTGGCGGCGGTGGTTTCCATCGTAACCAACGAAATTCTGTTTCGCGCTACACGCTCGGTGGGAGAAAAAACCAAAAGCCCGTCGCTCGTCGCAAACGCCTGGCATCACCGCTCGGACGCCATTTCCTCCGTCGCCGCACTGATCGGTATAGGCGGGGCGATGGCAGGATACCCCATTATGGACCCCATCGCGGCCATCGTCGTATCAGTGATGATTCTGAAAGTAGGCTATAACATCGCGTTCAAGGGGTTGAGCGATCTTATGGACACGGCCTTGAGTGAGGTGGAGACTCGCCGCATCGCAACGAGGATCAACGAGATGCCGGGAGTGATTCAAACGCATAACCTAAGAACCCGGCAGATCGGCGGGGAAGTGCTGATGGACGTTCACATTCTGGTCGACCATGAAGCTTCGGTGACTGAGGGACATCAAATCGCGGAAGGCGTGCGGCGCGAACTAATCCGCGAAATGGATAATATTCAGGATATTCTCGTTCACGTCGACACCGAAGACGACGCCGCGTTTGAATCCATTTACTGGGCCAACCGAAGCTATCTGGAGAAACAGGTGGACCCGCTGATTGCCTCAATGAAAGATATTCAAGGGCGAACTCATCTTCGGGCTCATCACCATGGCGGCAAAACCACGCTGGAAGTGTTTATCAAAATGAAAGAGGGGCTCGACCCCGATGAGGCCCATTCCGTAATGAAGGAGTTGAAGGAACATCTTCAAACCATTGAGCACGTGCATGAAGTCCGCGTCTTCATCGACACAAATTCCAATTAAACTCACTAAAAGGAGTCGTATTCATGCCAGTATGCATGACAGCGCGTTATCAGGTCCCACCGGAAAGGGTGGAAGATTGCAAACGCACCGTTGAGGATTTTGTCAAATATATACGGATCAACGAACCAACGACGTTGTTCTACATGGCGAATCAGGAGATGGGGCATCCCACCCGATTTTTGCACACGATGATTTTCGAAAATGAGGAAGCCGTCGCACTCCACCAGAAATCCCCCGCCACCAAGCGGTTTGTGGACATGATCTATCCCGCCGCGATCGAGCCTTTGGAATTCAACCAATACTATATTCTGGGATTTAAAAGCGAATATCAGGGTTGAGCTTTGAGGAGGAGGGATGTTTATTTTTTGACTTTCAATTCTTTGAGCTCATCCCCGGACCATTTAATGGAAAGTCGGCTCCGACCCTTGTAGGCTTTTTTCTGAAAGGCGGATCCGAACACGAGAGGCAGTGAAACGCTGGGCTCGACAAAAGCCATACTGAAGTTGGCTTCTTTGTTAACCTTCCCCCAGGACTGGGCCTCCGCCAGGGTACTGCCGCTGAGCCCGCCCCAATGCGGCGCGTCGGTGGTCATCTGTATCGCATATTTATGGCCGCCGGTGTTCTTTCCGAAGATATAACTCATGACAATCGAATCGTTGATATAATTTTTCGGAACGCCACCTGCCACATAAAACGCCGCCGTTCTTTTGGATTTCACCACCAATTGGGTCAGCTCATAGTTATCACGAATGGAGTCGATGGTGATCGGTTGCCGCCCTGCCCTCTTGGCGTCGACATAATGTTCGGTCAGACCGATGCCGATACTGGAATCGTTGAGCGCCGGACAAAAAATCGGCACACCTTTTTTACGGGCGGTGACCAGAATCGAATCTTTATCATCGATCACTTTGGAGAGCAGGGATATAAATTCCCGGCTGGAATATCTTCGGGAAGGCAGACTGTCGGCAAATGTGCCGATCAGGGAATCGAACTGGGCAAACTTTTCCTCATCGACATAGGTATCATAGATACGATTGATCAGTAAATCGCGCAATTTCGTGTCATCGGCTTCCGGACTGCCGTAATAATGTCCTGCTCCCATGGCGGCGTAAAAATCCTGGTACAGGATCGCACCGGTGGAAACCACGACATCCACCATATTGTAATGAATGAGATCCCGAATGACTTTCCGCAGGCCGGCCGCGATCAGCGGTCCCGCCAACCCCAGCATGATTGTCGGGCGTTGCTTGTCCTTGAGCATCTTTTGAAAAATATTGGCGCACTGGCCGACATTCCGGGCCTGGATCGAAGTATCCTGATAGGCCTCTACCAAGTCCGCCACATTTTTTATTTTTTCGAAATCAATTGGTTTGATTCGGGTCTTAAGGAGGGATTTTTTCTTTTTTCTATCCTGCGGGCTCAGCGGATGAAGATTTTTTATGTAATCCTGATAGGACATTGTTTCTCTGGGCTTGAAGGAATAAAGCAGGAATAATAGCGTGCCTCCCCCTTCAGGTCAAGCCCTCGAAACATAAGACGCCCACTCAAGAACCAAAGTCCCGGGGATGGTACTTAGAGCCGGGAACACAGGTCTTTGGAGTGCGCGGAAGTGTCCACCTTAGCGATGGCTTCCTGAATGATACCTTGTTCGTCGATCACATAACTGATGCGGGAGGCGTAGGCGTCGTCCTTGCTTTCAATGGCATGATAGGCCATGGCGATTTCCCGCCCGACATCGCACAGTAGCGGATAGGGAAAGCTGAACTTTTCTGCAAACGCTTTATTTTCTGCCTCGCTGTCCAGGCTGACTCCCAAAATCACGGTGCCCTTTTCTTGAAACTTTTCGTAATCGTCGCGAAATCCTTTGCCCTCCATGGTGCACCCAGGGGTGTCGGCTTTCGGGTAAAACCAGAGGATAACTTTCTTTCCTCTCAAATCCTTCAACTTAACCCGATTTCCATTGTGGTCGTTGACTAGAAAATCGGGCGCTTCGCTACCTACTTTCAACATGGCTATTCTCCTTCCAAGTAATTGGCGGATCAGGGTTTTAAATACGAATTTAATGAGGGACCAGCGAATCACTATAGTTAGATGCCGAGAAAGGTGGGAGGGAGTAAAAAAATTTCAGGAAGACGGCGATTCCGGGCCGCCTTTTTTGCCGGATGATTTAGATCGATCCCGAACCCCCCGGCCGAGAAAAGAAGTCAGATCGATTCCATAATACCGGAACGCCGCCAGGATAATGGCAACGGCCACGGCTTCGTCCAGATTGCCGATGATGGGGAAATTGTCCGGGATGAGTTCAAATACACCCGCGCCGGGATTGAGCAGGTACACCAGGCTGAGTAGGCCGGCTAGAACAACCAGTATCTTCTTGATTATGACAAACTTTCCGCCCGCGCTTTGGGCTGGCGGGTCTTCAGAAGTTCGACTATTTTTTCACCCAACGCCAAGTCTTCCGACCGTGTAATTTTGATATTGAACTCTGAACCAGGGACCACTTTCACTTCTCTTCCCAGGTATTCGATCAGCGAACCTTCATCGGTTCCATAAAAATTATCAGCCTGGGCCTTTGCAAAAGCCTCCTTAAGCAGGGAAACCTGGAACGTCTGCGGCGTTTGAACACGCCACAACCCATTGCGGTCAACGGTACGCTCAACCAGACCCTCCTCATTCACTTTTTTGATGGTATCGCTTACGGGAATCGCGGCAATCGCCGCTCCAAAATCGCGGGCGGCCTCGACCGTTTCGCGGATGAGGTCCGCCGAAACAAAGGGCCGAACGCCGTCGTGAACCACGACGATATCCGTCTCAGAGTCCAGGCTCTGCAAACCATTACAAACAGAGTCCTGTCGCTCCGTTCCTCCCGCGATGATCTTCGTTACCTTCGGGTGGGAATCCTGAATCTGCTGTTGCGCCTTTCCTATTTCCTTTTCCGATACAACCAAGACAATTTCATCCACTACGGAACATTGGTCCAGAACAGACAGGGTGTGGTGCAGAATGGACTTGCCGTCGAGCAACAAAAATTGTTTCGGAACGCTGGAACCCATTCGAATTCCCATTCCGGCTGCGGGAATGATGGCCGATACTTTCATACACAGGTTACGCTCGGGTGAGGATTTAGAAAATTATTTCAGTTTTTTCAAAATACTATCGCTTCGGGATATATTGACATTGGCTTTACGCTTCAAATCCGCCAAAGCATCCATGAGTTTTTTATTGCTCCCCTTTCCTACCTGGGAGGCAACGAGCTTCTCCATCTTTCCCTGCTCTGAGGCAATCGCTTTCAGGATTTCGATAAGCCGGGTTATTTTTTCATTGATCAAATCTGCCTTGGCTCTTCCCACCTCACTGCCTTGGATTTGAAATGTCTTCAACACCCCGGCCAGCTTGTTGATTTTCTGGTCCGTTACCAAAAGATTCTGTTTGATCAAATCGGCATTCTGCAGACTTTTGTCGTTCTGCTCCTGAAGAACCTGTTGGGTTTTGTCGATTTCCACAAGCCGCTTATCCAATATATCTTTCAGAGCCACCATAGTTTCACGGGCGATCCTGACGTTCTCATCCGACTTGGATTGATTGCCCCCTAGAGTATCTATTTTGGTAGATGCGGCTTCCTGCTCCCGCAGGGTTTTGGAAAGAATGTCGATGATTTTTTTGTTTTGCTGGCTTAAGGATTTGCTGTTTTGCATCACACCGGCCTGAAGGGAAGCTAACATTTCGTTGGTTTTCGATCCTCCCCTCGCAATCTCCGTCATTACGGCGATAGATTTATCCACACGGGCATTTTGATCGCTTAAGCGTTTCTCATTATTTTTGATCAATTCCTGGAAGGCGCTCTGGTTGAGCTGGGCCATCCGCTCCATGTCCTTAGCCATGCCTTCCTTCAAATTTTGGAGATTGGTGCTGACCTCCTGTTTGATCGCCTCCAACTCCGCCTTCTGGTGTTGGGCCTTGCTTCCCCGCTCGGACTTGATTTGGGCTTCCAGTTCAGCCAGACGCTTACCCAACGATTGAATTTCCTGGATGGTCTGGACCTGGCTCAGCTCTATAGACCCCTGCATCGCCGGAATCACGCTTGACATAATTTCCATTTGCTGGTTAACGGTTTTGTTCCCCGACCTTACCCTATTGACCTCGGCTCTGACCTTGTTAATTTCAGCTTTAAGTTTTTCAATTGTCAGGTTTGTGTTTTGGATTTGTGGAATAACTTGTTCCACGACTCGGGTATTGAGTTTTTTAATTTCCAACAAAATCCGTTCCGATTTCCTGTCATCACCAAATGACTGGGCAGACGCTATAAATGCAAACCAAACCAGGCAAACAAAAAAGGCACAAGACACGCGAATGAATTTTCTTTTCATTATATTTTCCCGATGATATTTAAGGACTTGTAAACAAACATGTGATTGGTATTTCACAGAAGGCCCAATGCAGGAACAAAAAAACAGCCGCAACAAGTATACCCCCGTTGCGGCCGCTTCGTTGAACTATTTCTATAGTGTTGCTACAACTACCGATCAATCAGCAACAGTGAAATGTGCTCGGCGATTTTCCCACCAGCAGTTTTCATTGCTGTCAAAACAGAAGGGTTTTTCTTCGCCGTAGCTGATGGTATATAACCGGCTTTCATCAACACCCAAGTTGATCAGATACTTCTTGGTCTGTAAAGCGCGGCGTTCGCCGAGACCCAAGTTGTAATTATTGGTTCCTCGTTCATCCGCATGCCCCTGAATTTCTACGCGGGCGTTGGGATTTTTCTTCAACCAATCAGCGTTGGCTCGAAGAATGGTCTTGGTTGAAGTATCCAGTTTATCGCGGTCATACTCAAAATGGACATCTTGTAATTGCTGCTCATCTTTAAAATCCGGAAGTACTCGCGCTTCCTGAACCGGTTCGGCCCCTGGCGCCACAAAAACGTCATTTGTCATGTCCATCGCCGGAGGTGCTTCAACCATTTCCTCTACTTCAGGCTCAACAGAAAATCCCGGCTCTTGGGTAAAATCAGTTTCTGGGGCGGGGCTAAATTCAGGAATCGGTTCGGTTGTCGGTGGTGCTACCTCTACAACGTCAATTTCCTCAATCGCTTCAGGCCCTGAGGTCTCAAAACCACTACCCGCAAAGTCTGCCCCACTTTCTTGAATACCGTCAACTTCTTCCTGTGTCAGATCAATCTCGGGAGCCTCAGGTTCGGGAATCGCCTCAACCACCGGTGCCGGAGGTTCTTCAACTTCCGGAGGAGCAACATTCTTGGTACATCCCCACGTCAGGAGAAAACCCAAAAACATTACCGTCCCAAAAAACAAATTGGATTGCATTGTGTTCTTGATTTTAATCATAAGTACCTCTTTTAAATTCAATGGCTTATTTAAATTAACATCTCTCAATCATTGCTATATCTGATCCCATGGGTTCATCAATGTACGCCCAAAATCCTCAAAGAGTAAACGGCCCGATTTTGCACTCTGTAAAAAATTCATCATAACCATTTGAATTATTTTGGCTTAAAAGAGCAGCTCTGAGAGCCGGGGAGGCTCTTAACTCGTCCTTTGAAATTATATGACTATAGACCACTATTTTTCAATCAATAAATTAAAGCTCCTTTATGTTACCAGTTACTGTAAAAATTACAAGACTGGCTGTGCTAACCTCTGAAAAATCAGCCTATCTTTTTGGGTAGGGAGACCACGTGGGGCTGACGCCCCCTTCCGGCAGAAAGGTTAACTGCCGGCTTTTCTTGCCTCCGACGCGCCTGATATGAATGGAGGATTGTCTTCCACGCGTCAGCCGATAAGCCAGAAACTGTCCATCGGGAGACCAGAGCGGGTTCCTCCTTACTTCCCGGACCCGAGGTGACATCCGTCGTTTTACGGGTCTCCGTGTTATAAATTTTTATTTGAAAGTTGCCTTTAACCATGGAAGTAAAGGCTATTTTATCCCCATCCGGCGACCAGCTGGGATTGTCATTATACCGGGATTGGAAGGTGATGCGCTTCACGCCGGTGCGGTCGCCACTGCTAGCATCCATGATATAAATTTGCGGACGCCCGGTACCCGACCGATCCGAGGTAAAAGCAATCTTTTTGCCATCCGGCGACCAGGTGGGTGAAGTATCTATATTGAAGTGGCGGGTCAACCGGGTCAATTTCCGCCATCGGTTTAAGACATAGATTTCGGAATTGCTGTCTTTACTGAGTACCAGGGAAATTTTACTGCCATCGGGTGACCAGGCAGGGGCAGAATTGATACCCGGCAGTTTCAACAAAGGACGCCGGTTGCGACGGCCGGCGGGATTCAGAAGAATCAAATCCGGATTACGATCTTTGTAGGAGGTGTAAACGATAAAACGGCCATTTGGAGACCAATCCGGAGATAAGATAACGGATTGTTCATTCGTTAATTTCTGAACGTTGGCGCCATCGAAATCCACCGCATACATTTCCTTGCCATCACGGGTGCGTGAAAGAAAAGCCAGACGGGTTTCGGCCACTCCCCGTTTGCCGGTCAATTGCTCCATCACTTCATCGGCAAACCGGTGCATGATTTTTCGCATGAAACTTTTCTTGCCTTGATATCGTTTCCCGACCAAAAACTGTTCGTTAACCACATCAAAAAGACGAAACACAAACTTGTATTTGTCGCCGGACACGCTTTTTTCATATCGACCCTTGATCAACCATTGCGCTCCCAACTGACTCCAGGCCGCGTAATTCGGCTGCTCGATCCGGGCTTCACGCTTCTCCAGCTCGGAATAGATATCAGGAGCCACAGGAACAAACAATTCGAACAAGCGGAGATCGTTTTCCAGAATATTGCGGCTCTTTTCAGAGAAACTCTCATCCACACCCCTTCCCAAAGAAACAAAATCAGGCACCGCGATATTCACCTTGCTTTGGGTTGTTTTGACCAAATCAAGGAAAATACTTTCTTCCGAGTGCACGGGGTATGGCTGAAGCCACAGGGCCAGGCTAACTAAAGCGACAATAAATATAATTTTATTTTTTCGGCACATAGTCAAATTTTAAAATTAAGGGTAAATTGGGTTCCTTGATTTCCCTGGGAAACGGAGGAAAAGGAACAGCGTTTTTAATGGCACGAATCGCCAGATTATCCAACTTGGGATCTCCGGAGCTTTTTAGAACTTTCGGCATCGCAATGTTACCCTTCGGGAAAATGGAAAAAGAAACCTGAACCCTGCCATTCCCACCCCCCAAAGGATCCTTCCAATGCTTATAAATGTTAACATAGACTTCTCCAACATACTTTGAAAGCGCATCCGCTCCCGGGTCTCCCAACACTCCGGAAGCGGTCGGCCCCGCCACTCTTCTCTGGATTTCTGCCATTTTCAAATTGCGGATTTCCGATTTGAATTTTTGAGAATGCCGGGACGACAACTTACTCGTGTCGATTTTAATTTGAACGCTTTCCTTTTTAATGGACTCCAGCTGTTTCAAGAGTTCAGCGGCCCTGGAGTCCGCTTTTTTTATTTTTGGCTTACTTAAAGACGCATACGTCTGCTTATTCATCTGCTTCAACTCATCCAGGTCTTTCAACAAACTGGATGCTTTTTTAGGATGACTCTGCGGCTGGCGGCTGGCGGATTTTTTCGACAGCTGTTCAAACTCCAATTCCTTGAGCGTCAAGTCATTCTTCGCAATTTTTTTCCGGGCAGGCTTTTTTTCCACCGCCGTTTTCATCTTCATGTTCTCAAAATCATCCAGCGGCGTTGGGATCACCAGAGCTTTGTCTTTTTTAGGAATCGTTTTCTTCTTCTCTAGTTGGGCCAGCTGGTCCAATTTGGAGACCAGAGCTTTGGAAGCTTCCGACTTTTCAGGAACCGGCTTGGGCTTTGGAACTGGTTTGGGTTCGGGGGCCGGTTGGGATTTTTGAGGAATCGCTTTTTCAACAACAGGCGTTTCTCGGGGCGCAGGCGGAACAGGCACCGCTGGGGGAGCGGGCGGGATATCCGGCCCCGTAGGAATATCAACAAAACTCACCATAAAAGCCGGCTTAATGTGTCTGACCATATTCTGGGTTTGAGGAAGGAACATGAACACCGTGAACAAAAAGAAATGAAAAAAAACAGAAACCACCAGCATCTGGTTGAAGTCGATGGATGGGGACTGCGCGGATCTCATTGGCCGGGTTCGGTCATCATCCCGATATTATGGACCCCGGCACGTCGTATGGTGGCCATGACTTTGATGACAAAGCCATAATCCAAACTTCGATCGGCACGGAAATAAACAGCACCATCCTTATGCTTCTTCACATATCCCGTCAGCTTTTCAGTAAGGGTCAGCAGGGTCGCCATTTTTTCCTTGTTCCAGTAAATCGTTTTGTTACTTCGAACCGATACCGTAGGAACATCTTTAATCTCTACGGTTTCGGTGCTTTCCTCGGGAAGCTCAAGGTCCATCCCATGTTGCATCAGCGGCGTGGTGATCATAAAAATCACCAGCAGGACCAGCATGACATCCACAAACGGAGTCACATTGATATCCGCCATCAATCGAGTGGACTTTCTGCGCTCCACTTACAGCCCCTCCAACCGCACCGGATCCGCCGACTGACTCATGAAATCCTTTTCAACCATGTAAACGAAATCCTCGCCGAAATCTTCCATCCGGTGGTTGAACCCATGAATCTTGCTGTTCAGGTAATTGAAAAACACAACGGCAGGAATCGCGACAACCAGGCCGGCAGCGGTTGCGATCAGAGCTTCGGCGATTCCGGGGGCTACTCCGCCGATACTGGCGGAACCCTGGACGCCGATCACCCGGAATGAATGCATGATTCCCCAAACAGTGCCAAACAAACCGATAAAAGGCGCGGTGCTACCCGTGGTTGCCAGAAAATCCAACCGGTGCCCCAGTTTTTCAATTTCATGATTGGTGGACTTGTTCAAAGCCAGGCTAATACCCTTGAGATCTTTCGGAGTCAAACTCAACGGCCGCCCCTCTGGATTTTTGGAACGGGAACCTGCCATTTCCTTGAACACATACAATTCGTGATAGCCTGCCAAAAAAATTCGGGCGATCGGGCTGAATTTCATTTCTTTGCAAAAGTTATAGATATTCGTCAGGCTGTCACTTTTGGAAAAAATTTTCAAAAACGTTTGGTCTTCCTTGCGTGCCCGGCGGTATATAAAAAATTTGGTCAAAATAATGCTCCAGGACACAACGGAAAATACCAGGAGCAGTAAAAGGACAGCTTTGGCCACGGGAGTGGATCGGGAAACCATTTCCAAAATACTTAACGGATCGGCTGAGCTTGCAACATCTAGCATGGGAGATATTCCTAAAGAAGGTCAATGGCAGGAAAGTTAAAGATAACGGACTAGCTTAAAAGGCTAATACTCAGTGACTTATTTTAACTGTTAATTTCTCTCAATTCAATTAAAGGGTGGCTTAAATTACGGTTTGCTTTTTCAAACGATGAAAATACAGGGGAAATAATTTTTCAAAACGGGGCCCAAATGATCGCCCGCCCCCCCTATGGAGAATGCAGGGTTAATTTTTAACCCGTTCGAGATATTCACCCGATGTGGTCGATACCCGGACCTTCTCTCCGATATTCACAAACTGGGGTACTGTGACCACCAGCCCGGTTTCCAGAGTGGCGGGTTTGCCGCTTCCGGAGGCGGTGGCGCCTTTCATCTGCGGTTCGGTATCCTCGACAGTCAAATCCACGAATTCCGGAAGCTCAAGGCCGATGGGCTTCTCTTCATGAAACTCAACCTTCACCTTGGTATTGGGCAGGAGGTATTTCTTGGCATCGGAGATGATGTCATCATCAATGAAAATCTGCTCGTAGGTCTGGCTGTTCATGAAGCAATAACCAGAGGAGTCGGAATACAGATATTCCATTTCGGCTTGTTCGAGGCTGGCCCGCTCGACTTGTTCGTCCGCGCGGAATTTAACTTCGGTCTGGTTCCCGTTTTTCAGGTTCCGTAACTTGGCCTGACAAAAGGCGCGTCCTTTGCCGGGGCTGCGGTGCTCCGAGGTCATCACCCGGTACAGTTCCTTGTTATAAATAATCACATAACCCGGACGAACCCCGTTTCCATTAACGTATTTCCCCATTCCAACGCCTCCAGCGAGAAAAGTTCCTTAATATTCGTTCAAACCTATCATAAACGCTCCATCAAAAAGAAGGAAAATTTCACACGAGGGCTCACAAAACCTGCGGGCAATGGGCCCCGAACTATGGCACAATTCAACCTATGAGCTGTCCACTATGCTATTCCCCTTCGGAGTTTTTGATTAAAGCTGATCAGCGCGAGTACCACCTCTGCGCCTCCTGCCGGCTCATCTTTGTCCCGTCCCGGTTTTTCATTACCCATGAAAAAGAAATCGAACGCTACCTCGAACATGAGAACAGCCTCGATAACGGAGGCTACGTTCACATGTTCCAGCAAAAAATCGAGCTCATCGCGGACTATTGCCCGAACGTCCAAACCGTTCTGGATTATGGCTGCGGATACGAACCCGTCCTAAAAACCCTGCTGGAGCGCCAGGGATACCAGGCCGAGGGATATGACCCTTATTTTTTTCCGGAGCTCAAAGAAGACCCAGCTTATGATTTGATCGTCTCCACGGAAACTTTCGAGCACCTCAAACGACCCGGCGAAGAATTAAAAAAAATCATCCCTATGCTGTCGCCCCGCGGATACTGTGCGGTGATGACCCAGTTCTACCCGACGCACAACGGACAACTGGACAAACTCGGTTTTCTCAACTGGTACTACAAACGCGATCCCACCCACATTTGCTTTTATGGTCCGAAAACGTTTGAATGGATTGCACACCACCATAATTTTGATATGATCTTGAATAATGGCAAGGATTTCGTCATCCTCCAAAAACACACCTCTTCTTAACCTGCAAAGGAAAACCCAACACACATGGCCGGAGAATATATATTTTCAATCAGCGAGCTCAGCAAAACCTATGGATCTAAAAAAATTCTTGACGGTATCAACCTGTCCTTTTACCACGGCGCCAAAATCGGCTTCGTCGGTGAAAACGGCGCCGGCAAATCCACTCTACTCCGCATCATGGCGGGAGAGGACAAGGAGCACGACGGTCGCGCCGAACCGCTTAAAGGCACCCGCATCGGGTGGATGCCCCAGGAGCCGCAACTCGACGCCAACAAAACGGTACGGGAATCGGTCGAGGAAGCCTTCAGTGACATTAAGAAGATGCTCAACGAGTTCAACGAAGTTTCCGCCAGCATGGCCAACCCCATGTCCGACGACGAAATGGAGAAGGCCATGGAAAAAATGGGACGCCTGCAGGATGCCATCGATGCCGCCGACGGCTGGGAGTTGGACCGGCAGATCGACGTGGCCATGGATGCGCTGGTCTCTGCCGCCTGACGACCAGAACGCCGGCACTCTTTCCGGCGGGGAGGCGCGTCGCGTCGCTCTGTGCCGCCTCTTGCTCCAGAAACCGGACATCCTTCTGCTCGACGAGCCGACCAACCACCTCGACGCCGAAACGGTGCAGTGGCTGGAGGACACCCTCAGCGACTATCCCGGCAACGTGATCGTCTCCACCCATGACCGGTATTTTCTCGACAACATCACCAAATGGATATTGGAACTCACCGGCGGCAAGGGGATTCCGTTTGAAGGCAACTACTCCTCATGGCTGGAACAAAAATCCGCACAATTGGCGCAACGCGAAAAAAACCGAATCCAGCCTGCAAAAGCGCCTCGCAAAAGAATTAGAATGGTTGAAGTCGACCCCCAGCGCCCGCCGGTCCAAAAGCAAGGCGCGCATCAGCGATTACGAAAAACTCGCCGCACAGAAAACCAAGGTGGAGGAAAACTCGCTCGACATCCAGATCCAGCCTGGCCCTCCCCTCGGCGAAAAAGTTATCGTCGTGGAAAATCTGCAAAAGGGGTACGGCGACAATGTGCTGATCGACGGTCTCAGCTTCGCGGTGCCGCGCGGTGCGGTGGTCGGGCTCATCGGTCCCAACGGCACCGGCAAAACAACATTGTTTCGCATGATCATCGGCGAAGAGCAACCGGACGGCGGCTCACTGGAGTTGGGCTCCAGCGTGGCACTCTCCTATGTGGATCAACATCGTCACGACCTGGATGGCAACAAAACCGTGTACGAAGAAATTTCCGGCGGCGACGACAGGATCGAAATTGCCGGCACCAACCTCAACGCACGCTCGTATGTCGGGCGGTTCAACTTCAAAGGCTCGGATCAACAGAAAAAAGTGGGCGACCTCTCCGGCGGCGAACGCAATAAAGTTCACCTGGCGAAATTACTGCGGCGCGGCGGTAACGTGCTCCTGCTCGATGAACCGTCGAACGATCTCGACGTCACCACGCTCAGTAATCTCGAAAATGCCATTCTCAATTTCAACGGGTGCGTGATGGTGATCTCGCATGACCGGTTCTTCCTCGACCGCATCTGCACGCATCTTCTGGTGTTTGAGGGGGATAGCAAGGTCCGGTGGTTCGAGGGCAATTTCGAAGCGTATCAGGAAACACGCAAGAAGGAACTCGGCGGGCGCGAAGAAAACCGCCGCTCCAAATACAAAAAACTTACGATTCGGTGAAGGAGGGAGAAATGCGACTCCCTTTGATTGATTGTCCGCTATTTATCAAAATGCCGAATATATAAAATCAATTTCCAGATTTCGTCGTCGGATAAAAATTTGTAGGCGGGCATCCCGGTTGCAGGCGAACCGTTTTTGATGATCCAGAACATCTGCCCGTCGGAAATATCCTTCATGATTTCCGAACAGGTAAAGTTGCGGGGCATGGCGGGCAATCCCTGCGTCATCATGCCGAGGCCGTTGCCGGTCGGCCCGTGGCACAGCTTGCACGGGTTGGGTTCCGCTGTCCACTGGTACAGTGATTCCCCTTTGATGAAATTTTCAGAATTGGACTCGAACGGATTTTTCTTTCGAGCGATCTTGTCCGGCGCCTGGGCAATGGTCCGGGTTTGCGGACAAATGCCCTGCCCGCCGCGTCCCATGCCGTGGTGTTGTTGATGCCTCTCGTGCCGGCCGCCGTGCGCCCGCCCCTGATGCATGGCCAGCAACAGTTTTTCTTCGGAGACAACTTCAGTCGCCTGCAACGATGCCGGACCCATGCCCCCTAAAAAAATGATCAGGCCTGCCAAAATGAACCACTTGCTTTCTTTAAATCTCATGCAACCATCCTATCAAAATTGAAAATCATTCCTTTTTGGAAAAACTTCTGAGATACAGAATCAATTGCCACACTTGATCGTCTGCCAGATAACCGAAGGAGGGCATGGCCGTTCCCGGCGAACCGTTTTTGATAATCCAGAACAACTGGCCGTCAGGCAGGTCGTCCATGGTGTGAATACAGGTGAAATTTCGCGGCTTGGGCTTTACCTGGTGGAATATAATTCCCAATCCATCACCGCTGATGCCATGACAAATTCTACAGGCGCTGGGTTTGGCATCCACCTGAAACAGGGTTTTCCCGGCCAGAATATTCTGCGGTGTAGCCTCCAGCGGATTCTTCAGTTTCAGATATTCCTCCGGCGCCGTCACCGTTTTGCGCGGTTGCGGACAGATGCCCGATACTTCATCGTGGCCCTTCTCATGCTTGGCCCACACCGGACCGGGAAGAACCAGCCCCAGCAACAATATCCCCATAAAACAAACCTGCGATCCCGGCATCCATCGCTTCCAATATTTAAATTGCATGCCGCCACCTTTCCATTTGACAGATTAAGCCTTCTTCTTGCCAGTTTTCGCTTTATCCTTTTCCGTTTCCACCACCGCCGGAAGTTTCGGAATCTTTACATTGAGGGGTTCGCCATCGAGCGCTTTCAGAAACTCGACGAGCTCCAGCACTTCCTGCTCGCTTAACTCCAGCGGAGTGATGAAAGCGCTTCGGTTTTCCGCGACATCGCCGCCCCGGTTGTAAAACTCGACCACACCTTTCAGCGTCGCTTCGCTACCGTCGTGCATATAAGGCGCCGATTGCGAAATGCTTCGCAATCCCGGTGTCTTGAAGGCACCCTTGTCAAAATCGTCTTTAGAAATATTGAAACGCCCCAAGTCCTCGGTGAGCGGACCGTGTTGCTTGACGCCGATATTATGAAAACCGCTGTCGGTCAAAACCGGGCCATTATGGCAGATACTACACTTGGCCTTGCCAAAGAACAGCTTCATGCCGTTGACCGCCGCAGACGACATGGCATTTTCATCCCCCTGCATGTATTTGTCATAGGCGGAGTTTGTGGAAACCACGGATCGTTCGAACGTAGCAATGGCTTTGGCAATATTGTCGAAAGTTATTCCCGAATCACCAAATACTTTGCTGAACATCTCCCGATATTCCGGTATGGCGCCGAGTTCCTCGATCAGCTCATCCGCATTTTGATTCATCTCAACGGCGGCCTGGATGGGACCCTTGGCCTGCGCTTCCAGTGTAGGTGCCCGGCCATCCCAGAACTGAACCTCAAAGTAACCGCTGTTGATCACCGTCGGCGAATGGCGCCCCAACTCCTTGCCGCCAAATCCTATGGCGCGTGGCTGACCATCGCTCCATCCCTTATCCGGATGATGGCAAGAAGCACAACTGATCGAATTGTCTCCGGAGAGGCGTGGATCGAAATAAAGCAGTTTGCCCAGGTCTTCCTTTTCCTGCGACCAAGGATTGCTCTGAGGATAAATCCCCGTCGGCAAGGGCTCATAAAAAGACGTGTCCTCGGCCTCAACGGAAGCTGCATCTGTTTTGGGTTCAGCGGACTGTTCCTTCTCTCCGGAACAAGCGAAAAGAAAAACCGCGCATAGGGCAAAATAATAAACAGACTTCATGGATGACCCTCCTCCGTTGGATTTTCAAATCCCTTCCAAACCTCTTTCCCGAAAATTGAGGACATCAGGTTTGAGGATTTTGGGCATAGCGTATTTCCCATGTCGAATGGCATCATAATACGCCCGTAATTCGCCCCCTGCAACTGGGAGAAGTGCGTGAAACAATTTTGCGGCCCATTTTCAATTGGTTTCGACAACAGATCACTGTCTTCTAACGTAGTCTAATGATCCCGTTTATCAAAATACTCATCGTAATGGCAGAGAAAAATTTTATTTTACAAATTCCCTGAGATAAAGAACCAACTGCCAAATCTGATTTTTCTTTAATGTGTTGTAAGCCTGCATTTCGGTATCTTTAGAACCATTTTTGATAATCCAGTACATTTGCCCATCGGTGATTTCCTTCATTATTTTTGCACAAGTAAAATTCCTGGTGGGTTGCGGCCTTAACTCCCGGTGTGACTTTGGCGACTTTCTCTCCCCCCTTAACGGTAAACCCAGTCTACTCAAAAAGGATTCGGCTGATAGTTAAACTCGTACATAGGGGTTTTTCTTTTACCAAACTTTTCTTTAGCCAATTTTTGATTTAAACCCTGGGTCATGGATAGATAATCCAAAATGGTTTTCCGATCGCTTTTTTCCAACTCCCACATTCCCTGTTCCTTCTGCATCCATGTGATGGTTTTGTCCCACGCTTCCCGGCTCATGTGATTCTGCAGAATAATTGAAGCAGAATGACATACCGTACAATTTCCAAAAACGAGGTCTCTTCCTTCTCCTGGAGCTAATCCCTGATAAATACTTTCTTCCTGTGCCCCAAGCTGTGATGAAGTAGCTAAAAAAAGACCGAATATTATAAAAGTTATCAAATGGGGAATTCGAAAGAATTTGTTTTTTTTCACCACTTTTTCCTTCATCAAACCACGGTCACTGAAATACGATGCATCGCATTGTTCAGGTAACCCGAAGGGTTCCAGCCGGGAACCACCATGGGTTGCATCATTCCTCCACTATCCGTTGCCCTGGCCCAAACTTCATAATATCCTTTTTGAGGAAACTGTATCGTAGAGCTCCAATTTTGCCAGGCAAAGGGATTAACCGGTTTTTTTAGATCCGCCTGCATCCAGGTTGCACCGAAATCAAAAGAAACATGGACCGCTTTAACGGACTGATCTCCCGCCCACGCATGTCCCCGAATACTTAAAGATCGTCCTAAGTTTATTTTTATCCCTGTTTTTGGATTGGTAATCAAAGATTTCACCGGCATCGATTCGATAATGACCATGTCCTCCAGAGGAACCGAGGCACCTGGCTTCACTGGATATCGTGGGACACGATAGCGATCCATTTTCATGCCGTCGTGAACCTTGTCACGGACCCAAATCTTTTTTAACCATTTTGGAGAGGTTGAAGCCGGCCATCCGGGACTGACAATTCTGAGAGGGTATCCATGCAAATGAGGAAGCGGCTCGCCGTTCATTTCCCAGGCGATTAAGGTATGTTCTTCTAATGCCTTGGGAATCGGGGTTCCTCGTGAAATCGAAGCTTTATCAGGATCTCCTGACAGATGAAGATCTGCCCCATAGTATCCGGTATAGAGCGCGGAGACCTTCAACTCAGCCGCCGACAGAACATCTTTTAATCGAACGCCGGTATACTTTGAGCATCCAACAGCCCCAAATTTCCACTGGTTGCCTTTCGCTGGTGGATAATAGCCCGCTCTCCCGTTGCCACCACATTCCAGTTGGAGTGCATAGGAATAATGTTTAAATCTCTTTTTTAGATCATCCAGAGTTAGTTTAAGCGGCTTGTGAACTTCACCTTCAACAGAAAATTCCCATTGATTAGACTCGGTTTCGACATCGGGGGGTAACCCGTTGTTTCTGATAAAATGTTTTTCCTTGGGAGTAAAGTCGTCATCTAAGAGATGAGCGGGAGGTTCCGCATTGATAGGCCGATCATTCAACACAATCAATCCTTCTTTACCCTCAATAACCTTTTTCCCATTGGTTTCAGCCAATGCCAATGGAATAAATCCAGTGGGCATATTTCTAAAAAAAGGAATCTGCGAACCAACGGCAAAAACCATTGCGGTTAAACCCGCTTTTTTCAGAAAACCTCTTCT
>PVMK01132470.1_pt1 | contig 18941 bp, 18 predicted proteins | sample 1853481 | NCBI WGS metagenome assembly PVMK01 (sample SAMN08533507, study PRJNA380276) | Marine sediment metagenome, whole genome shotgun sequencing project. | reverse complement strand
GCTTCTTCAAAAGGTATGGTAAATTCAGTAATGCCCTGTGCGTAAGTTGCAATCTCATAAACATTATAAAGCAAAATTACACCTTCATCACTAAATCCCATATTAGCAGGAAGACGAAAATCTTCACCAAAAAAATAATCCTTTAATGTATTTTCATTTATAGAATCTTGCATTTTAATTCTAAAATGTAATTTTGCTAAATCAACAAATGCCTTTCTGTTTTTAATGAGATCATTATTTTGTATAACCTCACCCGTTTGGGAATTTAAGTTCAAGAAGGAAATGTTCATATTCCCATGTGCCCCACCGGTATTTAAATAACTGTTCAGAGCAACGCAAATTATTTCTGGTGATTGATAGGTGACTTCACCATCGATAACTGCTTCCCAAATTAAAGAGGTTTCTTCGAAATCGTCTTTAAAGGAAATGAAAATTGAATCAAATTTTGTAACGGCGTCATTTAACGTAATGCCGGATTCGTCCTCGGCAAAATTCAGGATTTTAGCAATTTGATTTTCTATATTCGAATTAATAGTATTGCTTATTTTATTGGTCCCCTCGGCTCTTGGAGCGTTGATTTCTACAATAGCATTTTCATTACGTTCTATATTAAATTCAGTAAACGCAATATTGACCTTTTGGTTACATGAATTAATTATCGACGAAACGACAATAATAAGGGCAATTTTAGTTAAATAAAGCTTTTTGTTAAACATTAATTAAAGATATAGCATACGTTTGAATACAACGAATTAAAGACTAAATTTGTTGCAAATTAATCTGAAAATGAAATTTAATACCAAAACAATACATGGTGGCCAGGAGCATGATCCTGCCTATGGTTCTGTGATGCCGCCTATATATCAAACCACAACATATGCACAAAGTACACCGGGAGGGCATAAAGGGTATGAATATTCCCGAACTCACAATCCAACAAGGACTGCATTGGAAAAAGCTTTTGCAAGTATTGAGAATGGAAATTACGGACTGACCTTCGGATCGGGAATGGCTGCCATTGACGCCATAATTAAACTTCTCAAACCCGGAGACGAAGTTATTTCCACGAATGATCTTTACGGAGGGTCTTATCGATTGTTTACTAAGGTATATACAGACTTCGGGATTAAATTTCATTTTATTGGAATGCAAAATGCATCTAAGATCGAAGATTATATCAATGACAGAACAAAACTCATATGGGTTGAGACACCTACCAATCCCATGATGAATATTATTGATATTAAAGCAACTGCAGCAATTGCGAAAAAGCACAATATCCTTTTTGCTGTAGATAATACATTTGCAACACCATATTTGCAACTGCCACTTGATTTGGGAGCTGATATTGTAATGCATTCGGCCACAAAATATTTGGGGGGCCATAGTGACGTGGTCATGGGAGCTTTGGTAGTTAACGATAAAAACCTTGCAGAAAGGCTATATTTTCTTCAAAATGCAAGCGGGGCAGTTTCCGGTCCACAAGATTGCTTTTTGGTTTTGAGAGGAATCAAAACCTTACACATAAGAATGCAACGCCACTGTGAAAATGGCAAGGCTGTTGCAGAATTTTTAGCATCGCATCCAAAAATTGAGAAAGTTTATTGGCCGGGATTTGAAGATCATCCCAATCATGACATTGCAAAGTCTCAAATGAGTGATTTTGGCGGTATGGTGTCTTTTGTTCCCAAAGGCAGTAATTTTGAGGATGCTGTTAAAATCGTCGAAAACTTAAAAGTATTTACTTTGGCAGAATCGCTTGGTGGTGTGGAGTCGCTTTCGGGGCATCCCGCGAGTATGACCCATGCAAGCATTCCTAAAGAAGAGCGTGAAAAGACCGGAGTCGTAGATTCACTTATTAGATTAAGCGTGGGGATTGAAGATGAGGAGGACCTAATAGACGATTTAAAACAAGCCTTAAAATAAGGATCAATTCAAATAGTAGATATATCCAAAGTTTAACCAGATTAGCCAATCGTTAAATTTATTAAAGCTCAATTGATGATTTAAACCGTCGATCCAATCGTCAAAATACAGTTGCCATCTTAAATCTAACATCAAATCGGAAAGCTTGGTAAATTTATATCTCACACCAACGCTGGTTACCATAGACCATGAACTTCCCGAAGCTGGATTTATAGACCCTGGCTCCCAATAAGAATAAAAATTTCTTGGATCGTTTATATCTCCAAAATCCACGCCAGAATTCGGACTATTATAATCGGTACTTGCCTGTGGGGTAAAAGAAGTATAATGTATTCCTAAACTTATAAAAGGAGCGAATTTATAACTAAAGGCCTGAAAAGAACGAATACTTTTTGGAAAATATTCAAGTTGCATTCCTATGTCAAAATTTTCGGCAACACCATGGTGTCCTCTAAGCCTGTCGGCATTGTCGCTAACCTTATCCGGCTGTACCCAAAACCCGTGATGATCAAGGATGGTTTTGTTCCAGGATACTTCGGTTCTTAGTTTAAAGTGATCGTTAAAATAATTATCGGTAGAATAGCAATTACAATCGGCTCTATAAGCAAAGTTTATATAATGGATTATTCCTATACCTATTCCGGAATTCCCTAAATTGGTTTCCTCCTCTAAACGACTGCCAAAATCCGACCTAAATTCCACCGGGCCTATAATTACTCCTATTTCATGAGAAAACCCCAATTGAGAAAAACCCAGGTTTGCCCCAAAAAGAAATAAGGAAATTACAGTTAAAAGTCTTAGATTAAGCATGGTATAAGTCTAACATTATTTTGGGGTATGTGTAAGCAAATATATAAAACTTCGATGAAATACCAAAAAAACCCGACGAAATGAGTGATATCCGTTAAATTTCTTACAATTATAAAGTTAACTATTATTTTGGAAATGATATTGTGAAATCTAAAAAAAAAGAAGGTTATTTTTAAAGATAACGTATATTTGTTCTTTAAAATTATCAACTTAATAACAGTATTATATTTTTTTATAGATGAAAAGTAAAATTGATGGATTTTTAAAGCTTGTAAAAGAAAGAAATGGTAATGAACCGGAATTCTTACAGGCAGTTGAGGAAGTTGCTGAAACGGTAATTCCTTACATTGTTCAAAATGATATTTATCATGGTAAAAACATATTGCTGAGAATGGTAGAACCTGAGCGTGTTCTTACTTTTAGGGTGTGTTGGGTTGATGATAGTGGTGAAATAATGGTAAACAGGGGTTATAGAGTTCAAATGAATTCGGCTATAGGCCCATACAAGGGCGGTTTACGTTTTCATCCAACGGTAAATATGAGTATTCTTAAATTTTTGGCGTTTGAACAAGTTTTTAAGAACAGTCTTACTACATTACCCATGGGAGGAGGAAAAGGAGGAAGTGACTTTAATCCAAAAGGGAAAAGCGATAATGAAATAATGCGATTTTGTCATTCCTTTATGAGTGAGCTATTTAGGCATATTGGAGCAAATACTGATGTTCCTGCAGGAGACATTGGCGTTGGCGGAAGGGAAATAGGATTCCTGTTTGGTATGTATAAAAAATTGCGAAACGAATTTACCGGTGTTTTAACAGGAAAGGGAGAAAGTTGGGGAGGATCTTTAATTAGACCTGAAGCTACGGGCTATGGCAACGTTTATTTTGCACAAAAAATGCTGGAAACCAAGGGGGATAACTTTGAAGGAAAAACTGTCGTGGTTTCAGGTTCGGGTAATGTTGCACAATATGCTTCAGAAAAGGTACTTCAATTAGGAGGCAGGATTTTAACACTATCGGATTCTTCTGGTTATATTTATGATGCCGATGGGATCGATAAGGAGAAGCTGGCTTATGTAATGGAATTAAAAAATGTTAAGAGAGGGAGAATAAGTGAATATATGGAAGTTTATCCAAACGCAACCTTTGTTAAAGGAGCTGCTCCCTGGGGAGTTAAATGCGATATTGCCTTACCCTGTGCAACACAAAATGAACTCAATAATGAGGACGCTAAAACATTGTTGGCAAACGGTTGCATCTGTGTAAGCGAAGGTGCTAATATGCCATCAACTACTGAGGCCGTGCATACCTTTCAAAAAGCAAAAATATTATATGCTCCGGGGAAAGCCTCAAACGCGGGAGGTGTTGCCACATCCGGTCTAGAAATGAGTCAAAATTCTTTAAGAATTAACTGGACCAGAAGCGAGGTTGATGATAAATTGAAGGATATTATGTCGAACATCCACGATTCTTGTATTCAATACGGGAACGATGGAAACGGTTATGTCGATTATGTCAAAGGTGCAAATATAGCAGGTTTCGTTAAAGTCGCAGATGCTATGTTGGCACAAGGTGTAGTTTAATCGAAACCGTTTAAAGTATAATAAAGCTTTCAGAATTTATTTTGAAAGCTTTTTCTGTATAAGATATATGATAATTGGGCTATTCTCGTTAGTAATAAATATATTTGGAATTTTGAACGCTTGAAGAATGATAAAGAAATTTTTATTAGTTGTCATATCACTTTTATTTTCGGCTTTTAGCAATGCTCAGGATTTTACGGCATTATGGGAAGGGCATTTTTCTTATTTGAATATAAAAGATGTCGTTCAAGGCAATAATAAAATCTATGCCGCTTCAGAAAATGCCATATTTATCTACGATATTCAAACTTTGGAACTTAATGAAATTTCAACAATAAATGGATTATCGGGAGATTTTATATCTACAATACATTTTAGTGAAGCTTTTAATCAATTGATTATTGGCTATGAAAACGGATTAATTGAAATTGTTTTGGAAGATGAAGACCAAATCCTGTCGGTTGTAGATATTTTAGAAAAACAAACGATTCCTCCGGATGTTAAACGAATTAATCATTTTAACGAATATAACGGTGTAGTATATATTTCGACCGATTATGGAATTTCTGTTTATGATTTGGAACGTCTGGAATTTGGGGACACTTATTTTATTGGTAATGGAGGCGCTCAAATTATTGTTAAACAAACAGCCATATTTGAAGACAGAATTTATGCCGCCTGCCTGAGCAGCAGTGGTATAAGAAGCGCTCCTCAAAACAGTAATAACTTAATAGATTATCAGGAATGGACTCAATTAAGTGGAGGTAATTTTCTTGGAATCGAAGCGCTGGAAAATAAGTTATTTACAACAAGAAACAACAAAACAATTTATCAAATCGATAATAATTTACTTATTGCCTTATTTACCTACACAAACATTCCTTTAGATTTAAAATCGTCAAATGGTAATCTTGTGGTAACTACAAAGGACAAAGTATTTGTTTATGACAGCAACTTTAATTTATTGGCGAATCCTACGGTTAATATGGAGTTCGATACAGACTTTACGAGTGCAGTTACTACACAGGAGGGGATATATATTGGAACTTTAGAATTTGGAGTTTTAAGGACCACGATAGAGAATTATTTTGTATTTGTCGAAATCCATCCGGACGGCCCCCTGTTAAATAATCCTTTTTCTATTAATGCTCAACCAAATAATCTCCGGGCAACATTTGGCGAATATGATTTATTTTATAACCCATATCCATTGAATAGTAGAGGTTTCAGCCATTTAAAGGAAGGGGAATGGATAAACACTCCCTTTGAAGATATTTTTGGAGCAATATCTTTAAATTCTATATCGGTAAACCCTATCGATCAAAATCAAGTATTTATATCTTCATTTTTTAGTGGACTATTGCAGATTGATGATGATATTCCAACAGTATTATTAAACCAATCAAACAGCGGGTTAGAATCGTTAATTATTCCAACAAATCCAGGTTATGTCGATATTAGAGTGGGGCCATCTGTTTTTGATGAAAATTCAATTTTATGGACAGTAACAAGTAGAATTGATGAGCCATTAAAATCTTTTAATCCTGCTAATAATCAATGGCAATCTTTTAGCTTTACAGCGCTAATTCCGGACGGATTTACAGATAATTTAGGCTTTGGAGATATGGTTATTGGTAGTGATGGCACTAAATGGATAGCGAGTTATAACTTTGGATTGATTGGATATAATGATAACAATGGAAGTGCTTTAATTAAAAATTTGAAAGATGATGATCAAGGGAATTTACCGCATGAGTATGTAAGGTCCTTGGCCTTAGACAATAGAAATCAATTATGGATAGGGACCATTCAAGGATTAAGGGTTCTCTACAACACGACAAATTTTTTTACTGACGAAAACGTAAGATCAGAATCTATAATAATACTTGAAGATGGTATTCCAAAAGAACTTTTAGAGCAACAATTTATTTCGGATATTAAAGTTGATGGATCCAATAATAAATGGATTGCTACAATTGGAGCCGGATTATTTTATTTTTCTTCCAATGGCCAGGAAACGATATACCATTTTACAGAAGATAATTCACCCCTGCCGTCAAATAACGTCAATGATCTAGCAATCGACGATGGAAACGGAATAGTATATATTGCTACAGATAGAGGATTGGTATCATTTAGTTCGGGAAGTTCTCTGCCACAGGAAAGTTTATCTAATGCCTATATTTATCCAAATCCGGTTCGACCTAATTTTGATACTGTCGGGGATAAAGTCAAAATAAAGGACATTAGTGAAAATGTAAATATAAAAATCACAGATATCGAAGGGAATCTTGTTGCTGAAGCCCAATCCAGAATTAATTTGAGACATCGGGGATTTAATTTGGAGATAGATGGTGGAACAGCGTACTGGGATGGAAAAAATCTTGCGAATAATTCGGTGGCATCCGGAGTATATCTTGTAATGTTGTCCGATCTGGACACCTTCGAAACCAAAGTGTTAAAAGTTATGATTATCAGATAATGTTGGTCACTTCCAAAGCCATAGTAATATCTAAAATAAGATTTAGGGATAACGATTTAATTGTGAGATGCTATACCGAAAAATTTGGCATTAAAAGTTACCTGTTAAAAAACGCCCTAAAAAGCAAAAGGGGCAAATTTAGACCTGCATACTTTCAGTTATTAACCATATTGGAAATCCATGCAGATCACAAAAATAACAGGTCTTTACAATACTTGAGGGATATAAGGCTTCGACAACATTATACAACTTTGCACACAAATGTTATAAAAAGTGCAATAGTAATGTTCCTTGCCGAAATATTAGAAAATATTTTAAAAGAGGAAGAAGAAAACCTGGCCTTATACCATTTTATAGAATCTTCATTAATTTGGTTTGATGAAAGCCAGATCAATGTGAACTTTCATTTAATTTTTTTAATTGAACTTACAAAATACCTTGGTTTTTATCCGGATTTTTCGGAGAAGAAAGCGAAGTTTTTTAATCTTGAAGAGGGAAGGTTTCAGCTAAGCCAAACCGGTAATTATTGCATTTCGGGAAATAATTTAAAACTCTTAAAACAGCTATTGGGCATAAAATTTGATGTTGATAAAATCCTTGAGATAAATTCTAACGAAAAACGGGAATTTTTAGATATGATTTTACTCTATTTTAAACTACATTTGCACGGCTTTAAAACCCCTAAATCTGTGAATGTTTTAAATCAAGTTTTTGCCTAGTAATGAAGACTATATTTGTTGTCTTTTCGTGTTTAATTCTTTTTGCAACCCAAGCGCAAGAGGTTACCATATTGGATGAATCTTCTCTGGAACCCATTGCTGGCGTAGTCGTTTATAACAACTCTAAAACTAAAAGTCTAACTTCCGACCTGGATGGAAAAGTGTCTTTGATTATTTTTAATGAAAACGAAAGAATAACATTTCAGCATATTACTCACATTAGATTGACGTTTGTTAAATCTAAGGTTCCCGGAACTGTGTATTTGATTATGAAATCGCAAGGCCTGGATGAAATTGTGATCTCCGCTTCAAAATTTGAACAAAGTAGAAGAGAAGTCCCTCAAAAGATATCAAGTGTCAAGGCGAAGGACATTTTATTTAATAACCCGCAAACAAGCGCCGATTTATTGAAGGGAAGTGGGCAAGTCTATATTCAAAAAAGTCAATTGGGAGGTGGTAGCCCATTAATTAGAGGGTTTTCTACGAATCGGTTGTTATTGTCGATCGATGGTGTTAGAATGAACAATGCCATATTTAGAGGGGGGAATGTTCAAAATGTAATTTCGATAGACCCTTTCTCTATTCAAAACACCGAAATAATTCTGGGTTCAGGGTCCATTATTTATGGAAGTGATGCCATTGGAGGCGTCATGAATTTTTATACACGGAAACCCAATTTTTCTCAATCGGAAACCCCATTGATCAAAGCGAATTCGGTTATCAGATATTCAAGTGCCAGTAATGAAAAAACCGGGCATATAGATTTTAACTTTGGTCGGGAAAGATGGGCCTTTTTAACAAGTTTAAGTTTTACAGACTTCAATGATTTAAAAATGGGAAAATTTGGGCCCGATGATTACCTGCGGCCGGAATACCAAAAAAGCAGTAATGGAGAAGATATTATTGTTCAAAATAATGATAAAAGAACGCAAAAATTTACGGGCTACGATCAAATTAACCTGTTGGAAAAGCTACGTTATCAGGCCAACAATGATCTAACTTTTGATTTGGACTTACACTATTCTTCAACTTCTGACTACCCAAGGTACGACAGACTTATACTATATCAGGGAGATGAACTGGAATACGCCGAATGGTTTTATGGGCCGCAACAATGGTTCTTGGGAAATTTTCAAATTACAAAATTAAGCAGTGCATCTAATTTGTACGATAAAATTAAGGTTACAACAGCATATCAAAACTTTCAGGAAAGTAGAAATAGCAGAAAATATGGTTCAGAATCGAGAAATATTAGGGAAGAGAATGTGGATGCAATTTCTGCAAATTTCGATTTTGAAAATACGCTTTCCGAAAGGGCAAAATTGTTTTACGGGTTTGAATATATTTATAATACGGTTGGGTCTAAAGGAAAAGAAGTGAATCTATCCACAGGTGTTAGTTCTCGTATAGCTTCAAGATATCCTGACGGCTCCTCTTGGCAATCCTTAGCTACATATATCAATTATAAGTATAAACCCAATAAGAAATTTACTTTGCAATCCGGGATTAGATATAATCATATAATTATAAATGCAGATTTAGAAGATAACAATGTATTTTTTAATCTTCCATTTAGCGATGCTAATTTAAATACAGGGGCATTTACCGGAACCGCCGGCATAAACTGGTCACCAAATAATACTTTACAATGGAAACTCAATGCTTCAACCGCATTTAGAGCCCCTAATATTGATGATATTGGTAAAATATTTGATTCCGAACCCGGGGCGGTAGTAGTACCTAATTCAAACTTAAAACCTGAATATGCTTATAGTGGAGAACTGGGCCTGACCTTAAATTTTGATAAGGACATAAATATTGATTTAGCCACGTATTATACATATTTGGATAATGCCTTGGTTCGAAGAGATTTTAGCACAAACGGAGAAACCGAAATTATTTACGATGGAGAGTTAAGCAAGGTTCAAGCCATTCAGAATGCCTCGAAAGCATGGATCTATGGTTTTGAAGTTGGAGTAAGAATTTCGTTTGGGCAATATTTCAAGTTAATCTCACAATATAATGTTATTGGAGGTACAGAAGAAGATAGTAATGGAAACGAAGTGCCGATAAGGCATGTCGCCCCGGGTTTTGGAAATGCGCATGTTACATTCGAGAAGAACAAACTAAGGTATGATGCGTTTATTGAATACAATAACGAATTGTCCTTCGACCAATTGGCACCATCCGAAATAGATAAAGCATATTTGTATGCTAAAGATAAAAATGGGAATCCATATGCTCCGTCCTGGTATACTTTAAATTTTAGGTCGCAATATCAGGTAAACAATGCGATTTCTATTCTCGCTACACTCGAAAATATTACGAACCGGCGTTATCGAACATATTCTTCGGGGATCGCGGCTCCAGGAATAAATTTTATTTTGGCTTTAAAATATAGTCTTTAATATAAGCTATTTAGAGTTTAGTTTAATTTTAATGCCTTTTTTGTTATAACAATACCATTGGTAAAATTAACTTTAGCAATGTATGTTCCCTGGTTTAAATTGGACAAACTGTAGATGTTAGAGTTTCCATTGGGACGCAATTTATAAAGAGTTCTACCCAGTAAGTCAATTATTTCGATATAATCCATAACGAATGGAGAAGAAACTTTAAAAAGAACTTCTCCATTCTTGAGCTCAATGATGGATACTGAAGCATCACCTGTCATTTGATCTTCAGTTGAAAGCGATTTATTTGTAAAAGTAATTTCAAATCGCTTATTGAATTCTCCTGGTTCGGAGGTAAATTTATAACCCGATTCGGATACATTATGAATAATGTTCATCAGGTTGTCCCTTAAATACAGCGTGTTGGTAGATAGAAAATCACCTTTAATTTGCGCTATGGACAAGGTATACAAAGTGGCTACATCGATAGAAGTTTCAAACCCAATAGCAATGTTTTCGTCTAAGTCTAAACTATCAAGTGTTTTCCCTTGAATGGCAAATTTTTTGTCCACACCATCTATCATGGAATAGATCGTTGAAAAGGCCCCGGAAGATAAATTGCGCGGTGCGTCATAGGACATCCCGTCATATGCATTCGTCGCGTTTTCCATATAACCAACGGCAATTTGACTAAAAATACCATTGTCTGAGGTTAAGTTTAACCAGAGTTTATTCTCCGGGGAAGTGTTATTTCCTCTAAAGAATTGATCGTTACTATTAGTGTCTGCCATGCGCATACTGTTCGTAAATTTTATGGTTCCTTCCTTAATATCGGAACCGGGAGAAATTTCGGTACCTGCAGCAGCATGGTCATAAGAGATAAAAAAGGCTTGTCCTGAAGGTATATATCTATTAGGGATAATACCATCTCCTCAAGCAATTTCAACGGTCATATTTATGATGGCATAATCCGATTGCGTAAAGTTTACATCTTCGTTCCCGTTATTGGAGCGCGATGCCGTCACCCCTTGCGACCAAATAAAAATAGCCCCTTCGGATGCGCCAGCAGGAACGGCCTCATCAATAAATACAGTTGAAAAACCCGTACCGGTATCAACCTGAATTTCGGCCATTGTAGGACCTTGAGAACTCCTGCTGTAAGCTATATTCATTGTGGATAAACTAATTTCGTATCCACCGTTTGGAGTGATGGTTCATTCTATATAATCATTACTATCTATAACGGTATTAGTAGTCCAGTTCTTGGAATTATAGGTTGTTCCATTTTTATCCTGAATTCCCGGACCTCTGCAGATTCCGGATGGAGTTAGGTTTACATTATTGGCGATAATCCCACTACAACCTGTATTATTAAGTGAACTAAAGGATGCGAGTTCCTGACCAAAACTAAAAAGTGAGGGATACAAAAAAGCTAAAACAATGGGACATTGTTTCGGTATCATAGCGCGTATTAATTTTTTTAAAACCTTACAAAGACATCAATAGCCTAAAAATCAAGTAGCCCTGAACTTCTCGCACCCCTGTTTTAGAAGATGATATAGATTAAGTTCAAAGCAAAAGATCTGATTTTAGACTATCTGCTCTTTTTAAGTTTTGTAACTAATTAGTTTATATTCATTTATGTACCTTTTTTTGTTAAACTTCTTTAATTGATCTTGTTTAGAAAATCATTATGACAGGCAATCTGTTATAAAAATGTGTATAAAATCCTAAAAATGAAAAACCCCGGTTATATTCGGCGATATATGAGAATAAGTGGGTGAATTAAGGGGATATTTGAGTACAAATATTTAATAAATAGTTATTAAATTGCAACATGATTTCTAACAAACCCCATACTATTGAGGAAGTACTTTTGAAACTTCATAATTATTGTGTGTATCAAGAACGATGTCTTAAAGAAGTACGGCAAAAATTAAAGGAAATGCGAATAAACCCCCAAATGGCGGAAAAAATTATTATGGTCCTTCAAGAGGATAATATTCTTAACGAGGAGCGGTTTGCCAAAACATTCGTAAGCGGTAAGTTTAAGATTAAAAAGTGGGGGAAATACCGCCTCACGTCAGAATTAAAAAAAAGGGATATTTCCAGACATAATATAAATTTGGCGATCAGAGAAATATCAGATTCCGAATATTTTGAAGTCTTTAACGATTTGGCGAGGAAGAAAACCAATTCCATATCGGAAAATAATAAAATGAAGAAAAGGAAAAAACTTATAGATTATCTGTTGTACCGTGGCTGGGAATCGGAGATGGTCTATGCCAAGGCCAATGAACTTATACCCTAATATTATTATATTTATGAGTTCTTATAATGGCTTGTTCATTTTTCCATTCTATCCACTTTTGGCCTTTATACCACCTCATTAAATTATCTATATTTCTCATCACAAAAACATTATAGACGGCTTTTACTAAATTATAAGGTTTGTGCGGAATCGAGCGCAAGCTCATTGAGAATCCCGGTGTAACATAGCGCATGTAGTGCCAATAGCCTTCCGGCATATAGAGAACCTCGCCATGGTTAAGTTGGGTGACATAGCCTCTGGCATTTTGCAAGGCGGGCCATTTTTGAAAATCGGGATCGGAAAAATCGATATCTTCCCGCGTTATAAGAGAATGTGGAATCTTGTATAAACTTTTGTTCTGTTTCTGATCAAATAAAATACATTGTTTTTTTCCTTCAAAATGAAAATGGAATATGTTGGCCAGATCTATATCATAGTGCATAAAAGTATAGGAGTCCTTACCACCAAAAAACAACATAGGTAGACCTTTCATAAGCCGGAGGCCAAAATCGGGATACGAAAAGTCTTTCTGAAGTTGAGGAATCTCTTTTAAAATATTCCATAGAAATATGCGATATTTTGTGCGCTCAGTTTGGAGCAATTCAACATATTCACTCATTTTCATGGTGGCATGAGGCTCATTAAAACTGTCCTTATAATCCACAGGGCGATTATCGTATAGCGGAACAATTTTATCTGCTGCAATAGTTTTCATATAGTCTAAATTCCACTTGGTAAAAGCAGGCCAGTCTGAAATGAGGTTCTCGATCACGACAGGTTTTTGGGGTTTAAAATAATGGGTAATAAAATCCTTTTTGGAAATGGTTTTTAATCGGGGTATGTCCTGAAGGTTTAATTTCAAATTTTGAAATATTTAGAAAATCAAAGTTAAAAAAATGTGATTATTTAAAATGCTAATAATGTTTTCTCTATTAATTGCCCTTTACTTTGGCTTGTTCTTTGACCATTTCATTGCGCTCGATAGAATGATCGGGCCGTGACCATTTTGGTTTTTCTCCCAACGATTCAATTTGCGATTTTTCGGCCTCAACAGTTTGAGGCTGCATTTTCTTAATGAATGGTTTCTGCAGATTTAACCCAAGAATCTTAAACATGGCCATATCTTCATTTACATCGGGATTAGGTGTTGTTAGCAATTTATCTCCGGCAAAGATGGAATTTGCTCCGGCAAAGAAACACATGGCTTGTCCCTCACGGCTCATTTCTGTTCTTCCTGCACTTAATCTTACCTGTGTTTCCGGCATGACGATACGAGTTGTGGCTACCATGCGGATCATGTCCCAGATTTCTACTGGTTTTTCGTTTTCAAGAGGCGTTCCTTCAACCGCGACAAGGGCATTAATTGGGACGGATTCGGGTTGCGGATTTAGAGTTGAAAGTGCAACCAACATACCGGCCCTGTCTTCAATTTTTTCTCCCATACCTATAATCCCTCCACTACATACAGTTACGTTGGTTTTGCGAACATTGTCTATAGTATCCAATCGATCTTTATACCCTCGTGTCGATATAACTTCTTTATAATAATCTTCCGATGAGTCTAAATTATGATTGTATGCATATAACCCGGCCTCTGCCAAACGTTGCGCCTGGTTTTCGGTAATCATACCAAGTGTACAACATACTTCCATGTCGAGTTTATTAATGGTTCGAACCATTTCCAGGACGCGATCAAACTCTTCACCGTCTTTTACATTACGCCATGCGGCTCCCATGCATACACGAGAACTTCCCGATGATTTAGCGCGTAAGGCTTGTGCCTTTACCTGCTGAACCGTCATAAGATCATTACCTTCAATGTTGGTATGGTATCTTGCCGCCTGGGGACAATACCCACAGTCTTCGGGGCATCCTCCTGTTTTAATGGACAGTAATGTAGATACCTGAACCGTATTAGGGTCATGATGTAACCGATGAATCGTTGCAGCATCGTATAGCAGTTCCATTAAAGGTGTATTGTAAACATCCAGAACCTCTTGTTTAGTCCAGTTGTGTCTTATTTCATGCATATTTCAAAAATAATGTATTAAATAATCAAATTCAAAAAACAAATCCCAATTTTCAATAGTTCTTAACAATCTTTTTTCAAAAGAATACTCACGGCATTCCCTCCAAAACCGACAGCATTTACCAGAATGTATTGAATTCGATCGGGGTGTTTATGGTTAGTAAAAGGTACCTCAAAATATTCATGATGTTTTAACATCAAAACAGCCATCTCTATACTTAACATTCCGGAAGCACCCAGGGTATGACCCACCTTCCATTTATTTGTTGTTAAAGCGGGGTATTGTTCTCCAAAAACTGCTTTGATTGCATTATATTCGGCCAAATCGCCTTTAATGGTGCCGGGTGTATGGGTAATAATAATATCTACTTCGTTTGGACTCATATCCTCTAAAGCCATGCGCATAGAACGCTGAAAACAATCGGCGTTTGTCGATAATGAAGCGCTGTGTTCCAATACCTCAGTGGCATAACCAATACCAGTAATAATAGCAAGGGCATTATCTGCTTTGCCTTTTTCTAAACAGGCAACAGATGCGCCTTCGCCCAGGATCATGGTGTTATGCTTTTTTGTAAAATCCAGGGCTTTACACGGATAAGAATCGTTGCTTTTGGCATAAATATTTAAAGCGCGCATTTGCGCTACGGTAAATGCCGTTAAGGGAGATTCGCTACCGCCGACAAGGAACTTATTACTCATGCCCGAATTTATCCAGGCAATACCATTTAATAGGGCATGTAATGCTGTTGAGCATGTAATGGAATGACTAATTTCGGGACCTCGCGTTTTCAGATCGTGAGCGACCCATGAAGAGATATTTCCAAGAGTCGTGGAGGGCGATGTAAGGGTCTTAGCTTTGTTTTGTTTTAAGAAATGTGTATGATGGTCTTCAAAAAGTTTCGTCGCCCCTCGTGAAGAACCGATATTTATTCCAAAGTTTTCCAAAGCTTCCCATTGCGCCATTTTTACCGCTTGACGAGATGTATAAACAGCAAATAAAGTTGTATCGTCCAATGATTTGAAATTACTATCGGATGCTCTCAAATTATTTATGAGTTGTCTGGAATCCGATGAAAGTTCTGCCACTAAAGCGTTGGATTGAGCAAATGATTTTTCATTAAAACAATGCTGTTGATTTTGATAGCTATTCCAAACCTCATTTAATGAAGTTCCCAATGGAGAAATGGATGCTATTGCCGTTATGGAGATTGGTAGATGCAACGATTCTAATTTTCAGCAAAAGTAAGATTTATAGAATTTATATGATATTATTTTTAAAATATGAATAACATTTTTAGGATTAAGCGTAACAAAAGTTAATTTAGTTGTACCTATATTTAATTATTCAATGAGAAGTATGGAAGTAGTGGGACAAAAAAACTGGTTTGGAAGGAATTGGCTATGGGTTGTTCCTGTTGGAGGTTGTTTTACCATAATATTATTATTTATTTTCGGAATAGGAGCTGCCATTTTCGGTATTAGTAAGGCTGTTAAGAATGTCACACCTTATGCATATGCAGTAGAACAGGCTTCAACGAATACATCTGTGATTGAATTCATTGGCGAGCCCGTTGAAACAGCAGGCATAATGAGTGGGAATATCTCTATTGAAAATGACTATGGGAGTGTTGATATCTCAATTCCGTTAAAAGGCCCTTACGGGAAGGCCTCGGTGATAGTTAAAGGAGAAAAGATAGATGGTACATGGATTTATGAAGAACTGTATGTCCTGATTAAGGAAAATAATGAAAAGATAAATTTACTGAATAAATTTTTACAAAGTATTTAGCGCTTTTTCAATGGTTTCATATATTTTCTCCAATTGTTCTTGGGTTATGACAAATGGAGCCAAAATGTAAATGGTGTTTCCTAATGGGCGTAAACAAACACCGTTATCCATAAAGAAATTAAAGAGTTTGTTACGCAGATCTCCATAACGCTCCATTTCAATATTTAAATCCAGGGCGTAAATAACTCCTAATTGACGTGTATTTAATACTTTAGGATGGTTTTTAATGCGTTTATCAAATTCCTGATGAGCGTGGGTGATACGTTCAATATTATCTTGAATTTCCCGGGATTGCAGCAATTCAATACAAGCCAATGCGGCGGAGCATGCAATGGGATTTGCCGAATAGGTATGCCCGTGAAAAAAGCCCTTTGCTATATCCTCGCTTAAAAAAACTTCATATACTTTTATGGAACAGGATGTTATGGCCATAGGCACCAATCCTCCCGTTAAAGATTTTGCAAGACAGATAATATCTGGTTGACGTCTTAAATAATCTGAAGCAAAATGTTTTCCCGTTTTACCGAATCCCGTCATGACCTCGTCGGCAATAGCCAGGATATTATTTTGTTTGATTATTCCGAGTATTTCATCCAAAAATTGGCCTTCATACATTTTCATGGCGGCCGCACCCTGAACCAGGGGCTCATAAATAAAGGCGGCCACATTTTCGGAGGACATCATTTCAATACATTGTTGTTTAACGGCTTCAAAATTTTCTTTTGTTGGAACCGGGATTCTTTCCACATCAATAAAAAATTCTTCAAAAGGGCCGTTATACACGGAAAGTCCGGATACACTCATGGCACCAAAGGTATCCCCATGAAAACCATTTTCAAGGGCGATGATCTTAGTTCTTTTTTCGCCTCTATTGAAATGGTATTGCATGGCCATTTTTATAGCGACATCAACCGAGGTGGAACCATTATCTGAAAAGAATATTTTTTCCTGGTTATCGGGGAGAATATTTATTAAAGCTTCCGACAATTTTACTGCCGGTTCGTGAGTAAATCCGGCAAATACCACATGATCAAGCTGCTGCATCTGTTGTTGCACTTTATTCACAATATAGGCGTTGCTATGGCCATACATACAGGTATACCAGGAGGCGATACCATCTATATATTCATTGCCATTCTCGTCATATAAAATGCAGCCTTCCGCTTTGATTATAGCAATATGTTCGGGTTGTAATTTGTGCTGGGTCAATGGATGCCACAAATGTTTTTTATCACGTTCCTGGAGACTCATAGCTTTTCTAATTTACTTCTGAGCAATTCAGCATATTCAAGGATCACGGTTTTATCAAAATAAGGCTCCTCGTCTACACGACCAATTATTGAGGCTTTGGTCATTTTTTTAATTATGTCTTCGGTCGATTTATGGGCATTTCCGCTAAAAATTATGGATACATCGAAACCTTTTGCTTTAAGCTGACCTACAGTTAGTAGCGTATGATTAATACTTCCCAAATAATGCCTTGAAACCACGATCACCTTATAATCGGGCTTAATAATGTCTAATATGGTATCCTTTCGATTTAATGGCACCAATAAGCCACCTGCACCCTCAATGACCAAATGCCTATCCGTTTCAGGTTCTTTTATTTTTTTCAGATCTATTGAAATCCCATCAATTTCTGCAGCGGCATGGGGACTCATAGGGGTTTTCAGAGCATATGTGTTGGAATGAATTACCGAATTGGGATTGGAGATCAGGCTTTTAACGATATGTTTATCGTCATGCTCCAATTCTCCAGCCTGAACGGGTTTCCAGTAATCGGCTTCAAGAGCCTCAGTAATGATAGCCGAGACAATGGTTTTGCCTACATCGGTAGAAATGCCTGTGATGAAATATGTTTTCATTATTTAGTTTACAAAAGTAGCAAGTAGTTTTAATACATCGCTTATTTCGGCTTCCGAATTGTAGGAATGCAAGCAAAAGCGTAATCGTTCCTGACTTTCAGGTACAGTTGGTGATAAGATGGGTTTAACGTCAAATCCGTTTTTCTGAAGATTCCGTGCAATATCCTTCACGTTCTTAATCCCGGGAATAACACAGCAATGAATAGCTGAATCACTCTCAATAAAATGATCCTTTAGTTGAAGCCGGTCAACTTCAGAAATAAAAAAAGAAATATTTTGTCCTAAACATTTCATCTTATCTTCAGTGCGAAGAGCCTCATATGTGTAATTAATAGTCGCTAATGAATGTGGTGGTAATGCCGTTGTGTAAATAAAACTTCGTCGCAAAATTGACCAGGAATTGTTTTAATTCTGAACTCCCTAAAATTGCTGCACCATGGCATCCAAGAGCCTTTCCGAAGGTTACCAACCTCGCAAATACCCGATCCTGAAGCCCGAGGTCTATAATTAGGCCCATTCCATGTTTTCCATAAATGCCTATGGCATGGGCCTCATCCACTATTAGCATGCACCGGTTCTTTGAACAGAATTCTGCCAAGGTTTTAAGATCGGGAGTATCGCCATCCATAGAAAACACAGATTCTGTTACGACATAACATTCGGTATCTTCTGTTTTTCTACGGTTTTCTGTTTCATATTTTTTTTCCAGATCCTTTAAATCGTTATGTTTGAATTTATAGGCCTTTGCATGGCTCATAGAAATCCCATCACGTATAGAAGCATGGATGTGTTCGTCGTAAAATATAATATCATGACGCTGAGGCACAGATGAGAAAATTCCAACATTAGCATCATAACCCGAATTAAAGATTAGAGCGGCTTCACTTTCATGAAAATCACAAAGCATGGATTCCACGGTATCATATAGTGGTAATTGCCCGATAATAACCTGGAACCGGTAGCACCGTTTAGACAATTGTTCTTTTCAACCAAATACTGATGAGCATTATTAAAAATGCTTTTAGATCTTGAAAA
>PVMK01126094.1_pt1 | contig 18941 bp, 18 predicted proteins | sample 1853481 | NCBI WGS metagenome assembly PVMK01 (sample SAMN08533507, study PRJNA380276) | Marine sediment metagenome, whole genome shotgun sequencing project. | reverse complement strand
ATCCCGGGGCCAGGCTTGGAGAAGGGGTCGTGGTCGGGCCGTACAACGTCATCGAAGCCGATGTTGTGATCGGCGCCGACTGCGAGATTGGACCGTTCTGCCGCTTTGGCAGCGGCACCATGGTCGGCGCCCGCAACCGTTTCGAGAGCCACTGCTCGGTCGGCGCGCCGCCCCAGGATCTCAAGTACGCGGGCGAAGCGACTCGTCTGGAGATCGGCGATGACAACGTCATTCGCGAGTTCGTCACCCTGCACCGCGGAACACCAGGCGGTGGGGGAGTCACCACGATTGCCGACAAGAGTCTCTTCATGGCCTACGCTCACATCGCCCACGATTGCAAGGTCGGTTCGCAGACCATCTTCGCCAACGGCGCCACCCTCGCCGGTCACGTCGAGGTGGCCGATTTCGCGACCATCGGTGCGTTTTCGGCCATTCACCAGTTTTGTCGGGTTGGCACCCATGCGTTCCTGGGCGGTTTCACCGTGGCCACCAAAGACTGCCTCCCGTTCATGAGTACGGTCGGCAACCGCCCTGCCAAATGCTACGGTCCGAACACTATCGGCCTCGAGCGCAAGGGATTCTCGGTGGAGAGCCGCAAGGCGCTCAAGCAGATGTGGCGGCTGCTGCGCAGCTCGAAGCTCAACACTTCGCAGGCCATCGAACGCATAGGGAAGGACCTCGGCGGCCAGCAGGACGTCGAATGCGTTCTTGAGTTCATCGCGAGCTCCGAGCGGGGTGTGATCCTCAGGTGAGTGAGAGGGTGGAGATCCTGAAGACGGGGAACGGTGTTCGTCTGCGGCTGCGGGTCAAGCCGGGCGGTCGCCACCAACGTCTCATTGGCGCATACGGGGGCGCGCTCAAGCTCGAGGTCAGCGCTGCGCCGGAAAAAGGACGGGCCAACGCGGCCGTGATCCGATTGTTGTCGGATGCTCTCGGGCTTCAACGTAGCCAGGTGGAAATCGTCGCCGGCGCATCGTCGCAGGACAAAACCGCCGTGTTAGCTGGGTGCAGCGTCGAGGAGATCGCGGCCCGGCTCGCGGAGGCGAACATCCCGGCGGGGAATACCCCGGCGGCTCAAAGGAGTTGATCGGATCATGAGTGTAGACATCAATTTCGCGAATTTGTCGATCAAGGACGCCCTCGACCTCGCCGTTCTGGTCGAGGAGGAGGCCGAGGAGCGGTACCGTGAGCTGGCCGACAACCTCGAGTTCCACAACACCAAGGATGCGGCCGAGTTCTTCCGCTTCATGGTGACCTGTGAGGCCAAGCATGGCGAGGAGCTACAAACCAAGCGTAAGGAGCTATTCGGCGACGAACCGGTATCGGTCGACCGCTCGATGCTGTGGGATGTGGAGGCGCCGGCGTTCGAGGTCGTAAAGACCTCGATGAGCCTCCGGCACGCCCTCGACGTAGCGTTGGCGGCCGAGACCAAAGCCTTCGAGTTCTTCGACGCTGCCCTCCCCGAGGTCGAGGACCCCGAGGTTCGGGAACTCTTCACCGAACTGCGCCAGGAAGAGGTCGAGCACATGCAGATGGTGCGGGAACAGATGAAGAAAGCCGGCGTTGGTGATGGTTTCGATCCGGACGACTTTGCCGATGAGCCGGTGGCACATTGACGTCAGAACGTTAAAACGTTAAACGTTGGAACGTTGTTAGCCGGTAGCCCTCTTCATATTGCACAGCGCGTTGAGATCTTAACGTTTAACGTTCAAACGTTTGAACGTGTAACGTCAGAACTTGTAGCCGAAGCCGACGGCGAACACCCACGGTTTGATGTCCAGCCTCACCGTTGGGAGATCTCCCTCATTGGTTCTCACTGTCGCTTCGATCGATGCGCCGAGGTAGCGAAGATCCACGTTGGCGTACCAGCGGTTGTTCATCTGGTAGTTGGTCCCGATCTGGGTCGCGAGCCCGGCACCACCCTTGAGGTCGAGATCCTCGACACCGGCGTCCTTGAGATCGTTCGAGAGGCTGGAGAATGGTTGGATCCAGGTGATGCCGAGCCCAAAGTAGGGATCCCACGGCCCGTACACCTGCAGGTGATACTGGGCGAGAGCGGTCAGTGGCATCAGCCACACCCACCCACCGTCGATGCCGTTCCAGTCGCCACCGACCAGATCCAGGCGGTGGCCCGAGACGCCGATCGAAAGCTCGACGCCGATCACATCCGAGAACATCGCCGTGGCGTCGAACTCGAGACCCGGCCCGGAGCTGAGGTCAAGACGGCTGCCGGTGTCGCCGAGCTCGCTGCTGGTAGTACCGGCGCTCACCCACAGGACGCGACTGCCATACCGCCACTCAGGGGTTTGAGCATCGGCAGCTCCGGCCACCCTGAAAAATATGGTGAGCAGGAACAAGATGAAAACAGATCGTTTCACGGGTCCCCCTCAGAAAACCTTGCCGAGGCGTTCGAGCACGACGGTGGCATCCCCCGTTGTTTCCAGCATGTCCTGGGCCTCCTTGCCGCAGGATTCGACCACGGCCTCGGCCGAGGTCACAACCGCACCGCCGACCAGGAACAGCGGCGAGCCGTTGGGATCGATGTACATCCCGTCCGCGGGTTCTTCGGCGCCCAGACCCTCGTAGCCGGATGGGGCCTCCTCAGCTTGGATGACGGCCCACACCTTGGCGTCGAGGTGGATGATGTCCACCTTCTCGTCTTCGTATTCTTTTCGGAGCTGATTCCAACCGGGCGCCTCGTGCGCCCCACGCAAGATCCAAAGCTTTGCCATTTCGTTCCTCCGGTGCGCATCATACCGCGTCCGCGTCCATGCCCGATGTGTGACGCCCGCCGCCCGCGGGCGTTGCCCGCGGCCACATCGCTCCGGCAAGTGTCTTCCGACGTGAACATCCCGATTCTCCGCGGCGGCATTGCCCGTGAGTGCCCCCTCTGACGATATTTGGGCCAGAGTCATCTACTCGCAACAAGAATCCGTGAGCCCAAAATCGTCAGAGACGGCACGTCCGGTCAGCACGGACGGCGCGCCAGCGGGCTACCTTCCACCGAACGACGCCCCCCCATCTTTTTGTGATCGCGCCGATTCCGGACCTCTGGCCGCGTTTTCCTCTCTCCACTCGGTCGGGATGGCCGGACGGCCTATCCCTCCTTCGCTCCAGTCGGAGAAACGCACCCAGAGGCCCAAACCGCCGACGGCAGCGGAGTGAGCTCAGGCCGCATCCGAAGGAGGAGGCCATGAGCCACGCGTTGGCGAGCAATCTCGTCGCGATCGCGGAATCTCCGCTGTGCTCCGATTCCGCGGGGCCTGGTCCAGTCCTTTTACGCACGAGGTCGGCGTGGCGGCTGCGCCGCCCCTGCCGCTGCCGCTCCGGGCCTCTGCTGCGGCCCGCGATACACCGCAATCTGACGGTCGCAAGCGACCGCCAGCTCACGACGTCTCGCGGCCCTCGCAAAGAGCCCCTCCGCAACAGCACCACGCCGACTCATGGCTCCGGGTGGAAGACGCAACCCGGTGTGCGGAACTCAAAACTCAAAACCAAGAACTCAAAACTCTTCCGAGAATTGATGGGCACATCGCGGTTGCGTCAACTGGCCCAGTTGAATATCTCTCTGTGCCCTCTCTGTGCCTCTGTGGTTCTTCGGGTGCGTGGCCGGAAAATCCGAAATCCAAAATCCAAAATCCGAAATTTCCCGCGTGAGCAGCAATCAAAGACACTCGTCAATGGCCGTCAGCGCTTCCAGTGCTCCGAGCGGGAGGCTCACCTGGCCGTACGGCGCCTGTGGCTCACGGGGGTTGATCCGCACTAGCGTGGCGTCTAGCGAGCGGGCGACTCGCTCCGAGGTCATCCGCACGGTCGGTACCGCCGAGCCGGCGCCGAGCTCTACGATCACCATCCGCGAATTTTTGGCCTTGTCAATCCACGCTTCGAGCCGCCGCTCCTGCGCCGAGCTGCGATGGGGGATCCAGTGCCAGTCGTTGAACATCAGCACGTTGGGTCGGGCGAGCTCTCCGCATCCTGGGCACTCGGGGAGGGGAGAGACCGCATGGAAGGTCTCCTCGTCCACCGTCACCTCGATATCGTCGGCGCTCCAAATTTCGTGGTGGCACGGCGTCGTGCACTGCAGATGAGCCAGCGAGCCGTGGCACTCGATAACGCGGTCGGAGTCAAATCCGGCGAGCTGGAAGTGGCCGTCTACATTAGAGGTGAAGACGAAGCTCTCTCGGGTCAGGCGATCGCTCCAGCCCTTGAGGATTTCGAACCCGGCATGGGGTGTGGTTTCCCGGTAGAGGTTCAGGCGGTGGCCGTAGAACCCCCACGCCAGCTCCGGGTTGCGCGAGAACCACGCCGGGTTGGCCATGTCGACGAACGAGACGCCCAGCCGCTCCATCGGCGGGTAGGCCTTCCAGAATCCTCTGTCTCCGCGGAAATCGGGCAGGCCGGAATCCACCCCCATCCCGGCCCCGGCAGTGATGAGCAGCGCCTCGGCCTCGGCTACCGCCCGGGCTGCATCCCCGACCCTGTCTTCAATTTCTGCATCCATGACGGGATTCTAATACAGTTGCCCCGTGCCACAATGCGGGCGGAGGAATCGAGATGGGACCTCAGACTGGAAGAGCGCGCGGCGCCGGTGGACTCGCGGTTTTGACGATCGGCACGGTCTTCAGTGGCTGCACCTGCCCCCCGTCCAATTCACCGACCAACGATGATCGATCGGACGGATACCGGCTTCTGCGCATCCTCGAGGTTGCCGGTCGCCAGGGGATCGCAACCGACGGCGAACGATATTTCAACAGCGGCAGCACGGCCCTCTACGTCTACTCGAAAGACGGCGAGCTGCTGGCCGAAAACACCGAGCCGTTTGTCGATCTCGTGAAGCCGGCCAACCACATCGGTGACATCAGCGTCCACGACGGTGAGCTCTTCGCCGGCATCGAGTGGTTCGAAGACGGGCGCGGCACCGACATCCAGATCGCGGTCTACGACGCCGAGACGCTGCGTTTCAAGAAATCGGTGGATTGGAGTCCTGACTCGGGGCAGGTCGAGGTGAGCGCGCTCGCGGTGGATGCGGAGAACGGGTCGGTGTGGATGACGGATTGGGTCGACGGCACCTACGTCTATCGCTACGACCTGGCGACCGACACCTACGCAGCCAAGCTCCACCTGCGCCCGGTTCCGCAGTGGCAGCAGGGGATCGCCGCCTTTGACGGTTCGCTCTATCTCACCGCGGACGATGGCGACGCCGAATTAGGTGAGATTGACAATCTGTGGCGGGTGTCCGCGGAGATTGGGTCGACGGCCGCCTACGTGACCCATGAGAAGGCGTTCACCGAGTTCAAGAGGGTAGGAGAGATCGAGGGCATTGACTTCGACCGCGCGGCGGGAGAGATGCTGGTGCTTGCAAATCGGGGCAAACGGATTGTCCTTGGAATGCCGAAAGGACTGTACCCGGGCTACGAGCGCGAGATCCACGAGGTCTATGTCTACACGATCCCGGACTCTCGCCACGAAACCCGGTGAGAAGACCGGCAGCAATTAAAAACTAAAAACTCAAAACTAAGAACTCTCCTATTCGAGCCCTGTGCATGTCAGGGACTGGTGGAGTTGAGGCCCACGAATGTACCGTCATTGCGGCGGCAAAGGACCCGCATGAGAGTGGCGAAGCGGATTCCGGTCTGCTGTCCGGCACCGGCGACCGAGAAAACTGTGGGGAAGCCGATCGCGTGGATCCGTACCCGTCGCTCGCCGTCGTTGCCCCGGGTGTTGAGCCGGTCCACCTCGCGAACGACATCGTCGATGGAGGAGCCGGAGAACTCGTCGCCGAAGACATAGATCGAGATCCTGTGGTTCGGGTTGGCGAAGGTGCGGATGGCCCGGGTGATGCCCTCGACCGGGCTCGAGTTCGAGAATACGCTCCACGAGCGCAGACGCGCAATGATTGCCTTGCGGCGGCCAGGTGTGTCCGGGATCCACTTGCCGGCGTATTGCGAGTACATGTACTGGCCCATGTCGTTCATGATCTGCAAACCCTTGACCCGTGGATAGGTGTCGAGAACCTGGGTCATCTTCTCGACCACAGCCGGCCAGGCATAGTGGAACATGGAGCCCGAGGTGTCGATGACAAAGATGATGTACTCGCTGTCGATTGGAATGCCGCCGACCATGGAGTCGGGCTCACGTCGCGTCCGGCTCTGCTCGAGGAGGCGGCGCATCTCGTCAGTAAGCTCCTGCTGGGCGGCCAGCATCCGCCCCTCGAGGATGTCCTGAACCTCGGAGAGTTCCTGGCTGGCGGTATACTCGCCCCGAATCTCCGAGAAATCGCCGCGCAGCCGGGCGATGTGGCTCTGTTCCTCCGACAGCTGTTGCACTCTGGTTTGGAGGCGGCGGTCGAGGATTGCTGTTTCGCCTCTGATCTCGTAAAGCTCGGCCTCGAGCTCGATCAACAACCGGTCGAGGTCGCGACGGGCCTCTTCGATCACCAGCGGCTCACCGGACTTGGTCAGTACGAGAAGCAGGATGATGGCGCCGAAACCGCAGCAGATGACGTCGAGAAACGACAGTGAAAAGACCTCGAAATCTCTGTGCCGGCGTATCACGGCCAATCCTCCGCCAGGCTCAAAAAGGACCCGCGGGTGTTGATGGCCAGCTTCCAGAAGGCGCTGGCGGCCAACGGGTCGCCTTCCATCGGGAAGAGGATCACGTTGACCGGGATCCCGGACGGCAGTTGTTCGACGGCGCGGTTGAAGAGCTTCGAACGCTGCCGAGCGGAGATCGTAGAGGCCCGGGCAGGGCTCTTGCCGACCGTCGGCAGGCCGTCGGTCAAGAGGATGATGTTGTCAGGCCTCGGGTTGAGCTCGGACGCCACCGCCAACGCGTAGAAGAGACTGGTGCCGTCGGCGGGGACGAGCTCCCTCGTCCGCCGCACCGCATCATCGAGTACCTCACGATCCGAGCCGTCGAGCCACTGCCCCGCGGTGTCCGGCACCACCGGTCGTGCAGCTGTGTTGAAGGTGTAGATCTGGAATCGGCTGTCTCGCGGGATCTGGGTCGTCAGCCAGTCGACGGTGGCCAGGGTCTGACGCCACTTGGCCGCGCGCACCTTGTCCCTGTCGGGCAGGTTCCGGCGGCGGATGATGTTGACGATGGTGCTGCCGAGCATGCTCGCTGACGAGTCGACGAGGAACAGGATCCGGTTGCCGCCGACCTTGAGGCCGGTCAGGTATTGGCGGTCGCCGTCACCGACGTGGACGCGAACTCTGTCGCCCGGCGTCTCGTCGGACGGCAGTGATGCTGAAAGGCGGCGCGCGTCCTCCTCCAGTGATCGGAGGTCCGCCTGCAGCTGGTTGATGTGCTCCCGGCGGGCGAGGGTCGAGTCTTCGAAGGTTGCGAGCTCGACGCGGATTTTTTCCAGCATCTCGATCAGCCGCAGAGCCAGCCCCTGGGTCAGGGCACGTTCGTCGTCGGTCTCGTCGATCGCGTTGCGGATCTCCACGAGGTTGCGGTGTCCCTCCAGGACCTCGGTCTCGAGCCGATCGACCTCGGCCTGGAGATCGCTGGTGACCTCCACGGTGTGGTCGCGAACCGCGCCGTTGATGATCATGAAGAGGAGGATCACTGCGCCGAGACCGCATGTCATGGCGTCCAGGAAGGACAGACCGACCGGTGTGAGATTTCGGGCTCGCATCTCATTCCGCCAAGGAGACGACCAGGATCTCCCGATCGGATGTGCCGAGATGCAGCCGGTCGCCGGGAGCCAGGGCCGTCCTGCCCTCGAGCTTTTCGCCGTTGACGGTGACCCCGGCCTCGGCCGGAGCATCGAGCACCGCCTGGCCGGCGAGGCGACGAACGGTCGCGGCCTGCGGGTCGATGTCCGCTCCACCCTCCACTCCCGTGGGGCCGAAGATCAGCGGGTCGGACCCGATGCGGTGAGCGACGCCATCCATCACGAGATGGGTCGGCAGGTTCCGTGCACCGCCGGGTGGGGGCGCGACCGGCACCGTAACCGGTCCCGGCGGCCTCGCGTCGAAGCCGGGGAGACTGGTGACGAAGGGGAGGGCCGAGTCCGATGACCGGATACGGTCGGCGTGGGCGAGGGCGCCGCCGCCCGCGGCCGCAGGATGTAGGACGACGACCGTGAGGTTGGAGTGCTCCTGGAGGTGGTCGACGAGTCCCGGCATTGCGGCGATGCGGTGACTGAGAAGCAGGGTGGCGCCGTCCGGGGGTGCGTGGTCTGAGACCAGTGACGACAGGATGTTGTAGGCGGATTGGGCGGCATCGACGATGCGGGTACGATCCAGCCCGACGGCGTGTTGGCGGCCGCCCGAGGCGATGCGTACCTGGGTTGAGTCGTGTTCGGCCAGAGCTTTGAGATGGTTGCTCAGCTGAGAGTAGAGCACCTGCTCCGTGGCTGCGAGGTGTAGGGGGTCGAAACGAGTGGCTCGTACGAAGGTCTGAGCAATGATCCGGGCCCAGATGTCTCGGAGACCGAGGAGCCCCACCCGGGGTTCCGCGTGGACGGCTGTGAGGACGACCTCCTCACCGTGTTCGAGCTCGGTGAGGACCGCTCGATGGAGGTGGAGGTCGAGGTGGAGACAGTGTGGCTCGACCTCGCGATCAGCCGCTGCGGCGACCGCCGCGTCGATCAGACCGCGAACCGGGATCACCAGCTCTCTGGTGATGCCGAGGAGCAGCCCAAGCTGATCGTCGGAGTAAATGCCGGGCACTGCGATTATCACCTCCTCCGCACCACCACCGACCGCATCCCACACCGCCTTCAAATGGGCGTGGGCGAGATCGGCCGTGCGAAGATAACCGGGAAAGGGGCGACCGAGCGGAGCGGTGCTGAGCGCCTGCCAGAACCGGCTGCTAAGACGTCGCGGATTGAGGCGGGCGCTGCATTCCGCATCGAGGCCCACCGCAATCTCGTCGTCCTCGATCAAGGCGAGGCCGGGGCTCGGCCGCGAGAGCTGCCCCCTCGAGCTCACGAACTGGAGCCCGGAGTCGACCAACTCGAGAGCGAGCAATTCCACGGCAGTCAGCTCGCAGTACCCCGTTGCGGGTGATCCGGCGACGCGGCACCGGCCTGGAGATGGCGGATGAGGTGGGTGTCGACGTAGGCCTCGGTGTCGAGGACCAGGCGCTCCTGCCGCAGCTGCAGCTGGTAGAGGAGGAACATCAGGACGATCGAGATCAGGAGGGCGACAAAGGTTGAGTTGAATGCGATGCCGAGATTTCGAGTCACCCCGGTGATATCGCCCTCGACCGCACGATGGGCCTGGCCGAGGGCAGCGCCGATACCACGCACGGTGCCGATGAAGCCGATCGATGGAATGGCCCAGGCGATGTAACGAACCATTGAGAGCTCGGAGTCGAGCCGTTCCGACTCGGTCTCGGCGGTGCTGCGAGCTGTGTCGGACGCGTCCTGGATGCTGCCGGTTGCCCCGAAACGACGCAGCGCGGCCAATACCACCCGCGGCAATAGCAGCCGTTGCTGACTCGTGGGCAGAGCCTCGACTTGTCGTGCGTACTCGCGCGAGTCCTCGGGCAGGATGCGAACGCCGTCCGCCACCGGCACCAGATCGGCGTCGAGGAGTTGGCTCTCGCGGGCGATTGTCAAACCCTTGGATGCCATGATCGCTATCGCCCACAGCATGAGCACGAAGCACGCCTCCTGTTCGAAATCGCGCACGATCACCCACACCGACCGCTGCTGGACGTACTCGGGATCGGCCGCCATCAGAGCCGCCTGCTCGGCCGAGAAGACGTCGGCGCGGGGTCGGACCACGGTCACGTAGAACGCGTGGACGATGATCAGGGCCACCACCAGCGAGGCCAGCTGGTACAAGAAGTCCACCGAATCACTGCGACGCATCACGGCCTCAGATGTCGGTCGGGAACGCGGCCGCACTGCCGGCGGGGAGGCGTTCGGTCGGCTGGAAATCGGGCAGAGGTTCCTCGGTGGTTGACTCCGGCGCCTCTGCGGTCGCCTGCGGCGGCGCACCGGCATCGGCGGTCAGCCAGCCCGCGGTCAACGCTGCCGCCACCACCAGGGTAGCGAGGACCGCGACGAGAAGATTTCGTTTGATCAGTTTCATGTCTCCCCTCCGATTATTGCGCGCTGCGCGCGATGCGAAAACCGAGATCGGGCCGGGCCCGATCGCCGTAATCACGGTAGCTCAGCCTGAGTTCGGTCAGGTTGGTGTCCATCCAGCTTGCGCCTCTGATGACATGGTACGCCCCCTCCGACGGTCCGGTCGGGTCGCGTGCGACCTCATTTGGTGGAGACGGCGTCACGGCGTAGATGTCGTTCATCCACTCCGACACGTTACCACCGAGGTTGTAGAGGCCGAGGGGGTTGGGTGAAAAGCTTTCCGACGGCGCCGTTGCGCCGTATTTGTCGCTGTAACCCGGAATGGCGCCGCCGAGCACTGACGCGCCCGCTGTGTCGCCGTAGTTGCCGGCGTCGGCCGGCACCGGCAGCGAGTTGCCCCAGCCGTACTTGCGGGCGTTGGCCGAGTTCGGATACCGGGCGGCCCAAGCCCACTCGGCCTCGGTCGGCAGTCGGAAACCCAGCGGAAACGGGGTTCGGGCGACCATGGCGCCACGCGTCTCGACGTAGACGGGAGGCAGACCCGCTTGCGCTGAAAGCCAGTTGCAGTATTTTGCTGCGTCGTTCCATGTGATGTTGACGACCGGGTGGTGGTCGATCTCCAGGTTGTAGTTGCCGACCGACCCGGACCGGTGCTCGGACCGGAACTCGCGGAACTCTCTGTTCGTGACTTCTCGCACGGAGAGGTAGAAGGGGCGGGTGATCTCGACCTCACGAAGAACCTCGTTGGCTCGACGGCCGGGTTCGCGACGGGCCGCGCCCACCGTGAACCGCCCTGGTCCGACCAGAACCAGTTCCACTCCCTGGGGGCTTTCGATCGATGCGGGCAATCCCGCTGGACCCGCTTCCTTGAGCGTAGCCTGCACAGTTTGGGGGAGGCCGGGTTCAGGGGTGAGGACGGTTCGGAACGGGACGTAGCCCTCGAGCCGGACCTCGATCTGGTGCGGGCGCGCTTCGAGCTCGACGGTCTGGTTTGTGGTGCCGGACGGCACGCCGTCGATCAAGAGCTCGGCTCGTGGCGGCAGAGAGGTGATGGTGACCTCACCGATCAGCATCTCGAGCTCGGTCCGAACCTCCGATCGCCGACCAGAGGAGATCTTGACCTCGGTCGTGGAGGTGGTGTGGCCGGCCGCCGAGACCTTCACATCGTACGTGGCGCCGGGGGCAAGATCGAGTTCGAGCGGGGTGGTACCCTGAAAGACCCCGTTGACGGTCACGGAGGCGCCGTTCGGAACGGAGGCGACCGCGAGAAGGCCGTCGACTGGAACGAGCTGAAGGCTCCCGAGGTCGACGGGCTCGCCGGCGGTGACTTGGAGGCGCCGAGACAGGGGTTTGAAACCCGGGCGGTAGATCTCGATGACCTGCTCGCCGGCCTCCACCCGGTGGTGGAGGGGCGTCGATCCGAGGACGGCCCCATCCAGGGAAACGGTTGCGCCGGCGGGGGAGGTGGTCACGGTGATTGGCGCCCAGTTTGGCACCAGCTCGCCCGCCAGCTCGCGCGGTGGATCGCCCGGTTCGAAAAATATAGTGGTGAGGTAGGGCAGGTGGAGAGGGGCTCTGATCTCCACCGTGTGTGCACCGGCCCCGAGCTCGATGTCATGAGCCGGGGTGGCGCCGAAGGAGGTTCCATCGATGGTGATCTCCGCGCCGTCCACGGGGCGCGAGGTGATTGTGAGCAGGCCGCCGAGAGGCTTGAAGGTGAAGGCGACCACCGATGGGGTGTCGCCATCGATCTCGAGGGGGGCCGAGAGGCTGCGGTATCCCGCGAGCTCGGCCGCCACGGTGTAGGTACCAGGACGCAGGAGGTAGCTGCCGCCGATCTTGGGGGTCAGCCAACCGCCACGAATCTCGAGCGACTCGGCCATGGGGATGGTTTCCACACGGACCGCTTTTGCGGTGAGGACGTACCATGCCCCGGCGGCGAGCAGCGTGATCGCCGCCATCAAAACCAACGAGCGTGGACGAACTCTGAATCGAGAGCGGCGGGGTGGCGACTGCCATCTCGGCTGGAAGTCGGTGGGGGTGATGGCGCGCTCCTGGGGCGCGATAGGAGGGTGGGTGGAAACCACTGAGGCCGGATCCGCGTCACGGCGGGTCGCGGACTGGATCAGGGCCAGCCGTACGGTATTACCGGTGATTTCGCACCTCAGACGGTGCCGACCGACGCCGACCTCGTCTCCGTCGCCGAGCCACCGCGATGCGGTCAGGGGAACGCCATTGCAGGTCACCGGTGCAGCAGCCACGACGTCCTCAGAAGGTTGGATGAAGAGCTCTCCCCCTTCCTTGCCCAGGTAGGCGACCGGGCCATCGTCCTCGAGGCCGGGCAGCACGACATGACAGGCCGCACCGCCAACGCTCAGGGGAAGATCCTCGCCCGAATAGACGTGGCGCTCCTCTCCGACTTCGATCGTCAACAAAATGCTCATAGACGTTCCGTGCACTTCACGGCGAGCGGTTTCGGCGAAGATCCCGGTTGCACGATCAGCCGCAGCCGGACATCGCGGTAGCCGTCGCGGCTGCCAACCACGGTGTAGGCGCCGGGTTTGAGGTTGAGTTCATGGCGAGAGAAGGTGCCCAGGCGGCCCACCCGGTAGACCACGACATCGGTATATTCGTCGGACTCGAGAACAACCGCTACCGGTGTCGAAGCCTGCTCGAGGAGAGCCTCGAGGCGGGCGATCTGCGACTCGAGACGGGGGCCGCTCGGGGCCGTGTCCAGAGCCTCCTCCAAGGCAGACGCCGCGTCCGAGAAGACCTCGGATGTGAAGAGACGACCGGGGGTGGCGAGGTGGAACTCGATCTTTTCGTCGAGCGCAGCCCGTGAATCTGTTCTTCTCCGGCCATCGATCGCCTCGGCGGACTCTGGATCAATCGCCAACACCGCAGAGTAGGTCTTTTCAGCTTCGCGCCAGGCCTCGCTCCGTTCGAGCTCCCGCGCCCGACGGAGGCTGTCGGCGATGGTTTCGAGGCGTTGCCCGGCCTTTGCGCGGGCAAGACCGTCCGCCACCTCGGGTGTGCCGGGCCGCAGCCGCGATGCCTGCTCGAAGGCTGATTGCGCGGCCTGCCACCGCCGGTTCTCGAGGGCGGTGAGACCTTCGGACATCGCCGCGACGTACTGACGTTCGGCCGTCGACGGTTGTATGCGAGGCGTGCTCCGAGGGCGGGCCGGGGCCGGGCGCGAGGTGGGGGAGGGGGGCGGTATCGGGCTCGGCTCCGAGATCGTGCTGTCACCGGTCGCCACCAGCTCCGGCGAGGTAGGGAGGGGGATGTCTGGTGACGGCGCGGCCTCCCGCGCCTCGCCGTCGGCGGCAGAACTCTGACGCTGCTCCTGCCAGCGGGGGAGGAGCACGAAGACGCCGAGGAGACCGAAGATCATGGCGGTGATGACCGCTGCTCGACCGAATGGTCGACCGTGTCCGGCGGGCCCGTTAGGTTGGCGGGGGTCGGTGCCGGGATCAGGTGTGCCCGGTGCAGGTACTCGCGGTGGAGGCATAACCCGCATATCTCACCACCTCGCTACTGCGGCCCGCGATCTGCTGCAATCTGCGGAGTTAACTCCCATCGGGCTGCTCGACGTACCGTCAAGTACGTCTCCGCGGCCCTCAGGTCGTAAACACCACATCCCACACCACCTCGCGGGCCTCGCTACGCGACGTAGTGAGATGTGCGGGTTGAGCCGCGGCTCGTTTTTCCCGTCGCCCATCGCTCAGTTTTGCTCCGGGGAATCGTTTGAAGGACCGCTGCCGGTCTCGGCCCCGACGATCGGCGCGCCGGGACGGTTGGGATCCACCGGCAACCCGGTCTCGGTGGCCCAGATTTCCTGCATCAGCTGGCGCCACTCCTGATATTGAGTTTCGGCGGACCCGGAGAGGCGCAGGGTCTGGCCATGGACCTCGATCACGATCGGCTCAAGCTCAGTCTCCACCGAGGCGGCAAGCTCGCGGATGGCTTCGGCGTGGATCTTGGCCTCCTTCGAGGTGGAGATGCCGGCGTGGATGGCGGCTATGCCGCCGATCATTGCCGCGTCGCGCACGACCGCAGCGGCCGACGAACCGGGGTCCGCAAGAGCGGCTCCGAGGATTGCCAGACCTCCGAGGATCTTCTGCGTCAACGCCTTGCGCTTGAGGGCCTTGTAGGCCTTCTCCTCTTCGTAGGTGTACTTGCGCCAGCTAGAGTAGGGTGCCTCCATCCTGGCGAAAAAGGCAGCGTAGTTCTGGTCGAGGGTGTCGATGAAGAGGTTCTCACTCGCACGAATGTTATCGACCCTTGCAATCATCGGGTCCCCTCGTGCGGGCAATCGCTTGACCTTGATCTGTCCTTTCTTGTCGGTCGTCAGGTAGTCGGAGAAGGGTTCGGGCGCCAGGTCGGCGGCAAACTGCAATCGCGACACTTGGCGGATCTCCTGCGGCTCGCCGGCGCGGAGCTTCTGTCGCGCCTCGAGGAGATCGTTGGAGACCTCGTTGTATATCGACTGGAAGGGGTCGCGTTGCTCGACCTCGGTGCTCATGTAGGCGAGCTCGTCGGCCTCGGCCCGATAGCGCCGTTCGAGCCACACCTTGCCTCGGGCGTCCACCGCCCGAATGTCGAGCGCCAGCTTGAATCCGGTGGAGTGAAGAATCGTGCCGGACACTCTGAGGTCGGTGGTGCCGTGGCCGGCTGGAAGGACCCGAATCGCCCCCCACTGACCGGTGCTCTGCATGGTCTCCATGAGCTGGATCGCCTGGAACCTTGACTCGGCCTTGCGGAGCTCCGGGAAGACGTCATCTGGCACCGGCTGCCCCTTTGGTGGCAGGCCGGGGTCGAAGACCGTGATCCCGACGTCGAGTAGCTGCTCGGTCGGAATCTCCTGTGCCGCCTGAACGGCCGGCGTGGACGATTGTTGGGTGGAGGATTGCGAGGCGCAGCCGACACCGAAGATGACTGTTATCAGCACCGACACGGTCAACCATCTCCGCACGCAGCTACCTTTGACCTGCATCACTTACTACCCTTCGTTGAACCGCCGACGGACTCCTTGTAGCGGCGGTACTCCTCCCACAGTTTCTCTCTCAGCTCGGGGTCTTCCTCCGTCATTGCCGCTTCTCGAAGCTGGCGGGCGACGATGTCATCGTCCGATCCGTCACCGACGTCATCGGGCACCCGGTCCGATCCGGTCGCGCCGGGGCCTGATCCACCGACAGCGCCCGAGGAGTCGCCTCCTTCTTCCGTGCTCCCGCCGCCGCCAGGTGTCGACTCGCCGGCAGAACCGTCGCTCGAACCGGGCCCGGAGCCGGCGCCGCCCCCTGCCGTTCGCGAACCCTCCATTTCGGCGTCCGCGGTTTCCTCGGCCAACCGCTGCATTTCTTCACGCATCTGCCGGTCGAACTCTCCGAGCGCTCCATCGAGCTCCTGGTCGAGGGCGGCCGCCGCTTCGTCGCCCGTAGCCGGCGACCCCGCGGGCGGTTGCCCGCCTGACTGGGCGCTGCCCTGCGCGCCGGCCGAAGCTTCGGCCGATGCCTCATCACCCTCGCCCCCATCCGATGAGCCTTCGGAACCCTCAGCGCCACCCTGCCCGCTTCCGCCGGAACCGGACTGGCCTCCGCCGCCTTCTCCCTGGGCGCCCTGCTCACCACCAGCGGCGCCGGTGGCCGGGGGTCTCGCCTCGGGCGTTTCGGGCGGCGCCTGTGAGGTGCTGGGACCGCTCGATGCACACCCCAGCAGGAGCACCACCAGGGCGGCGACCGACGACATCAACAAATTTCGCTTAACCGTTCGCATATCAATCAGTATCTACTCCCACACAAATGAAAACGAAGCGCCGACGGTGAGTCATTCCGAACTTTACCATGCAAAGCGGTGCCGGCCTCTGTGGGAGCTTCCACCGCCCTTTGCAGTCCTCGGCACGGAACCCGGTGAGAAGAGCGGGCTACTCGGTTCCATCGACACGGTTGAGCTACCATCGGTGGGTGAATGTTCCAGCGAGAATCGTCGTTTTCGTGTTCTGCCTTGTTTTTGCGGTTTCGGCGGCGGCCCAGGAGGGTGAGTCGGAAGAGCCACAGACCTACAAGGAAAAGTATGAACAACAGCAGAAGAAAATCAAGAAGCCGATCGAGTACCCGTGGTTTATCGGTGGCGCCGTCGGCTTCGCGTTCGGATCCGAAACGAGCTATGCAGAGTTCTCCCCTGTTTTCGGCTACCGGCTTTCCCAGAAGTTCCAGCTCGGCGGCAGCCTGACCTTCCGCTACCGCAAGGACAAGAGATTTCAACCCGACCTCTCAACCACCGACTTCGGCGCATCAATTGTCGGCCGCTATTTCGTTTTCGATCCCATATTCCTTCAGGCGGAGGTCGAACGACTCAACTGGGAGTACGTCGCCAGGACTGAGGACGGTTACACGACGGTGGACTCCACCTACACCGGTCTCTACGCCGGGCTTGGTTTCGTACAGCAGGCCGGCCCTCGGTCCGCGATGTACATGTCCTTCCTGTGGGACTTTGCGTACGACAGCGACGAACCGAGCCCCAACACCCACCCGTGGCTCATCCGCATCGGTCTCGGGTTCAAATTCTAGCCCGCATATCTCACCGGGTTTCGTCGCGAGGCCGACGAGGTGCCGTGCCCACTGGCGTTTTCGACCCGAGGGGCGCGGAGCGCGTACTTGCGGTACGTCGAGCACCCCGAGGCGAGAAAACACCGCTGGGTGCGGTGCATCGCCGGCCGCAGCAGAAAGCTGGTGAGATATGCGGGCTAATTCTCAGAAGGCGAAAGCCACCGAGATGGATACTTCCTTGCGGCTGAGGGTCGCGGTGAACCGGGTGATCGAGTCCGCGGGAAGGAAGGCGTCGTGGACGAAGATGGCGACGAAGTTGCCAAGCGCCGCGCCGAAGAGCACGTCCGACGGGTAGTGTTTTCCCCCCTCCACCCGGGCCCACGCGGTGCCGGCGGCGATCACCCTGAACGAGGTCTTGAGCGTGACGCGCCACCCATTCGAAAGGCTCGGGATCTGGTCCACATTCCTGCAGGCGAGGGTTGCTCTCGTGAACGCCTGCGACGAATGCCCAGACGGAAAGCTCCGATTGTCTGACCCGTCCGGGCGTTCACGATCCGTCACGGACTTGAGCCCGCTGGTCAGGACATTGTTGAGCTGGACCGCACCGAACTCGAGCAGCAGCCGTTCGGGTTTCCACTCCCACGCGCCCTTGCCGTTCGGGACCGCGAGCGCAGTTCCTACCATCGCCACAGTGGTTACGGTCTTGAGATTATCGCTGGCCTGGATCGCGTCCTCTGTCGAACCGAACATGGGTGTCTTTTCAACCGCCCAGTCGGAGATTTTCAGGTCCCAATCGTCGATGCTGACGACGCCGGCGCCGATCAAGGGAACCCAGGTCCCTCGGCTCGTGAGGGCGTTCGTCGTCGCCTGCTTCCATCGCGCACCGCTCGGCCAGTAGTCACCGGCCTTCAGGTCGCGTTTCGCCGACGCACAACCTGGCAGCACTAAAACGCCGAGAAAAAGCACCACGGCCGCCGGGGGAAAGGGTGTCCTCATGACCTGAGGCCTCGATTCTAACCTGCCGACACAGATATCTCGCCAACCCTGCGTCACAGCCATTTCGGACTCTCGGCGTTGATTCTGGAACTTCGGATGCACCTGGGACTCTCACTGGGGCGAACAGGGGCGGAACGAAAGGAGTCGAAAATGCACAACCAACAACGAGACCATAAATTGGGACAAACCGCAGCAGTCCTTTTCGCAGCGATCGTGACTGCTGCGGCCATGATGTCGGGGGCCCCTGCGGCGGCCCTCGAGACCGATGTCTGCCGGATTGAGGTCCTGGTCGACGGCAAGCCGCTGACCGAGTACGCGGCCCGAGGCACCACCTACATCGAGGCGCTGCGCGGCCGCGAGTACGCTCTGCGAGTGACAAACTTGATAGATCGCCGCATCGCCGTGGCCCTCGCCGTCGACGGCCTCAACTCGATCGACGCCGAAACGACCCCCGCGGCCAAGTCCGGTAAGTGGGGCCTCGGACAGGGCGAGACAGCCACCATCGGCGGTCGGCGGGTCAGCAGAAACGATGCCCGCCGTTTTTTCTTCACCACCGAGGAGAAAAGCTACGGCGCCTGGCTCGACCGCACCACAAACCTCGGCGTGATCGAGGCGATCGTATTCAGGGAGCGGGCGCCGCGGCCAACCGTTGGCCAGCGGCTGGGAGCACGCGTGGGTGAGGCCCCGGCGCCGGCCAATCGCAAGCGGCGTTCGGCCGAGGGCGAGTCGGACAGCGCCGAAAAATCAGCTGCTGCGGACGACCTCGCCGGCACCGGCATCGGACGGCGTGTGGACCACCGCGTCAGGCGTGTCCACCTCGATCTCGAGGATCGTCCGGCCGCCCAGCTCCGCCTCCGCTACGAGTACCGGCGACAGCTCGTCCACCTGGGCATTCTCCCGAGTCCAGAGGAGGGAGAGGCCCTGGCCCGCCGTGAACGGGCGAGTGGATTCTCGGGTTTCTCCTTCGCTCCGGACCCCTTCAGCCGCGGTAGATGAAACGACCCTGAGCACACCTGTCCGTCCTATAATCGTCAACAGGTCAACTATGGTGCGGATTACCCGAGATCGCGATCTGCCGCTTTACTACGAGGCTTCGTCCCTGAAAGCCCATGTGAAAGTTGCCGGCTGGGTGGTGGGGGTTCTCGCGACCGCGGCCGGCATCGCCGGCTTTGCGAGGGCCGAATCCACGGTTGCGGAGGCTGTGGCTGTGTTGCTCGTTCTCATCGGCGGCACTTTGGTGGTCGCCCTCATCCGCTGCCGACGTTATGAGGTGACGGTTGGCAAAAGGATGATCGAGCTCAGGTTAGGGCCCTCTCGCAGGATCCTGCCGGCCGGATGCGTGGAGGAAG
>PVMK01117513.1_pt1 | contig 18941 bp, 19 predicted proteins | sample 1853481 | NCBI WGS metagenome assembly PVMK01 (sample SAMN08533507, study PRJNA380276) | Marine sediment metagenome, whole genome shotgun sequencing project. | reverse complement strand
AGTGACGACTTCTTCGTATTGCATCGTCAATACCCGTCCAGGCAGGACTTCATGCCAGTAGTCCATCATACGTTGATATTGCAGATAATATTCCCCGATTTCAGTCAGGTCATAAGTAAATGGTTGTCCCTTGGCAAATAATTGTCGATAGCAACTGAACCGGCATCCATAGGATGACGGCGAGCATCAATTATTTTTGCATTGGGCAGCATCAGGTGAATCAATCCGACGGCGGGAAAATTATTCGGATTTTTGTCGATAAAATGCTGTTTTCCTTCGGTTCGATGCATTTGACAAAAATTGATATAGTCCTGGCCCATGGCCGCGAAGTGCCTGTTATCGAGTTCAGCAACTGCCTTTGGATAATTGATACCATCGGCGCGGTTTCGATTGAGAGATCTGGTGATACGAGTTACGTAGGGTAATTCGCTCGTGCCCTCCACCAGGCTGTGACTGGCAAGTATTTGTTCGATCAAGGTAGATCCGGAACGCGGCAAGCCTATGACAAATATGGGTGATGGATCGGCATTCCCGGCACCAGCATTCGTTTCCAGAAGTTCCCTGCTGAAAACATCAATAATCATGTCATTGACAACCTCGATGTCGACCGGGTCGTATAATTCCTGGATACGGCGCTGTGAATTGCCCTTATGGTAATAGTCCCATGCCCGACCATATTCCTTTCTATCTTCCCAGGCCTTGGCGAGTGCGAAGAGGAAATTCACTTTCGATTCAGCCCCCAGATCGTCACGTTCGATTTTTGTCTCCATATCTTCAATTTCTTCATCCTTGAAGTGGTAGGTCTTGAGGTTGGCAAGACTCCATTGGATAGCACCTATATCCGGTTCCAGCTCATAACACTGGTGATAAGCCTCGATTGCTTCTTTCTGTCGGCCTACCGTCTTTAACATATGTCCCAGGCCCAGCCAGGCAATGGCCAGTTTTGGATCGAGTTCAATGGCTTTTTGATGAGCCTCGATCGCCTCATAGGTCAATGCCGCAGGCGCCAGAGCGTTAGCAAGTAAATCATGGAGCCGGGCATTTTCTGGTTCCATTTCAATCGCTTGCCTGAAGCACGCAATGGCTTCTTCAAAACGGTCGTCATCCCGCAGCAATTTTCCCAGATCAACGATGACACCGGTGTAATCCGGTGCTATTTCCAGTGCCTTACGGTATTGTCTTTCTGCGATCCCAACCCTGTCTTGCCGTGCCGCCATTCTCCCCATCAGGCGGAGGGCTTCTACGTTGCCGGGATTGATTCTCATGATTTCCCGGCTTATTCTTTCTGCCTCTTCGAATTGGTTTTCCTGCAGACATTCAACAGCCCTGGCAAGAAGTTTGTGTTCCGGTGACAATTCAAATGATTTTTCAAATGCTGCGTCCGCTTCCTTTCCTTTTCCAACAGCAGCGAGAGCTTTGCCAAGGTTTAGAAAAGCCAGATTGAGTTTGGGATCAAGTCGGGTTGCCTTCTCCAGCGCTTCAATGGCTTCATGGGGTTTATTCAGTTCAAGTAACACGAAACCCAGGTCCTCATGGGGTTTGGCAAAAGTTGGTGCCAGTTCGATGGTCCTCTTAAGATGTTTCTCTGCTTCTTCATATTTTTTCATCTTTACCAGGAGTGCACCCAGCAGTCCGGTGATGTTGGGGTCGTTGGGGAACTGCGATATAGTGCTATTGCAGATACGTTCTGCTGCTGCCAGTTGTCCGGAACTTATCAGTTCCAGCACTTCAGCAAAAACAGATTTGGATATTACTTGATGCTGCATTGCTTGCCTTTGGTGTTGATGAGTAAATGCCGGTTCACTAGTGCTCCTTCAAGGTGATAATTGCGGGTTCAGAGGTACCCAGATGTTCCAAGACAAGGCACAGACCGTAAAGAATGGCCCAGTCCTTCTTAAGGGCTGTAACACAGTATTGGGACATCTGGGTGCCTCCCTTCGGGCGAGCTGGGAAGCGGTCGTTCGCGGTGTTACGCCTCTGGGCAAGGACCAGCCATTGCCGGCGAGACGTGCCTTGCGCCCAACCACTTCCCAACTCGCTGAACTCGTAATTATCACCTTGAAGGAGCACTAGGTCACCATTTATACTTTATAGAGAGAAACAATTAACAGATGAATTATCGGAATTATAAAGAGTTTAGCTTATTGATTCTCGCTTATGAATATTGAAGGCCTTATCCGCGAACTCGGACCGATTGACATTACGGCCTTGTCCGAAACCATCCTGGCCCAGGAAGAAGTCGCCTGGCATGAAGACCAATACCGCCAGGAAACCTATGATGTCCATCGGCAAACTGAAACGATAGCGCTGGTTTTCACAAAACTCGAAGCTTGGCCTGAGATCGAAGTTCGTAAGGAACCCGGTTGGGACCGTCTTGCTGAAGTAGCCATTCCCGTCATGCACGAGATCATTCGAAGAGCTTACCCACCGGGTGGCACAATCATCCGGGCCATGGCGGCAAAATTACTGGCTGGTGGCAAAATAATACCGCATGTGGATGCACACCCATCTTTCCACAGGGGTCACCGGATACACATCCCGATCACGACCAATCGACGGGTCCGGTTCATGATCGATGGCCGGCCGCACCAGTTGCAACCTGGCCAGGCGTATGAAATCAATAATCAGAAAAGACACAGCGTGATGAACAAGGGTGAAGAAGACCGCATTACATTTATCTTCGATTATGTCCCACCACAGGAATTGGGCCGTTCGAGCTAGTAACCGGTCATATCGCCGGTTCGGGGACGCAATAGTTTGAAGCGCTCAAAACCAAGTGATTGCAGGTAATCCAGGTCAAAATCAATCATGCCGATGGTGTTGCGCTCTTTCATTTTCTGGGAGCACTGGAAAAGGCTTTGGTCCCCTTCTTTGTTGGCTTTTGAAACACTGGGATAGCAGATCTTCGACGGACAGGTATAAGCACATCCTGCGTTTGCAAACAGTGTGATATTTTTCTTGTTGTCGATGGCCATGAGCAATTCCTCATCATCGTTGGACGCCATGGGCAAGATCACGGTGTCGTAGAGTTTAAAAGCCTCGTCCACCTTTTGCAGTGTGTTGATGTTTTTGATAACGCTGGCCTCCAGCCGGTATTTGGGAAAGTCGCTCCGGATCCATCCGGCCAACTCGTCGTTGGTGATGATCAGGGAATTCCCGGGGCGGTGGTATTTTTCCAGGAAAGACTGGTTTTCCTCGTATTCTTCCGGCGTCGCATAATGGTTTGTGAGCGGCAACCTCACGTTGATGTTCATCCTGTACAGGGAACGGACATCGTAGCGGCTGAGCTCAGTACTTGCGAAAAACCGCCCACCGTAAAGCGTCGATGCCTCTGTGAAACCAAAGAAGCTGTCGATTTGCTCCAGCGGAATGTGATCATAATTGGTCTTGATGAACTGCTGGATGGGTACCGCAGACGCCTTGCCGCGTGCTGAAATCGTAAATTGCATAAGACGCCTGATTGATTTCCATACAAGATTGAATTGGCCAATATTGTGCCCTAATGCGCCACTTGGTGTGAATATTGTTTTCAAATTCGCCTCTCTGGGTATAAGATTAGGGTTATGTTCAGATGCCGAGGACATTTGAATGCGTAAGACAGAATTCGTGGAAAGCTATTTTGATGCCTGGAATCATCGTGATCCAAAGCGGATAGCGGACCATCTGTCCGCTGATGGAACCTACCGTGATGTTCCGGAAAACTTACAAAGATCACCCGACGAACTGATTATCAGCCTGGAAGATTTTTTTGCCGAGTTCCGGCATCGCTATGAGTTGATCGGGGAAATCCAGAAGAGCAAAAATACCATAGCGTTCCAATACCGGATGTTTCCGTTCAAGAATAACCCGAAAAATGCAATGCCCGCTGCCTACCATGGTGCGGAGTTCATAACCATGCATGACGATGCAGCGATGGTGATAACCGACTACTACGATCTCCCCGTCAAAATGCCGGTGAATAAATACGCCAAGTCCGGATTGACCAGTGATCAGTTACTCACGCACAAGCAATGCCTCGATAAGCTCATGCAATCCAGGAAGGAATACCTGAGACCCGATCTGACATTGCCAAAACTCGCAAAGGCTGTTGGTTGTTCGGTCAACAACTTGTCGCAGGTGATCAATTCCGGTTATGGCACAAGTTTTTTTGATTACCTGAACCGTTATCGAATTGAACACGCCAGGAAATTACTGAATAACTCCAATGGGCAAAGCAGCGCCATACTGCACATCGCGTTCACTGTCGGATTCAATTCCAATTCAGCGTTCTACTCCGCATTCAAGAAATACGTCGGAATGACACCGGCCCAGTACCGTCAAAAGCACTTGAAGAGGTGCCATTAGGCTCCTTATCAGAGGTATGGAAAGATGATTAATGGACGCTGCGAATGCGGACGCGTTCGCTACGAGATCGGTGGAGATATAGAAGATCTCAGTCACTGCCATTGTTCGCAATGCCGCCGGCTTCATGGTGCGGCTTTTGCCACATTCGCCGCTGTTTACCGGGACAAGTTTCGCTATGTATCCGGCGAGTCCGACTTGAAGGTATACGCTTCATCTGAATTCAACGACCGGGTTTTTTGTGCAGAATGTGGATCCAATATACTGGTGGACGCCAGGCAAGATCCTGATCTCCTCTACATCTGTATGGGTACGGTTGACGGCGACCCCTGCCTGTCCCGAGGCATATCATTCGTATGTAGGCTCGAAGGCGTCGTGGTACGAAATTACCGACGGACTTGAGCAATTTGATACGGAACCGCCCGAATAATACCCAAAATCGCAATCTACTTGTTGCCGCAGATCACCCTAACCGGCCATCAACTTACGAAGCCGTCTTCAATCCCTTTCAACCCGATATAGCAGACATCGTGACCCAGTCAATCGTGTGATTATTGGTGATAGAGTGTTCCAATTCGGGCACAATCCAAATAACCATCGACAGGACACGACTTACGTGACAGAACAAAACCTGACACGGGCACTACCCGGCAGATTTGTGCTTGCCGTTATTATTGGCGGCGTCATTGGTCTCGGTATCTTGCGCGGCCCTGGCGAAATCGCTGCGGTCATTCCCGACCCGTTTTTCTACCTTGCACTTTGGTTGCTTGGCGGTTTGTTCGTTTTATTGAGCACTGCTGTTTCCGCAGAATTGGTTGGCATGACGCCGCGCTCCGGCGGCACCTACGCACTCATTCGCCGGGCATTTGGACCGTACCCTGGATTCGTAATTGGCTGGGTCGACTGGCTGAGCTTTGTTGCGGATATTGCCCTCAAAGCGGTAGTAATACTGGAGTTCGTTGCGATTCTCTTGCCTGAATCGGCGGCCTGGCATACGGAGCTGGCTATCATAGTAACAACAGTTTTCGCCGCCATTCAGCTGCGCGGGATCGCATTGGGGGCCTTGATTCAGGAGTTTGCGACGGCGGCGATTGGGCTGCTGGTTATCGGGCTGGCGCTGGTGCTGTTTTTTGTGGAAGCACCGGTTACCGGTGCCACGGAATTGATGCCCGCGAATACTGGACTCAGCGACTGGAGTCTGGTGATCGCAACGATTATTTTCACCTACGACGGATGGCTTTATGCGTCTTACTTTAGCGGCGAAATTAAGGGTGGCTCCGGAGCCGTAGCGCGCTCATGCATCAAGGGCGTCATTATCGTGATCGCATTGTATATGTTGCTGAACGTCGCTTTGGTAAAAAGCGTGGGATTAACTGCTCTGGCAGGCAGTGATTTGGCTCTGGCGCATGCTCTTGAACTTGCGATCTCGCCCGCAGCTGGCAGCGCAGTTGTCGTCGCCGCCATCATGATTCTTCTCAGCCATCAAAACCTGGCTTATATGGGAGCACCGCGAATTCTTCATGCGCTTGCGGTGGATGGCTTTGCGACGCAGCGCGCACAAAAGGTCGGCAAGGGTGGCAACCCGATATTCGCCGTGTTGGTCACCTGGTTGCTCTCTGTTGGCCTCATTTTGATCGGTGGATTTGAATTCCTGTTGCTCCTTTCTGTATTTTTCTTTGTACCTCTTTACCTTGCATTAATTGTCGGCGTGCTTATCCTGCGCAAGCGCGAGCCTGACAGCGAGCGCCCGTACCGTGCGTGGGGCCATCCTTACAGTACGTTCGTGTGCCTGATCGGATGGACGTTAGTTACTTCGTTTCAAGCATTCGCCGAGAGGGAGACCGCAGTGTATGCGGTGGCAATGGTGGCCGTGTCCTGGCCCGTGTACCGGTATCTCGTCCGCAAGTAAAGGGTAGAGCACGCCAGAGATGATCTACTTGAGTCGCAGTTCTCTACTGTCGACCCAATATTTCATTTTGACTGCCATTAAACTGAACGCTGCAACTTAGACCATTCATCGCGAGTAATCCGATAGATCGGACCATCTTCGCCATAACTACGCATGGTTCCATGGTCAACAAAACCCGCCTTAATCAAAACGTTTCTTGATGCTTTGTTTTCTTTATTGATTGTCGCGACCACTTCTTTCAATGGCGTTTCCTGAAATACAAAGTCAAGTAACCGCCTACTTGCCTCGGTTGCGTATCCACGGCCCCAAGCCGAACGCCGAAGAAAATATCCGATCTCAACATCACCCTCCGGCATTTTTCCGGGTGTTACCAGACTGAAATCGGTATCGTCTTCCTCGACTGGCATCGGCAGCAGTGCAGCACTTCCATACTTTTCCCCGGTTCCTCGATCAGAGATGCACCATATTCCAATGCACCCATCACCTCCCCTCTTTGTCCAATTAGACATTTCATTGCTTATCGCAGCTTTGGTCATGGGACCACCAACGTATTCGGCGACTACAGGATCGGTAAACATTTCCATACAGAGGTCAAGATCAGTTGGTGCAAATGGGGTTAGAGCCAAACGCTCACTATGCAGTTCCAGGTTCATTGCTGAATCATCGCCCATACACTCCTCAATTCCAATGCGAACGACCGTTTCTGGCCGAGTGCAGAGAAAAACGATGCTAATATTTACACCCGCTGCATAGCCGCTTTCTGGCCGGAACCGGCCATCAACCTACGAAGCTGTCTTCATTCCCTTACGACCCATTGCAGCCTTCTTCAGGGGGGGCTGAATCCACAACCCAAAGCGGAACTTCGTATCTAATCAGTTTCATGTGCTGCTTTCGTTTTCAGTCCAGGATCCCGTCGATGGAGTCGATGCCATAGACTGGCGGGACACCGGAAAGGAACTCTGGTGCCTGACTGTCGTCGTCCAGCAACAGCTTGCCGTCGACGATGATCTTCTCGTGGCGGAGATCCTGAACCCAGGTGGTAATTTTGTCGATCGCCGGAACTTCCAGGCCGAGTTGATCCGCCATCCACTTGGCGATGCACAGGCCATAGCGGATGTCGTCGGTAAAGAAGCGGTGATCCTTGTCGAGCACCCATTCGCCGCTGTCCTGCTGCACGGTGGGGGGTTTGATTGCTCCAAGGGTTTGCGAGGTGGTGAATGACTCGCGCACGTCCGTGTTCTCCGACTGGTACGACAGGCGCTCGAGCGCCAGGTAATCCAGCATGTAGGTGAAATCTCTGTCCGGATACCTGGCTTTGATGGCATCGCGAACCTTGGAATAGTCAGCGTCCAGCTCGCGCAACAGTTCAGCCGACTGTTCGTCGTAGTCGCGATAGAAATACGGGATGTCCTCTTTCTGAGCCCACTTGCCTCCGTGGCTGAGGAACAGGCCGTAGCAGCGTGAAGGGTGGATGATCTGATTGTCGACGGAGAGCGTGAGCGATAGGAAGTTAGCAGATTGCCGGAAGGCGCCTTTCTTCAGCCACCGCTCGCAGATGTTCTTCAGCAGCAGGTCATTGAGGGTGTCGAATTTCTCAGGAGGTGACACCGCCACCACGTTGACCTCTTTGCACCCGTAGGTCACACCCACCTTGCCATACTCGATGACCCGGCAGATCCACGGGATCAGGCCTGCGGCGAAAGTGGTCACATTGCTCAGATCGAACTTCCGCTCGATCTCGCGCACCATCCAGTTGAATCCGCCCTGTCCGTAGATGGTGCCGACGAACACATCCTTGTCCTTGCGCAAATGCGGGGCGAGCTCGTGAAGCGCGATGCGGTATTTGCACACCGGCATGCAAAGGATTATGAAATCGGCCTGAGGGATGACATCAGCCGGCTTGTCGCTGATCTTTGTCAAGGAACCCTTGAACGTCTGCTTCAGTTCCGAGTGGATCGAATGCAGCTGCAGCTCCACCTCTTGCGACCACTCCGCAGGCCTGCGAGTGAGTATGTTGACCTCGAGACCAGCCCGGGACAAAAACGGGATCAGCACATGGGCACTGCCTCCACCGCCGACTATCGTCGCCACTTTTTTCTCTGACGTTGCCATCGCGCATTCTCCGATGAAAATCCGTTGCTGTGGGTTTTCCTTTCTTACTCCACTGGGCTGTCATAGCACAGCCAGGAGTGCTTCTTTGTAGCGTCCTGTCCAAAAAGTCGATCGACCGTAGCTTGGCGGATTCAAAGCTGGTTTCCATGCCGAAAACCAGTACCAAAGAGTACACTATAAAGCTTTCAGGCTTATCAGGAGGCCTAACCAACATGTCAAAGGTACTGGGCTACGTTGCGATTCGAGGAATTGAAAGGGGTTGTAAATGCTGTGCGGCGTCAGCCCTTGCAGAAATTCGCATTGATTATTCATATCTAATGACCGCTTGTGGCCGATTGTGAACTAAATGGCACTGAAATATGATTGTGGTGAAGTTCTACTTTGTGGCCGCAACCGACAATTCCGGCAACTCATGCAATATGCGGGTTAACGATTGCCGAGAAAAGTGGCGCTGAATTTTTTACTTTGCCTGTAGCTGCTTACTGAAAGCGGTCATTGGTTTAAATACAATCTGACATTGTTTGTCAGGTGGGATGTCAACAACGCTGCTGGAATTCATAGCTGGCTCGACGTGTCATAGCTTTGTCTGAACTTCTGAGCTATTGATCGCATCTCCCGAATCGTCTCCTGCGCCAGTGCTTCGGGCTGATGATTCAGCAGGATCTCCTGCAGCTCTCGATCGATGCGTTCAATCAAATCCTCGTCGCAAAGATCTCCCGATGCCGTCGGGTAGTGGGCGCCGAAGTAGCGTGAATTCCACGACTCGCGCCGACAGTATTTTGCTGTGTGCTCGTTAGCGAGGTAGTTCCCGCGCGGGCCTTCCGTCCGCGTCAGATCCAGGGCCAACATCTCATCATTCACTTCGATCCCCCGCCACATGCTGCGGAGCTGCCCTGCCAACTCATCTGCAAAAAGCAGTCCGTGAAGAGAGAAAGTGATCCCTTCGTCCAGGCTTCCCATATAGGGGCAGATGGCCGGTCGGCTGTAGAACGCCTGCATCATGTTACTGGAAATCTCGGCGGCCGCGTCCTGATTGAATCGTCGTGCCTGGGAATCGCCAGCAGTGCTGGTCAAACGTGGTATTCCAAGGATTCGGGAAATCTCGCACATTGCCATCTCAGCCATGGCCGATTGAGAAGGTGCTCCTATCGCTCCCGTCGCCACCTCCATGAAACTTGCATCGGATGAGCCGATACAGAAGGAACCCTCGCGAATGATTTGCGACAAGACGATTGCGGTCAGATCGGTCGCCAGGGAATGCACAAGGCATCCCGCGATGGTAATCGGAGCCGTAGCACCGCCGATTGTCACGGTGCCAACAGTGACCGGCACTCCCGGCTTCCACGGCCTCGATGAGCTGGTCTATATGGGACTTTGCATAGTAGAGTGGCAGAGGCGTTACGCAATGCATGAAGTAAGGCTTGTCCACCAACTCCTTTGGGCCACCACGAATGGCCGCGGCCATATCTATCACCACCCCGAGTGACTCGGCGAACTCGCACAGGTACATCAACGGTTTCGTCGTATTCTCAGCGAGCACGGAAAACTCGTCGATCTCGCCGTGAATATTTGATTCCTCGACATTTTTGCACGACACACACACGGCGTCGATATTCCGCAGTGCGTCACTCACACGCGTTACTGTCGCAAGATCCTCCCGATTGCTGTCGCGGGCCTCGCCGGTTTCCTCGTCGTAGACCTTGATGCAGGTCATACCTGGAATGAACCAGGTATGCTGGTTGTCAATCACAATGGATGTCGAGCCGTCGCGGTTCCAAAGCCTGACGCTCTTTGCGACGGTATCGAGCGACCTTTCAATGAGCTCAATCGGGAATTTGACCAGGCCCTCGGGCGATACATCGCAGCCCGCATCACCAAGCCGATCCATCAGGCGGGCCACCGGATCGAACCCGATGCCAGTCTGACTCATGAGGTTGAAGGTGGCGTCGATGATCCGCTTCGCGTCATCTTTGCAAAAGGGTGAATAAGGTGGCGTGGGGCCGTGATGGAGCCCAGGGTCTCCTGCCAGGAATTCGCTTCCCGTGGCCCTGGCCTTCGCGCGCTGCACACTCTTTCGTCTTACCATGCCTGTTCCTGCCCGTGATATTGGAGAGTATAGATAAACGCTGCTTTGCCGGACTTCAGCCAGTAGGATTTGTGGATCATGGCGCCAGGCAATCCAGGCCGTCGGCAGCACCACGACCGGGCCGGCCAACACCAGCAGGGATTCGCCGCCTAACCAGTTGATGCCGCCACCCGCGGTCAGGGTTCCGGTGATTTCCTGGTAGGGTTGCACGTAAATCGTGATCAGGATGACGCACATGGTCACGCTATAAACGATAAGGCTGAACAGTACTGCGCCGGAATAGATGTCCATTTTTATTATTCAGTCATCGTGGGTATTCACAAGCAGTATAGAAGAAATCAAACCGGGTTGATGTCATCCGGCCTGTGACCGGTGATCAAACAGTATGTGTCCCTGGCCTGGTTGAAACCAACAGAAGTGAAAAACATCATCTCGACGCTCCGTCCCGGTGGTTTATACTTCCTGAATACTTTGGTCTTCAGGACTGGCATGGCTACTTCTTCCGCTACCCGATCCACAGCGCTCACCGGCTTACATCTTTTGGTGTCTTTTGAGTGCAATTACGAGTGCGACCATTGTTTTGTTTGGGGTGGGCCCTCGCAGAACGGCCTCATGACAGATGAGACCATCGGGCAAATCTTAAAGCAGGCAAAAGAACTCGGCACGATCGAATGGATCTATTTCGAAGGCGGCGAAGCTTTTCTTCATTACCAGTCACTGCGTTCCTGGGTTCGACTGGCAAGTGAGAGTGGCTTCAGGGTTGGAATTGTCACCAATGCCTATTGGGCGACAACTGATGCCGAAGCCGTGGAGTGCTTACGACCGTTTGCTGGTGTCATCGAAGATCTTTCGATCAGCGATGATGCCTACCACGGCAGCGAGGACGGCCCGGGGCCAACACTTATTGCCCGCCAGGCCGCTGAGCACCTGGGTATCCCGGTCGATTTCATCAGTGTCGCCGGGCCGGAAGCGACAGATGCGCAAGGCGTGTCCGGTCAATTGCCTGCCGGCGAATCCGCGGTTTTGTACCGTGGCCGGGCAGTCGAAAAGCTTGCATCGCGTGTCCGGCCAAAACCATGGAAACAGTTCACTGAATGTCCATGGGAGGAATTGCGGCACCCGGAGCGCGTGCACGTGGATGCATTTGGGAATTTGCAAATCTGCCAGGGTATCTCAATTGGCAACCTGCTTGAGCGCCCACTCACTGAAATCATACGTGACTACGACCCGGACACTCACCCGATCGTCGGACCGTTACTCGCTGGCGGCCCGGTAGAATTGCTTAATCGATACGAACTGCCACACGAGCAGGGTTACGCCGATGCCTGCCACCTCTGTTACCTTTCGCGCTGCAAGCTCAGAGACAGATTCCCTGACGTTTTAACGCCCGGCCAGATGTACGGAACAGGATGAAAGACTGAAGGACAAAAGTTGCCAGGCTCCCCCATTTGACCTTGCAGTCCCCGGATGTTAGCGTTTGGCCGCAATCATTTTGGTAAAAAACCGCAGTCATAACAAAGCCAGGTTTGTATCATCGCAGGGAATGTGATTTGAATTTAGCAGAGCCGGGCAATTCGAATGGCCCATTCCAGTTTTTGGCGAAACATCGACACAGCCTGAAGTGGGTAGTCTATGCGCTGTTAGTCCTCAACTTCGGGTACTATTTTTTTGACGACTGGCGCGCGGCACAAAGCACCCTCCTGCCGGATGCTTCATTCCTTGAAATCACCGGCTCTTACGCGACGACCTTTGATGAATTGGGCTGGTTTTTCCTCCTTTTTCTGCTGGAAGTTGAAACCTTTTGGATCGAGGATGACACCAGACGCGGGCCTCTTTACTGGCTGATGCAAGCAGGGCGCGTGGTTTGTTATGTCGTTGTCCTTCACACGCTTTACGCTTTTATCGTCTATGTCATTGAGCTTGGAAATGCGACGGTTCTCAGTGATATCAGCAGTCTCTGTGCACTTGTTGGTGAGGATCTCTCATTCACCCGGAATCTTCTCTATGAACTGGTCGATGCCGGCAATTGTGCATCCTTAAGCGCGGGCGGTGAGATTTACCGGTTCGCTGGTGAACCTGTTGTCTCGGATGCATCGGGGTATCGGATGGCCGTGTGGCACGCATGGGATTGATGTCATTGAGATAGCGGGCTGGTTGTCGATCTCGCTGCTGCTCATCTTTGTAATGGTGTTGCAGAAACAGGGCATTTACATATCCCTTCTGGATCCGTGGTGCAAACGCTCTGCAGTATGTTGTCTATGCCGTCATCGCCGGTACGGCTTTCTACTGGAGTGTTTATGGGTATTATGTCTATACATGGGATATCCTGTTATGGATTGGGGGGTTCGCCGCCATTGACGCCAATTTAGCTGAATGGCGGGATGAACTTCAGGATGAAAGCGAAGCGGTGGGACATGCGGAATCGAGGGGTGAACCAGCTTGAAAAACTATGATGCCATTGTTATTGGTGCCGGCCATAACGGGCTCACCAACGCGGCCTTTCTTGCAAAGGCCGGACTCGATGTTCTCATATTGGAAAAGAATGCCTATATCGGTGGGGCGACGGCCACTCGCGAGTTGTATGACGGTTGGAAGTACTCCAACAGCTCCTACGTAAGCAGCCTGTTTCGGCCCGAGATATACCAGGCGCTTGACCTGGGCCATCACGGTCTTGAAGTGGTGCCTCTGCAGGGTGGTGCGACGTTTAAACAGAATGGCGATTATTTTGGCAACTACCACCAGCCAGCGGTCCGGCGGCGTGAGATTTCCCGTCATTCAAAGCGTGACGCGGATGCATCCATTCGCTTTGATGCCGATCTGATGAAATGGTGCCGCCTGATCCGCGGTTTCATGTTGCGCACCCCGGCGGATCCGACGTCTTTCAAGTGGCGCGACGCGATGGAGTTCGCCGCGCTTTTGAAAAGCTTTTATAGCCTGAGCGAAAGCCAGATTTATGAATTCATTCGCTTTTTCACCATGTCGATCGCCGAGTACCTGGAAGAATACTTCGAAAGCGATGTCATCCTCGCCCATTTTTCGGGTGGCAGCATCATCGGCACCGGCCTGGGGGTCTACTCACCCGGTACGGCTTACGTTTTGCTGCACCACGCGATGGGCGACGTCGACGGCAATATCGGTTCCTGGGGGTTTGCGCGCGGCGGCATGGGGTCGGTTGCAAAGGCCATAGCCTCGTCTTTCCAGTCTTTTGGCGGAAAAGTTCGAACCGATGCGGAAGTGAAGGAAATTATGGTCAAGGGACGCAAGGCAACGGGTGTCGTGCTCGCGTCAGGTGAAGAAGTACATGCCCGGGTTGTGGTCTCGAATCTTGACGCCAAGCGCACATTCCTTGGCATCATGAACAGGAAACACCTGCCCGAAGATTTGATCAGGCGGGCAGAGAATTTCAAGATTCGTGGGTCTTCGGGGAAGGTCAACATCGCGCTTGACGGTATGCCGGATTTTCCGGCGCTCGAAAAAGGCTCGCCCCTCACCCTTGGTCATATGCATTTCACGGATACGCTGGAGCGGCTGGAACGTGCCTATGACGACTGGAAAGATGATCGATGGTCGCAGGGACCCATACGTGGACCTGCTTATCCCGACCCAATATGACCCGACAATGTCACCGCCGGGCAAGCACATGATGAGCATTTTCGTCCAATATTGCCCGGTTGAAGCTGAAGGGCGGGGTGGACCGACGACAAGCGTGATGCATTCGGGGCCGCCGTGATCGACCAGGTTGCCGACTACAGTCCCAACTTCAAGGATCTGATCCTGCATGCGGAGGTGCGCACGCCGCGCGAAATTGAAGCCGAAATCGGCCTCACGGAAGGGCAATATCTTCCAGGGTGAACTCACCCTTGACCAGTTGATGTTCAACCGCCCGTTTCCCCGGATATGCCCAATATCGCGGACCGGTTAAAAACATGTATATGTGCGGTTCTTCCACCCATCCGGGTGGTGGTGTGATGGGCGCTCCGGGCGCCAATGCCGCGCGCGAGATCCTGCGTGATCTGGGCCGGAAAGATACCACGCCCCAGGGGTTTAGCGATGACTGAATCCAAATCCATACTCGTCATCGGCGGTGGGCATAACGGTCTCGTCTGCGCCACCTACCTGGCCAAAGCCGGCCACCGCGTGCAGGTGTTGGAAGCGCGCGAAACGGCGGGTGGTGGCGCGGCAATCCATCAATTTGCAGAAGGCTACCAGGTTTCGGGTCTTGCCCATGTTCTTCATCCCCTCAACCCCAGGATCATCAAAGACCTTGACCTGGTGGACGCGGGCCTGGTACCTGGCGAGGCCATTAACACCATCTCGCTGGGTCGCGACGGGCGTCATCTGACCCTTGGCGCGGATACCGTGACGGGCACCGGACTGTCTTCGGATGATGCCGCCGCTTATACGTCCTTCAAGGTGGAATTTCGCTCATATGCCAGGGCGCTTGAGCCGATGACCATGAACAAACCGCCGCGACTCAAGGACATGGACCGCAAGGATAATTCACGCTCGCCAGGCTGGGCTGGTCATTACGTTTTGGCCTTGGCGCCGCGTCAATGAGTGAATTCCTGCGCCTGGGCGGGATCAATATTTATGACGTCTTGAACGAAACGTTTGACGACCCACAACTGAAAGGCGCCATCTCAGCGGATGCGGTAATCGGACACCATATGGGGCCCCCGCACACCGACGACCGTGCTTACCTATCTCAATCGGCTGAGAGGAGAAACTTATGGGCTGCATACCCTGCCGGTGGGTGGTGCGGGCAATGTAGCAGCCGTACTTGTTAACGCTGCGGTGGGGGCTGGGGTTGACATCCGGACGGGTGCGAAGGTTCAGCAGATTATTGTTGCGGACGGCAAGGCAACCGGCGTTCGGTTGCAATCGGGCGAGGAACGAATGGCGGATATCGTGATCTCGAACGCCGATGCAAAGACCACCTTTCTGGGTCTTGTCGGCACACCCGACCTCGACGCCATGTTTGCGCACCGTATTCACACGACCCGGACCAACGGCACCGTCGCGAAACTCCATTTCGCCTTGAATGGGCTGCCCCGCGTGAGCGGCCTTTCTGAGGCAGAGCTTGGACAACGCCTGATTATTGCCCCGGATATGCGCTATGTGGAACATGCCTTCAATCATGCAAAATACGGTGAGTATTCCGAGGCGCCGGTTCTGGAGATAACGATACCCCAGTCTGGCGGATCCTTCACTCGCGCCCAAAGGACATCATGTGATGTCAGTATCGGCAAGCTTTGCACCCTACGCCCTCAAAAGTGGCTGGGACAAAAGCAGAGACGAATTTGCCCATAAAGTGATGTCCCTGATCGGAGACTATACGCCTGGCTTTGCAGCTCAGATCGTCGCCAGCGAAGTGCTGACGCCCAGATATTGAGCGGGAGTTCAATGTCACAGGGGGTCATTGGCACCACGGTGAGATGACGATTGATCAATCCTTCATGATGCGTCCGGTCCACGGGACGGCGCAGTACGATACGCCGATCGAGGGGCTGTTTCTCTGCGGGGCTGCCGCCCATCCCGGTGGCGGGATCACCGGCCTGCCCGGACACAATGCTGCCAAACGAATTCTGGCCATGGCAGGTGGGGCGATAGTCATGGATAAACACGACTTCAAACAAGTGCTTCAGCATTCCCCCTTTCATGCCCGTGTGGAGGCTTATAATCTGGTAAAAAGCTGGACGTCCTGGAACGGATATCAAACGGCCCGCGTGTTTGACACACTGGCGTCTGAATATTTTGCCATTCGCAGTTCCTGCAGCGTGATGGACATGACGGCGATGGAGAAATACCGGATCACCGGCCCGGATGCGCTCAAGTTTCTGAACCGCCTCGTTGTGCGCGATATCTCAAAATTGAAACCGGGCCGTGTGACTTATGTCGTATGGTGCAATGATGAGGGCCGGGTACTGGATGACGGCACGATCTTTCATCTGGGTGACGCGGGATATCGACTTTGTTCACAACATCACCAACTCGACTGGCTGCTGATATCCAGCCTCGGTATGGATGTCACGATTGAGCAAGAGACGCATGACGTCGCTGCACTTTCTGTGCAGGGGCCAACATCGTGTTCAGTGCTTACCGCAGCCGGGATTTCCGGTCTGCACGAGCTGAAACCCTTCGGTATTTTGAACACGGTCCTTGATGGCATGGAGGTGATGATTTCCCGGACCGGTTTTACGGGTGACCTTGGTTATGAACTTTGGGTGGACCCCTGTCATGCCCTTGCCCTTTGGGACGCCATTTTCAGCGTCAGGGAACGCGGACTTTATGACCTGCGCCCCATTGGCCTGGATGCGCTTGAAATGGTTCGCATTGAAGCCGGCTTTGTCATGCCGGGTGATGATTTTAACACTGCGGAAACCACGGTGCGTGCCGGTCATGACCGCTCGCTTTTTGAACTGGGTCTCGGCTGGGTTGCCAGTTTCGATAAGCCGTATTTCACTGGCCGGCGTGCTCTTCAAAAGGAACAGACCCAGCCCATCAGGCGTCGGCTGGTCAAGCTTTTGGTAGAAGGCAACAAACCCCCGACCGACAGTTTTCTCTATGACGGCAAAAAGGGGCAGCGCATCGGCACCATCAAGACGAACATCTGGTCCCCTATCCTTAAAGCAAACCTGGCCATGGCAGACATAGAGTATGCAAAAGGTGTGGCGCCCAAAGAAATCTGGGCTGAGATCTATTACCAGAAAGAGCTTGAGTGGCAGGTGACCTGGGCGCAATGCACGATTTCAGAAGAACCATTCTGGATCCATCCGCGTCGCCTGCAAACGCCACCGGACGAGTACTAACAAAACAGAACGCCGCTCCCTAATCACCTGGTGGGATTTGGTGGCGAAAGGCTGGCTTGAATCTGTAGGAGACCGGTTTTTTCTTAATCTTCCGAACTGTATTTGCGGTACTTCACCAAAAGAACACTTCAATGGCTCTCGGCCAGGTCAATTTCAGGTAAGCTCATGATGGTTGTTCTGGGTGCTTTTGTCATATAAACAATACCGCCATGTGCCTGGTTCATGCCTGCCTTAAAAAATATATATTCAAAAATTTCATCCGCTATTTCTTTGCGAACGGATACTTGCAACACGTCTTTTTCTCGTTGTTGGCCAAGCCCCTTTGCTGTAAGAGAGGACTTACTGGAACCGCGCGCGTGGTGAAAAGTGGCAGCATGGATGTCATGATCTTCGATCAGACCTTTATTGATAATCGAAGCTTTTCCTTTTGGAACAATACAAACTATTTGCCTCGCGTCTTCGCGTATATTTTTCATGAAGACGATCCTTCGGCGATTCGGTCTATCACCTCTTTTGGGATATAGGTTGCGGCTTTTTCCAGTTTGGTAATATAAATAATTCCCGCTGCAGGCATATCCAATTCTGCCGCAAAATACATACGCTCAAAAATTCGGTCAACCTGGTTATCACCAACCAGAGTGATGATGATTTCCTTTTCCACATCGACCGCCAGGCCCAACAAGCCCAGCTGTTCGCGAATACCCGTGCCGAAACCATAGTAAATAGTCGCTGCCTGCGCGCCGGCATCATGGGCCGCCTGAACCACTACATCAGCCTTCCCGCGTTGAACGATACAGGTGATCATGGAAACATCTGTCAATACTGTAAAATCACGCGTGTTCATTCGCTCAATGCCCCTGGTGGATCAAATGATTGTTCCGGCGCGGTATGACGTTTTGCGATTTTCCGGTCGCCGTAAATACCGGCTGATAATACAAAAATAATGGGCCCGATGGATGCCATCGACAGGATCCCAAAGCCTTCAACTGCGTCCAATGCGTTTCCAAACCCCAAGCCCATCGCAAGTACTAACGGTACGGTCACCGGCCCTGTCGTTACACCGGCACTGTCCCAGGCGATGTTAACAAATTCCTCTTTTGACAGTGCCGTCAAAACGATGGCAATCAGATATCCCGGGATCAACAGATAGGCAATGGGGATACTGAATATGATCTTGGCCACGCCAACGGCAATACCGGTAGCGACTCCCAGTGATACCGCGTACAGAAGAGTAGATTTCTTGAAAGAACCATGAGTCAAATTTTCAACAGTAAAACCCAGTGCGTTCAACGCGGGTTCCGCCAAAGTCGCACCAAAGCCCAATACCCATGCAAAGGTCAGTGCGATCAATAACCCAAGGCTCAGGAAATACAAAGGTGAACCTTCCACACTTTCAAGTTGAGTGAAGGCTGCGGGTACCAAACTACCACTCTGCCCACCGAGTTTCGACAAGCCGTAACTCAAGCCCAGGTTGAAGACAATCATTCCCAGAATGCACAGGAAAATTCCAAATCCGATGATTGTTGGACTCGGAATCCGTTCTCGCAACAACACGACCATTACAATCAGCAAGAATATGACCAGCGGAACAATGGCCCGTACGCCGCCAATAATTTCAACTCCGGGAGAGGTTTCATACCAGGGAATTGTCACCGTTAACGAGTTAGCAGATTGTGCCGCAAGA
>PVMK01127917.1_pt1 | contig 18942 bp, 16 predicted proteins | sample 1853481 | NCBI WGS metagenome assembly PVMK01 (sample SAMN08533507, study PRJNA380276) | Marine sediment metagenome, whole genome shotgun sequencing project. | reverse complement strand
TCTCCTTCCTAGTTCCGGCCCGTGTTGGGCGTTGGTCGCTTGTTCAGCTTCTTCTGGCGTGAACTTTTCCACAAACGCCAATCCTCGTTGTCGTTCTGTAAATCAATCGGCCATAACCTTGGCGGAAATCACCATACCCTCTGAAACAAAAGGGTTTTGTAAGTCTTGGTCTGTGGTTTCAAATTGTAGGTTTCCAATATAGAGTTTGACTCCCATTGACGACCTCCTTTGTTTCTTTGCTTTTCACCATGGCCTCATGCTTGAGGCAAGCGTTTATCCTAAAAACAGCAGTTGGATCACGAAAGTCTGCACAACCCCTTGTAAACGTGAACAATTGACGGATCATACGGAATATATGGTTCCGCGCTTTTTCATCTGGGTCCCTGAAATCTTCGTCTCCCAAGGTCCGACGCCTGCCGCCCGGCCCTCTGGATGGACGCTCTCATGATCCGGCAAGCCTTGTTTGAGCGGAGCGAGTTGGCTCGCCCTCCTCTATCTTGCGTCCATCTCATGTAGTGAGGCCGGACGGGGCGTCAATGGTTTTGGCTCCTTTTGCCGAAACAAAAGGGGCTCGGCTGCCGGGCCGAACCCCGGCAACACAGAACATCACGGTGATACGGGAGTTTGGTAAAAGGAGCGACTCATTTACCGACCAAGAATTCTCACCTGGAAAATCTCAAGATACATTTCCGATAAACATGATATTGCTGTATGGCCAGAACCATAATTTGCGTATGATCCCAATTGACTCATCACCCACAAGGTGACCACGCCATTCTTCCATTCCCTATGCCCATCAATGGCTTGCACAGCTTTTTCGCGCTCAACTGCTGCTTTTAGGATCATTGGGCTTTATTCCAATCAACAAACTCGTTGAAAGAATTTTGAAGCGATTCCTGCGAAATTCGTGCAGAATTGCAGAGTTGTGTCAGTGATTGAATACTAAATTTCTGTGAGAAATTGTCCGATAGTGTTGTTCAGGGGATTGCCCTGTTCAAGGGAACGTCTTCATTGGGATGTTGAAGCCAAATAAGGATAAAGATTTGTGTCGGATTTGACGCTTGATAAAGATGTCTCGTTACAGCCATTAGGCATTTGGAAAAAATGTATCGGAAAGTTATTAGGAGGATTAGAAGTCCTCCATAAACAGACCGTTCCCGTGTTAACAATTCTTTTTGGACTCTGTTTGCTGGTTATTTATTTTCATATTTCACAGTTGAAGGCACAAATGGTCGCCACCATTGCTCTTCGGGGTGCCGACACCCATTCCAGGGAATCGAGTGACATGCGGGAATGGTATTCAATCGAAGTAGTTCAACGGCTACATGCCCTGGGCATAAAGGATTCGGAACCCTATCGAGAGGCAGAAGGAGCTATTCCCCTGCCTGCTTTATTAAGCTGGAATTTGGGGGGTCAATTGTTCTCGGGGAGGCCCGGGGAGCGCGTGCGTCTGTTGAGTGGATATCCGTTTCCTCATGTAGGAGATACTGGTCAGCTGATGGATACGTTTCAACGTGAGGCCTGGGGATTTTTGAATCAACATCCTGAACAATCCTTTTATCGAGTCGAACAGGTTGATGGTCGCCAATCACTGCGTTTTGCCACGGCTGGCCGTATGCAGCAGGAATGTGTGAATTGCCACAACGAGAACGCTGATAGTCCAAAACGTGATTGGCAAGTCGGACAAGTGGGGGGAATAGTGGAAATCGTCTACCCTCTGGATTCGTTGGAGAATATGACCGGCATGAATTGGGTCGATTCTTACGGGATGATGGGTGTCTTGGTCATGTTGTGGCTGGGAGGGTTCGGATTAGTCGTCTTAAAACTTCGTCGGGTATCGGGTGAATTAGAAAATCGCGTACGGCGACGCACGTCCGACTTGAATGAATCCAATCGAAAATTGGAACTGGAAATCTATGAACGGAAATTAGCAGAGGATACGATTCGCCAAGCCAGAGATAATTTGGAAAAGCGCGTGCAAGAACGAACGGGGAAATTGGCCGCATCGAATGCGGAGCTTATTCGAGAGGTGTCTGAACGAAAACGGGCGGAGGATGATATTCGAACCCTCAATTCGCAACTCGTGCAGCGCTCTGCGCAGTTGGAGGCGAGTAATAAAGAGCTGGAAGCCTTTAGTTATTCAGTCTCCCATGATCTTCGCGCGCCGTTACGAGGGATTGATGGGTTCAGTCAGGCGGTGTTGGAAGACTATGACGAGAAACTAGATGAGTCAGGGCGAAGTTATTTGCATCGGGTGCGGGCGGCGAGTCAGCGCATGTCGCAGCTCATTGATGCCATGTTGAATTTAGCGCGGCTGACACGGGCGGAAATTCATACCAAAACATTCGACATAAGTGCGATTGTGCATGACATTTTGGAAAAGATCTGCAGAAAACGGAGCCGGAACGAGAAGTGGAATGTGTCGTGGCGAATAATTTATTGGCGACGGCTGACCCACAATTAATCCGGGCGGTCTTAGAAAACTTGCTGGGCAATGCGTGGAAGTTTACTCGGCAACAGCCGAATCCCTCGCATTGAATTCGGCCATGGGCAGTACAAGGGGCAGGCCGCCTATTTTGTGAAAGATAATGGAGCGGGGTTTGATATGAACTATGTCCATAAATTATTTGGTACGTTTCAGCGCCTGCATGCCTATACTGAGTTTCCTGGAGTTGGAGTAGGACTGGCAACGGTACATCGCATCATTCAACGCCACGGTGGCCAAATTTGGGCTGAGGGTGTGGTCGACGAGGGAGCCATCTTTCATTTTACGTTATAAAAAACAGTTAAAACCAAGGAGGATATCATGACGAACAAGCACATTCTTTTAGTTGAAGACCATCCCGATGATGAAGAACTGACTATGCGAGCGTTAAAGAAAAACAATATTATGAATGAAGTCGTTGTCGCGCGGGATGGGGTCGAGGCCCTGGAATATTTATTCGGGACGGGGGCCTATGCCGGGCGGGATATGAACGTCATGCCGCAGATCATCTTGTTGGATCTCAAGCTTCCTAAAATTGATGGGTTGGAGGTCTTAAGGCGGTTGCGTGCAGACGATCGGACAAAATTCTTGCCTGTCGTGGTTCTCACATCCTCGAAAGAAGAGCAGGATATTGTGAAAAGCTATCAATTAGGTGCGAATAGCTATGTGCGCAAACCGGTAGACTTTCAAGAATTTTCACAGGCCGTTCAAAACCTTGGACTGTATTGGCTCATTTTAAATGAGTCGGCCCCTGAGAGAGTGCCGGTTTAATCAAACTTTTTTTGAGATACCAGGGTAGGGTGACTTTCCAGCTTTCCTCATAAGGATGGCTGGGATTTCTAATCTATTGTCAGTAGTCCCTATAGCCTGTCAAAATTTTGAGGGCAGGTTCTCTCCGTGCGGCCATGCCTGAAAAGGCTCATCATCCAGGTCGGGTGATTCAACTCTTCATATTCTTTAAGGGTTTTACCCTCTTTCCACACATTAGGTAGTCGGCTAGTCGAGTCTCTTGTGGCCTAGGCATATCCCTTGCTGAGAATTGGAAGGGATAATGCGACCGTCTTTACCTTTCAAGGAGGGATGCCATGAGACGACTCCTAAGATTGGAAGCCGATGAACCTGTTCTTCTGTTTGAATCTCAACGGAACACAAAAAGAACTCCTCCCATTGACGGATTTCGATTAGGGCTGTCAAAAGCCGGAAAAGGGAGTAGCTGTGGAGTCACACCATGCGCAGAATGTGGAGGGGAAGTGAAGGTCTTTGTCTCCCCACGGCGTAACCCACATTCTAGTAAGCTTGGTCGTGCAGTTTCGATGAAAGATCATGATCTGTGTAGACGGTGTTGGCGACGCGTGATGCACCAACAACGCAAAGTCGGTGTCATTGTGCTACCGCTTTCAATGTTTATTGGAGGGAAAAAGTTGCATCCTCGCTTGCTGATATCGAAGCCGGCTTCCCTGCCAAGAGAAGCCTCGTGAAGCATAGTATGGCAAGCGAGGTTTGGTTGTAGAAGCGAAAGAGAGCAGAGTAAGCCTTAGGGTGCAGTTGAGAGAGGAGTATGTGTTTGCCGGTTAAACTCTGCGGCAAGCGTCGTGTTTTGATATACCACCTTGAGTGTCATATTGCCGAACTGACGGCGGACAACCTTTAAGACAATTTGACCATCTTCATAGCCTGCCTTGAGTTCATCGAATTTATTCGCAAGGAATGCGTTCATCGTTTCGTCCGTATAGTCATGTGTGAGACGATAGCTGTTTCCCAAAATTATTTGTAACTGTTGGTGCCAAGCATCTGAATATTGCCCCATGTCAATAGTAATTTTTGCGAGTCGAGGAGGTTCGGGGAAGTCAGAACCCGGAGTCGTCGTATCCTTGACATAAGTCAGGTGTATGTAGCGAATTTTATCAGAAAGTTCGTACAGACATTCGTGAGAAGTCGAGCAGGTCTTGAGTGCCTTAACTTCCTGCGGGGTCATGCCGAATTTCAAGTCACGAAATCCGTCAAGCGGTTCAGCGGCGTATGTGGGAAAACAGAACACCAATATGATGCATGACAGGTGAAACCAATACGAGCCAATAGGATTAACAAAAGAAAAATTCTTCATGAATCGGGCATCTTTCCGTGATAGCTAGAGTCAATAAAAAGAAGCCGTTGTAGGCGGAGACAATATTGTTAGTTAGATCAACATATCAGACCAAGTTGATCAAAGGCGATATTAGGCAAGAAAATGATGAAAATTTGAGGTAAGGAAGAGGAATGAGTTTTCAGCGAGTTGGGGTAAAAATGGGATTGGAGAAGTAGAAATTACTATGCAAGTTCCTTGCTATCCCACGCAGATCATTCAGTAGCCACAAAGGGCGGCGTTGATGACTCTTGTCTAGGATACATGTTCGACCGTTGTTCGAGTGCCTTTATTTTCTTAACGATTGATCATCGTTTTTTATGCCTCTGGTGGTGGGGCTTGGAGGGGATCATCAGGCCAGAAGTGTTTAGGATACCGGCCCTTCAATTCTTTTTTTACTTCTACGTATCCGGTTTTCCAAAAACTTTTGAGGTCCTGTGTAGCCTGGACGGGCCGTCTGGCCGGCGATAGGAGATGAATTAACACCGGCATTTGGCCGTTGGCGACGAATGGGGTTTCTGTCATTCCGAATAGTTCTTGAAGACGAACGGCTAAAATTGGTATCTCCCCCGATTCATAATCTAGGGCAATGCGTGATCCTGATGGGACGGTGAGATGGGTGGGGGCTAGGGTGTCAATGGTTCGCCGTTGTTCGGCGGATAGAAGGGCATGGAGGGGCCAGGTTAGGTCCAATCTTTTCAATTGAGCTGAGCTGGAAATTTCAGTGAGGTAGGGAGCCAGCCAGGTCTCGAGTGTCTTGAGAAGGGTGTCATTTGAAATATCCGGCCAGTCGGTTTCAAGTCCCATGGCATGGCGGAGAAATTGTACCCGGGCTTGCCAATTGTGATGAGTCTTTGTCCAAGGCAGACAGGATAGGCCATGGATCCGAATGCCTTTCAGAAGCGCGGCGACCACTAATTCCGAATCGGGTTTAGGTAGACGGCTTTCCTCTAGAATAAGTTTTCCTAATCGTTGCTCTCTGTTTGCGATGACGGATTGTGTCGCTTCATTCCATTCCACGCATTCTTTCGTTTGTAAAAGATCGACACAATCCTTGAAAAGATCTTCCCGATGGATTGGTGTGGCCATGTAGATGTGCGAGAGAGGTTGTGTTCCATCAAGATCGGCGATGACCAGGTACTCATTATTTTCTAAAGGATCGGGATGACGAAATCGCGCCAATCGGCCATTGGCCAATTTGTACCGTCGGCTTTCATTGGCTTGTCGTTGAGCAATGCGGTCGGGATAAGCCTGGGCCAATAGGATCCCGATAAGGTCAATTTTGTGTTTTTGATTTCCTGGATGGGCCGTAATGCCCAGCATCTTTTGCCACCTCTGAGAAGCATGACCTATACGTTGGATAATTCCAGATCCAGCACCGCCATGGGCTTGTCTATAATATTCTTCCATCTTGCTTCGAAGATCTGCCTGGTCTTGGGCCGCAGATCCCTTCAAGAGATCCCGTTCACTCAACACAGCTGCCAGATCACAGCCCAGAGGCCCTAACTGCCTCCTGATTCCCTGTAAGACCATATGGGCCAGACGAGGATGGAGGGGGAGATCAGCCATCTTCCTGCCATGCTCAGTCACGTGGTCTTCTGTATCCAAGGCGCCGAGTGATCGAAGCAGTTGACGGGCTTGGGCCAAAGCACCTGTTGGTGGCGGATCTAGCCAGAAAAGTTCGGCCGTATCCTGGATGCCCCATACTGCAAGTTCCAGGGCCAGCGAGGTGAGGTCGGCGTCAAGGATTTCCGGAGGAGTGCGAGGCGCCAACGTTCGCTGGGTCGTTTCAGGCCAACAGCGGACGCACAGGCCTGGTTCAAGTCGACCCGCTCGTCCACGTCGTTGTTCAGCTGAGGCCTGGGAGATCGTGATAGTTGTTAACCTGCTCATTCCGCTACATGGGTCGAACCGGGACAATCGCATGAGTCCAATATCCAACACGATGCGAATACCCTCAATGGTCAGACTTGTTTCGGCAATATTCGTGGACAGAACGACTTTTCTCCATCCAGTTGGTGGTGGAAGAATGGCTTGGTCTTGTGCCAGGGGAGAGAGGTTCCCGTAGAGGGAAGTGATCAGAGTTTGCCGGGGTAGGGATAAATCGGAGAGTTGTTGTTCTACTCGGCGGATTTCTCCGGCTCCCGGCAAGAAGACCAACATATTACCAGTCTCGGTTTTCAAGAGGCGCTGGATGGTTTTGGCTACTTGTTGGGCGAATTCTCTATTTTCGAACGATCCCAGGTAGCGTGTCTCAACGTGAAACATCGTGCCTTTGCACGTGAGCACTGGAGCGTGTTTCAATTGTTGCGTGAGGGTTCGTGTGTCTAACGTGGCTGACATGATCAATAGACGAAGATCTTTACGGAAAAGCGATTGTGTCTGGAGGGTCAAGGCCAAACCCAGGTCGGCCTGCAGGCTTCGTTCATGAAATTCATCGAAAATGACCAACCCGTACTCATTCAAGGAAGGATCATGTTGGAGAATGCGGGTGAGAATCCCTTCCGTTACAACCTCGATTTTGGTGTTGGGACCGACCTTGGTATCCAAACGGGTTCGGTAACCCACGGTCTCTCCTGCCGATTCACGTAAGAGCGTGGCCATGCGGTGCGCGGCGGCGCGCGCGGCCAACCGGCGTGGCTCCAGCATGATTATTTTCTTTGTCCCCAACCAGATTTCGTTCTGTAGAACCAAGGGGACGTGAGTGGTTTTTCCTGCACCAGGTTCTGCTGTGAGCAGAACAATGGAGTGCTTGCTCAATGTTTTTTGCAACTGTTGAATTACACAGGCTATAGAGAAAAATTCTAACTTCATATTATGTGAATGTTGAAAAAAGCCGCCAGCGGCGTTCTCGCCATTTTGCCGTGCTCACGTACTGGGAGTACGCTCCGCGCGCCAAAAGGGCTGCGGCCTTGCTGGACGGACCCCAGCCTTCGCGGGGGCATGCTTTTTTGACCATTCCCGTCGGCTGCTGATATCTATTTCTCCAAGGGCATGTATGTGCCATGGGATAGAGATTTTCAACAGTCTCCTTATTGAAGGAAATGAAATTAATATGGATGGTGATAACGATCACCGAAAAATCGTTAAGTGGGAGGGGACATTACCTGAAATCAGGGAGGCTGAACAGGGCTGTAAAAATTTGTGGAATAGCCTTATGAATTCACTTTAGAGGTAAATTGCGCTACCTACGAAGGAAATTTCAAGAAGAATAGGCTAGTGGGTTCTTAGAGCGTTTCCCTTATTGGGGCTCCAGGCCCAATCAACTCGATCAAAATGAAATGAAGGAATACATGCAAAAACATCCCGCAATGATAAGCGCACTGATTTGTGAAATAGCGGGAAGAAACGATAGCGAATATTTGTGGAAGGCGAAATTACGTGTTCACAGATTGTAAAGAAAGGCTGGACTGATTTCTCCACGAGCCACTTCTGCAACAGGACCTTTCATCGTGACGTTATATTGTGGGTCGACGGTAATTTCTAAGGTGCCGCCTGGGGCTTTTACCATCACCGGGCTTTTGACAAGGCCCAACCGCACACCGGCACAGGCAGCTGCGCAAGCCGATGATCCCGAGGCTTGGGTTTCTCCTGCCCCGCGTTCCCAAATGAGAATAGAAATGGCTTTTGGTCCGATGGGAACCGCCAATTGGACATTGGTTCGTTTGGGGAAAATTGTGTGGTTTTCGAGTTCTGGTCCGATTTCTAATAATTCCTCACGGGTCCAGCGTTCCTCGCGTTTTTTGTAGACCACGCAATGTGGATTGCCCACGCTGACCCCCGTAAATCGAAGCGATTGCTCTGCGGCTTTTACAGGCTGTTGAATCAATTCTGGCACGCGTAAGGTACAGGGCAAGGCAATGGGTTGAAAGACCGCACGGCCCATGTCCACGGTAGCTCCGCCCACCAACCCGTGGCCATTCAACTCCAGATGAATCTCGACCAATCCACCTTTTGTTTCTACGGTAAAGTGTTTTTTCCTGGTGTGCTTGGTGTGGTAGAGATAACATCCAAAAATACGCAATCCATTCCCGGATTTTTCTGCCTCACTGCCGTCTGGATTATAAATCCTGAGCCCAAAATTGGCTTTTTTGGAAGGGACTAAGGCTAAAATTCCATCACTGCCGATCCCCCAATTGCGATCGCACAGCGCTCGAATGGTTCGGGGGGTCAATTTAAACGAGAGTTTTGCCGGATCCAGGGCAATATAGTCATTGCCCAAGCCATGTCCCTTAAAAAAATTATTCTTCATGCCTACTCCACAATGGAATGCGTATTTGCCAGGAAAAGACCTTCCTTGAGGCCATTCCAAGCTTTTCGGTAGGACCTGAATTATACGTAAAAAAGGTAAAATAGGATAGTCCTAATTCTCTGGAAAATGAGGAAATAGGGGGTGGAGCGTGGAAGGAAACTGAGATTATCCTAAAAGCGGCAGTTGAGCGCGAAAAAGCTGTGCAAGCCATTGATGGGCATAGGGAATGGAAGACTGGCGTGGTCACCTTTGGGGTGATGAGTCCATTGTGCCATTTCCTAGGTGCGTCAAGGGGTTGTGCAGACTTTCATGATCCAACTGCTGTTTTTAGGATTATGCGCGTTTTTGCCGATTCCGGACGGCGCGACGTTCGTTGTCGGTGAGGTAGCGCTTACGCAGTCGAATATTTTTTGGAGTCACTTCGACCAGTTCATCATCTTCGATGAATTCCAAGGCGAACTCTAGCGTCATTTCCCGTGGTGGAATGAGGTGTATGGCTTCATCCGTTCCAGATGCCCGAATATTGGTGAGTTTTTTCTCGCGGATGGCATTCACCACGAGGTCGTTGCCTTTGTTGTTCACCCCAACCAGCATGCCTTCGTAAATGTCGACTCCGGGATGGAGGAAAATTTCTCCCCGGTCTTGAAGCCCCCAAAGGCCATAGGCCACGGCTTGTCCCGGACCATGGGAAATGAGGACCCCTGCTGAACGGTGAGGAATTTCACCTTTAAACAGCTGGTATTCATAGAAGATTTGCGACATGACGCCGCTTCCTCTGGTCATCCTCAATAATTCACTGCGAAATCCTAAAAGAGCCCGTGACGCAATGTGGAATTCCATGCGGACGGTGCCGACCGCGCTGATTTGCAGGTCTTTCATGTCCGCTTTCCGGCCGCCGAGCGTTTCAATGACCGAGCCTTGATAGCCGGGGTCCACTTCAATGACCACGAGCTCGACTGGTTCTAGAATTTCGCCATCGATTTCTTTGTAAATGACTTTTGGCGGGGACACTTCTAATTCAAACCCTTCTCGCCGCATCGTCTCGATTAAAATGGACAAATGGAGTTCGCCTCGTCCAGAGACTTTAAATCGCTCGCCTCCATCAGACTCCTCCACTTTGATGCCCACATTCATCATGGCTTCGTGAGCCAGGCGTTCCCGAATGTGTCGGGACGTGAGAAACCGACCCCCGTCTTTTCCAGCCAAGGGACTGGTGTTGTGGGAGAAGTTCATGGAAATCGTGGGTTCATCAATATTAACCGTCGGTAAGGCTGTCGGGTTTTGGGGGGAGGCGAGGGTTTCACCTACCCGAACATCTTGAACGCCTGCCAGGGAGATAATGTCTCCTGCTTGCGCGGATTCGCTTTCGACACGGGTGAGCCCTTGATAGGCCAACAATTTTGTGACCTTTCCTCGAGCAATGGTGCCATCCAGCTTGACGGCGACGATAGGATTTCCGACTTGAATCATTCCATGAACAATCCGTCCAATGGCAACACGACCGATATAGGAGTCATATTCCAAGATGGTCACGAGCATTTGAAACGGTTGCTCAGGATCAGCGACTGGCGGCAAGACCCGGTGGATGATGGTGTCCAATAAGGGCTTCATGTCAACGGCAGGATCAACGAGATCCAGAGTGGCCTGTCCTTCTTTGCCGGAGGCGTACACAATGGGGAAATCTAATTGTTCGTCGGTGGCATTGAGTTCACAAAACAAATCGAATGTTTGATTGACGATTTCTTCAGGACGAGCATTGGGACGATCAATCTTGTTAATGACCACGATGGGCTTAAGATGGAGTTCCAATGATTTTTTGAGGACGAATTTCGTTTGGGGCATGGGGCCTTCGAACGCGTCCACCAAGAGCAATACGCCGTCCACCATTCGCAGAATTCGTTCGACTTCACTGCCAAAGTCGGCATGGCCAGGGGTATCGACGATGTTGATGCGGGTATCTTTATAGAGCAGTGAGGCATTTTTCGAAAAAATGGTAATCCCACGTTCTTTTTCCAATGGATTCGAATCCATGATGACGGCTTCGCCTTCTTTGAACACATGGGCGCCGGTTTGTTTGAGCAAGGCGTCGACCAAGGTGGTTTTGCCATGATCGACATGTGCGATGATGGCCACGTTGCGAATGTCTTTTCGTCGTTTTTGATTCGGCATAACAGCAATTCCTTTAATTAGGTATGGAGCATAGCACCGACCGCTTAAACATTATTGTTCAAGGATTTGTGGATCTTTATCGAGGCCGGTCTACGGAGATTTGAGCAACGACACCGGCCAGAACAGCCGGAGAATGGCTTGGTCAAACGAGACGGTCGATTCACATATGACGGTACCGGAAGAAACAGTTTAACGCAACTGGAAGCCTCTAGGCGATGTTTTTGCTGAGTTATGCAGGGATTCCAGAAATTTAACCGGGAGTTCAAGGGTAAAAGGCGCTCCTTGCTCTTTTCCTTCACTTTTACGTTGGTTGGTTCGTTCGTAGCTTTCTTCCTTCCACTCACATCAGGCTCGCAGGTTATTTCACCCCATCGCTTTAAGAAATTCTCTGTAGGTGAGTTCCTCTCTGTCGTACGGGGTTGCCTCCAGGCCGCATGTTTCCGAATGACCTATTAATCGATACGATCATTCAGAATCCAAGACAAATCCCGCAGAAAATTTTAGAAAACCCTCGTTTTTCCTAAATCCTCAATAGGCGGCTCCAATCTGTTTGGCAGGACTAGCTTGTTTTTTCACTTTTGTGCGAATGCCGAATGTTATCCCATATCTGTTTTTTTATGAGTCGTCATCGACGGACTTGTGATTGTTGAATCATTTCTTCCCACTTGTGTGAGGCCCTGTTTTCTTCCTGCCAAGGCCCCTTTAGTTTTTGGGGATCACTCCGAAAAAACCGCATCACGTCATTGAATACCGTAATGCTCCGCAAGGTAGAGATAGACCAACACACTTTCAAGGAAGTCCAACAGACCGCAAACTAACAATACGACAAGTTTCTGACTCCATTACGAAACGAGCAGCGAGAGAATCACTCAGGAAGGGGAGGCATATGATGAGTACGAGGCAACCCATGACCAAGAGCAGACTCTATGGCAAAGAAATCCCTTCGAAATATTTTCTTCGAGTGGGGATGGTGTTGAGTCTTTTTTGTATGTTGTTCATTGTAGGAACTCCTTCGGCGTTCGCCCACTCAGATTCAGATGGTAAGGTCAAATCGGTATCAGTAAAGAAAGACAAAAAGAAACAATCAAGTCGGTATCTTCGTGTATTTGTGAGGGGGGGGAGGAAAGATTGTTAGTTCCCCTCCAGGTCTGATGTGTAAGGGTAGGACCTGTCGGGGCCGATTCCCCAAGGGAAGTAAAGTGGTTTTGGAAGCCATGTCAGCCTCCGGCAAGGTATTTTCCGGGTGGCGCGGAGCCTGTGGAGGATCGAAGAAGTGCACAGTGCGTTTGAATAGGCATAAAAACGTCCTTGCAGTTTTTTTCAAGCCGCGCTTGATGCGACTAGCTGTCAAAATTAGGGGGGACGGCAAGGTGCAAAGTGACCCGCCAAGGCTTTCGTGTAGAAGAGGATATTGTACCGGTCGCTTTCCAGTAGGGACTACGGTGATGCTTCTACCTCAAGCTGGAGCAGGGAAAAGTTTTTCCGGTTGGCGGGGTGCATGTAAAGGGCTGGGTGCGTGTCGTGTCACTCTCAAACGCCACAAATTTGTTGGAGCTATTTTTAAGGCACAGCGACCATCAGAATTGATTTCTCTTGAAGCGAGAATAATTGGTGAAGGATCTATTGGAAGCCAACCCTCCGGACTATCATGTATGCCCGGGGTATGTATAGGGAAGTTCCCCGCTGGCATGGAGGTGAAGCTTACTGTTGTGCCAAAAACGGGTTATGAATTTTCTGGTTGGGGTGGCGCATGTTCTGGGATGTTGGCTTGTCAGATGACGATGAATACGCCGAAAGTTGTGACGGCGACATTTTCTCTGGCGCCACCTCCGCCACCGGTCGTGCTATCTGTGACGACTGAAGGGGAGGGCCGAGTCACGAGTGATCCTATTGGGGTCGACTGTCCCGGTTTGCAGTGTGTCCATGAGTTTGAGAATGGGCAGGCTGTCACTCTCCTCGCCGAGCCTAAAGCGGGGCATATGTTTGTAGGGTGGAGTGGGGCCTGTACTGGAACAGAGAAGTGTACAGTCACTCTTAGTAGTCCGATGGCGGTGAAAGCTGCCTTTAGTTTAATTCCCCTCCCACCGGTAGCCCTATCCGTCACAATTGTGGGTGACGGCCAAGTGACGAGTACTCCTGCAGGGATTGCTTGTTCTCGTAGTACTTGTGTCCATAATTATGATAATGGGCAAATGGTGATATTAGTAGCAGCAGCTAACACGGGCCAGACATTCTCTGGATGGAGCGGGGATTGTACCGGGACGGGGAGTTGTCAACTAGGGATGACGAGTCCCATGGCCGTGACGGCGATGTTTGTTTCAGGGAATCCTGGTATGACGGATCAAGCAGCCAAGCGATTTTTGGAACAGGCCACCTGGGGGCCAACACCAGAGCTTATTGCCCATGTGAAATCCATTGGGAAAGATGCCTTTCTGGATGAACAGTTTGCGATGAATGTTTCGACCTACCCGGATCCGACTGCAACGCCGGATTCCAGTTCCTTAACTCCGGCGCGCAATCAATTTTTCTACAATGCCTTTCATCTCGATGATCAACTCCGGCAGCGAGTGGCCTTTGCGCTCGGTCAATTATTAGTGGTGTCGGCAACCAAAGTAGGAAGTGATTTTCAGATGATTCCGTATGTACAGATGTTACACGATAGAGCGTTTGGGAATTATGAAGATCTCATGCGTGCTGTGACTGTGAGTCCCACGATGGGGCGTTATTTGGATATGGTGAATAATAACAAAACCGAACCTGGATCAGGATTGAATCCCAATGAAAATTATCCGAGAGAATTTCTGCAACTCTTTTCTGTGGGAACGACGTTACTCAATTCGGACGGGTCGGACCAAGTCGATCCTAACGGGAGCCCCATTCCTCCCTATGATCAAGACGTCATTCTCAATCTTTCCCGGGTGATGACGGGGTGGACCTATCCCACCAAACCTGGCGAAACGCTACGCTGGCGTAATCCCTCATATTATGGCGGGCCAATGGAACCATTTGATTCCCACCATGATATGGAGGAGAAAATCTTGATGAATGGCTTTATTCTTCCTGCCGGTCAAACGGCTGTTGAGGATTTAAATGCGGCCATTCATCATGTATTTCAGCATCCGAATGTTGGGCCATTTGTGGCGGTTCGATTAATTCGCCATCTGGTCACAAGCAATCCTAGCCCGCAATATATCGCCCGCGTGGCTCAAGTGTTTAATGCGAATGAGAATGGGCTACGAGGTGATCTGCGAGCGGTGCTTAAAGCCATTTTGCTTGATCCAGAAGCAGCATCAGTGCTTCCACAGGGAGGACATCTACGCGAGCCAATTTTGTTCGAGGTTGCGCTGTTACGGGCCTTAGGGGCAACCGTCGATCCTGTGAATCCCCTCTACTCCCGTGCCAGAGACATGGGGCAACCCCTCTTTGCCGCTCCGCATGTCTTTAATTACTTTTCGCCCTTGTATCACATTGGTGGAACGACTAGTACCGAACCCAGGAGGTTTGGACCAGAATTCCAGATCCATAATTTTTCTTCATCCATTGCTCGTGCCAATTTTGTGGATCGCGTTGTCCGATCGAGTTTAGGAACGGGTGCAACCGTCGACTTGAGCTCCTTGGAAGCCTTGGCGGATTCTCCTACGCAATTAGTGAGTGCCGTGTCTAGGATGTTACTCCATGAACTCTTAAGGCCTCAGGAGCACCAGAGTATTGTTACGGCAATCTCGGCCAGTTCGAACCCAATCACGCGGGTCAGGACTGCGGTGTATCTAGTGGCGACCTCGTCACGCTATCAAGTGCAACATTAAGCAAGGTGTCTTGGTCATACGGAGCAATTAATTTAACAGCGAGGTACATATCATGGTTTCACTCTCACGACGAAAACTCTTACAACTGGCAGCCTTTGGATTGGCGGCCCGCATGCTTCCCTTTGGCACGTTGAGCGCACATGCACAATCCACGGGGGATTATCGAGCTTTGGTGTGTGTGTTTCTTCATGGTGGCAACGATGCGGATAATATGATTGTGCCGATCGATGGGCAGGGCCGGCTGGACTATGAGACCGTCCGGGCGAGTTTGCTGTTGGACGCTTCGGCGTTGCACCCGATTGGTTCGGTTAATCATTCCACCTATGGCATGACGACCTACGGCCTGCATCCCAGCATGACCCATCTGCATGCGTTGGCCTCGAAGCTAGCGGTGGTGGCGAATGTGGGCACGTTAGTCAAACCGCTCACACAGGATCAATATCGTAACAAGCTCGAACCCAGACCGCAGGCGCTCTTTTCGCATTCTGATCAACAAGACCAAATGGAAAACGCTAGTCCAATAGTCCCATCAAGTACGGGTTGGGGTGGAAGACTGGCAGATCGTATGCAGGGGTTGAATGCGCCTTCAACTTTTCCGACGGGAACTTCGTTGGCAGGCTCCACGTTATTCTTGATCGGGGCGAATTCTCAGCCAGTGACCTTAACGGCGGGCTCCAGTTTGCAATTATCGGGTTCGTCGGGGACGTCAGGAGCTGCTCGCAAGGCCGGGTTACAAGAATTACTCAATTTTAATAGCGGGTTTTCATTAGTCCAACAGGCGAGTACGACCCTTTCTCAAGGTATTGCAACGGGGGATACCCTCACAGCGGCGTTGGCCTCCGCTCCTCCCTTCACCACTCTGTTTCCAACATCGTCGTTAGGCAGGCAGTTAGAGGGCATTGCCAAACTGATTCAAGTTCGAGGGTCGTTAGGCGTGAAGCGTCAAATTTTTTTCTGTTCGACCGGTGGATTCGATAACCATTCAAATCAATTAGGCGCACATGCGGGCTTAATGGGGGGATTGAGTGAAGCCATGGCGGCCTTTTATCAAGCCACGGCGGAAATGGGAGTGGCGAACCAGGTGACGTCGTTTACCGAATCAGACTTTGGCCGAACCTTTCAACCCAATCCAACCTTTGGAACAGACCATGCTTGGGGCGGCAATCATTTGGTCTTGGGCGGTGCCGTGAATGACGGAATCTATGGGGCCTTTCCCACGTTGAAATTAGATGGGCCCGATACAACTGATTCCCGGGGCCGATGGATTCCCACAACCGGCATGGATCAATATGGTGCGACGTTGGCGACATGGTTTGGATTGCCATCTGGTGATCTTAATATCGTATTCCCCAATATCGGCAATTTCCCCACTGTCAATCTGGGCTTTGTGTAAATTTTGATCGTGGTGTGTGGGGTATTGCCAACTTAGGGTTCAGACTTCTCTAAGAGGACAATACCGGAAGGCTGACGCTCTACAACGGATTTCCTCAAATAGGGGAGGTAATGCTTTTCTCTGAAGTCGGCTTTGTAATCTTTATAAGCACTCACGGCACCGATTTTTGAACACGCCAAAATAAAAAGCCACGCGGGGTCGAATTGATAGGGCAAAAACCCTGCACGCGCCCCATTGGGATAGAGGTGGTGATTGTTGTGCCATTCGCCGGTAATCGCTCCGGGCCACACTTGATTGATAGACCAATCCGCTCGATGAAAATCAGTTCCATCTCTACGTTTGTCTTTTCCGCTACCATGGCCCGAGTAATTGAATGTCCGGACTCCAAACGCCCAGAATCCCGCGCTTCCAAATAGAGCCGTGGCCAAGGCATGCCCTCCCATACCGTAAAACGCTGCGTACCAAAATGCCCAGTTCAAGAAAAAGTGGAGGATGGTATACATAGGATGGCAGACCGATCCCCATTGTTGGTATTGGTCATACCGGTTCATGCGAATGCCCGTATGACTTAACATGTGACAGACACGATGGTAGTCTTGCTCGGATAAATCCTTGGCAATGGGCTGATGAATGACATCTGCCAAAAAACAATACCACCACCCCGCATGCACATTATACGGATCCCCTGGTTTTTCCGAAATGTAGTGGTGAACGTGATGGGACACGACATACGTTTCTTCGGGAATGATCTTGATGACCAGGTTCTTTACAATAAATCGCCAAAAGGGATGACGAAACGTATAGGCACGGTGTGTGGAGTATCTATGATACCAAATAGTGCCATGAGTCCCCCAAAATGACCATGCTGTACATAAATCCATAGAAAAGGAGCGTCCAGCTGAAATAGTTAGTAAAGAAGATGATAAGGGGAATCGCAAAAAGACACGAACTGCTCCACCCAAAAAGAGCCAACCAATTCTTACGGGTTTTTAAAATATTTTGGCGAGCGAAAAACTCTCTGAAGAGCTGCTTATAGGTAGGGACAAGGAGTTGTCCGTGGGCTTCATAGCCATAAGCAGGCGGCTGCAACACATGCGTTAATAGGGACATCGCACCTTACAGTTTTCTATCATCATGAACCCCTGGAAAATCCCGGCGATTCGCGGTGATCTAGTTTTTCGCGATTTAAAATGAAGCCACGGAATGTATCATACGGAGAAGGACCGGCTGTTACTCTACCAAACATCATAGCACAGATATGAATGCGATGCATTCTACCCGAAAGCTTTGCTCTCACCTCTTTTCCGTCTGTAAGTTTTATATAGAACGGGCTACCCTACTACTGCAAAGCAGAAATCCCATTTTTTAGACCACTTCGAGATCTATTATTTCAAGCTGGGACATGAGAGGATCCAGCGTAACAGGTGGATCAGGAGGGTCAACGGGTGGAATATACCAAAACGCTCAACAAACTCCCTACTATTCACTAGACCCTTTAAAGTGGTGCCTATGGTCGGCAGCATGGGGTGTGTATCTCTTCAGAAGGGGCGACAATGCACGATCATCATGCCTATTTGAATTCCCAGGAACTGGTCCCCATCATGCCTCTTCCTCTGGCTCCGCCGCCGGTCATTGCCGAAGCTACAGTTTGAGGGATGACTATTGGAGCAACTGCTCTTGCTGTCACCACGTATCGGAAAGGTCCGCCGGGTAGAAGAGCATCAAAGGGATAACATGTAATAAGTAGCAAGCTTGCTTCTTTCTGATAACGAAGGAGTTGGTCGGTTCGACTATCAAGCACAGCCGTCTCTTCCACAACATACCTAAGCCAATCTCCTTGAACCGTCTGAAGATTGATAATCTCTCCTGGTTGCACGTCTCGTAAAAAAGAAAAATGAGTGTCTCTGTGTCCGCTCAATAGCAGACTCTCATTTTTGTCGTCTGGAAATATTCCATTTCCCAACCTCCCAGGACCAAATGCTAATGATCGTCCGCTGGCATCCGCCAGGATGATCTGGTTGATGCCGAGTCGCGGGACGATCAAGCGACCCACTGGCCACGTGTCGGCCCATGGCCAGGGTTTGGCAGGTTGTTGCGATTTGAGCGTTTCGTGCCAGGCATTCTGCAAAAGCCATTGTGCGGCCATGGCCTTTACGTGAATCCAGAGCCCTTGTCCGATCAGCCAGCTTCCTAAGACGAACAACAAACTCGCCACGATCCACGCCATGTGGATGTTTACCGGCGTGCGAGTTGTTGCCGAGACCAGATCCATGCGATCCATAGGATGAGGGTTCCTAATACAAGATAGATGGTGGCGGGTGTGGCGGTTTGCGGCCAGCCGAATATAGCCTCGTACTGCATGCCATTCGGAAGATTGGTTTTTAACGCATGGGTGTGGAGGGATTGTGCATCAGGCCGTACCGGTGTGATGTCTACCGCAACCAGACTCGTGTAGCGACTGACTAGATGGTGTTTCAGGGCGAGATCTAGAATTGATTGCCGAAGCATGGCTTTGTCTTGGGTCTGTTGATCCATGAGTCGGGCGATTGTTTGTCGAGCCCAATGGACTGCGATGCCGCGACGTGACTTTGCATCTACCAAGGACTGCGTGATTTCCCAGATTGTCCCTGCCTGCTTTCCTGCAATCGTGATCGAAGTGGGAAGGGTTGATGATCGAAAAACCAGGGTGAGTGGTTCTCCGGCATAAAGGTCTGG